>Ga0207726_1000002_pt1 | contig 47343 bp, 65 predicted proteins | sample LuqExpMetageno40_FD_187798 | JGI IMG/M metagenome (GOLD analysis project Ga0207726, IMG submission 187798) | Tropical forest soil microbial communities from Luquillo Experimental Forest, Puerto Rico - Sample 40 (SPAdes) | ecosystem: Environmental > Terrestrial > Soil > Tropical forest ...
TCTTTATAAACAAATAGTACAGAAAGGTTTTGGTGAATACCTTTGCGTTCGGCAATGGTCAATACCATTTTCTTTCTGTGAATTAGACCGAGTATAACATGCGGTGCGTGTGGATTACCAATCCACCGAGTCCGATTGTGCAATGGAACAAGAACCACACCGATTGCATGTGGATCTCATTCCACAATGGGGACTCGTTGATTGGAACCGAGTATCACATGCGTTGCCTGTGGATCTGGGATGTGCGCGTGGGGGGGTGCCGGGGCCAAAAATGCCCGGCCTCCGCGCGCGGAGTACCCCTTCGCAAAATATGAGCGAGTTTTTCAAGGTATTGCCCTTCCCCTTCCTCTCCGATCCGGGAGGGGAAAGGCAATACCTTTAATCACGAAATCGTGATCGCGAAAGTCAATCAGGGGGCTTGACACGTTTCCGGCCTAGAGCGACAATTCGAGCATTGGAACGGGCCGGAGGTATGGCTGTGTCCCTGATCGGCAGAAAGTTTAGGCAGGCCGATGCAGAAGTGGTGCGAGAGCTGACCTCCGCGGATCTAGTCCTTTTGGACGTAGAGCGGGGATTGAAGCCCACTCACGTCAAGCGGCTTCGGGACTCACATCATAAGGCGGCGCGGCTGATCGCACAGGGACTTCCTATGTGGGAGGTTTCCGCACACACTGGTCTGACTCCTTCCCGGATCAGTGTGCTGAAGAGCGACCCGTCCTTCACAGAGTTGCTGGCTCTGTATCAGAAGGAAGTGGGGGAAGTCAACCGCGCCGCCTACGCGGATAACGTACAGAAGGTCGCTGCACTGCACAGTGATACAATAGACGAGATCCATGACCGCCTCGATAATGAGCCTGATAAGCTCACAATGGGCGACCTCCTGGATATCGCCAAAATGACTGGGGATCAAACCGGGCTGTCATCTAAGGGGCGAACAGCCAACCTGAATGTGCATATAGGTATCGCGGATACTATCAATGAGGGCTGGAAGCGTGTTAACGAGCTGGCCGGTCCCCGCGGAGTGCCCACTGCTCTAAGTGGTCCGGTCGTGGAGGGGGAGGTGGTTTCAGGGCAGAGGGCCACCTCCCCTGGCCAAGCCAGGTCGGAGTCGGAGTCGGGTGCTGAGCGAGGGGACGGCGATGGATGACCCTCGCGATCTCCTAAAGGAACTGTCATTGTTCAGGAACGATCCTCTCGGGTTCGTTCTTTTCGCTTTCCCTTGGGGGAAAGGTCTCCTCACAGGGCGGGAACCGGAGCAGTGGCAGAAGGATTTCCTCACCGATCTCGGTAAGGGTCTGCTTACCCCTGAAGAGGCGGTCCGTCTCGCCACTGTTTCTGGAAACGGTGTGGGCAAGTCGGCCCTTGTCTCTTGGGTCATCCTCTGGGCAATGTCCACCTTTCCAGACACGAAGGGCGTCGTCACGGCGAACACTGAGACGCAACTTAAGACCAAGACCTGGGCCGAGCTAGGAAAGTGGTTCGGCCTGTTCTGCGCCAAGGACTTCTTCAACCTCGGCGCGACTACCCTGACCTCGAAGGACCCTGATCACGAGCGGACTTGGCGAGTGGATATGGTCCCGTGGTCAGAGCATAACGTGGTGGCATTCCAGGGCCTCCACAACGAAGGCAAGCGCCTCTTCATGATCTTCGATGAAGCGTCTGCCATTGTGGATGGAATCTGGGAAGCTGCCGACGGTTGTATGACTGACAAAGACACACAGCGGCTCTGGTGCGTTTTCGGTAATCCTAACCTTCCTACGGGCAGGTTCCGAGAATGTTTCCAGGGTGGCCGCTTCGCGGATCGCTGGGTTGGCAGACGTGTAGATTCGCGGAGCGTGTCATTTACTGACAAAGGAGAGTTTCAGCGCTGGATCGACGACTACGGCGAGGACTCCGATTTTGTCCGCGTTCGAGTGCGCGGGATATTCCCAAGGTCTGGCGAACAGCAATTCATCTCTGTGCAAGACGTTGATGACGCTATGCGCCGTGAACCAGCACAGAGACATACCCTTGATCCGCTGGCGATCGGTGTGGACGTAGCAAGGTATGGGTCCAATGAATCAGTTATCTTCTTCCGAAAAGGAAGGGACGGTGCTACAATTCCCCTCGAATCTTACCGAGGCCTTAACACGGTCGAGCTGGCTACAAGGGTCGCTCAGGCCAATTCCCAGTACAATGGCGACGGCCTATTCATTGATGGTGGCGGAGTGGGTGGCGGTGTCGTTGACAACTTACGGAATATGCAGCTCTTTTGCTTTGATGTACAGTTCGGTGGCAAAGACGACGTGGGAGGCGGTCCTACAGGGAACACTGGCGAGCGTTACGCCAACAAGCGCGCCGCTATGTGGGGAGCCCTTCGTGCCTGGCTCAAAACTGGATCACTCCCCAACGACACTAATTTGAGGGACCAGCTTCTCGCGCCGAAGTTTATTTACAACCTGCGCGGCGAGATACAACTCGAGAGTAAGGAGGATATGCAGAAGCGTGGCGTCGAATCGCCTGACCGTGCAGACGCGCTCGCCTTGACTTTTGCATATCCTCTCCATTCAAACATAAACGCTGGGGGTCAAGGCCCTAACATGCGGAAAGAGAACGAGTACGAGCACGAATATGATCCCTTCGATAACGAACAGATGGTGGCTTAAATGGCTGCTCCAGCATTCCTCCTCCCGATGATACTTGGTGCCGCAGCCGCTGGTGTCGGCGCGCTGGCGATGAAGGGTAGCTCTCCGTCCCCGCCACCTGTTCCAGCCGCGCCACCTCCAGTGGCACCTGCTGCGGCACCAACCACTGAGAAACCACAAAAGACTGGAATGCAGGGCTCGCCATCGTTCTTGGGCGGGGCTGCACAGGCTGGCTTGCCCGGTGCCGACGCTATCGGCGGACAAAAGACACTGTTAGGCGCATGATCGTTATCCCTGAAGATGAACGAATACCAGTCTCGAAAGTCCCGGAGCCGACTGTCGATCCGAAGTTTGTTCAGATGGCTGCTGGCGAGATGCAACGAGAGGGGATCATTCCGCAGGGCGGATTCAGTGCGACTAGAGAGCAAATGTTCTCGACCACCCCAACGGCACAGCAGCGGGGTTTTGCAGATCGTCAAACTGATGAGGAAAAGTGGGTCGAGATGACCAAACAGCAAACTCAAAAAGAGTTTGATAACTGGATGAAGGAGCGGGATCGGCAGCTGTATGGGGATCAACCAGTTGGTATGCAGTACAGTAACCGCTGGGCGGGATACGTCAATAAACTGACGAATGAGCAAAGGTATAAGAGTGGAGCCGAGGAGGATACTCACTTCGAGCAGTCAAGAATAAGATCACTCTCCCGTGAGCGAGGAATATGAACGCGCCTGTTCTATCCAAGACCCTGCCGATTGATGATCCCTCTGATCAGGACCTTCGCTATCGGCGCTTTGTTGAGGGGCGACTGATTGGCCTGCGGATTAACCGATACTCGTGGTGGACCCATGCGCGAGAACTCGCTGATTATTTCCTGCCACGCCGATATAAGTGGATCGTCACACCTAATCAACAGTCTCGCGGATCACCTATTAACCAGCACATTATCGACAATACCGGAACCTTTGCTGCGAGAAATCTGGCAGCGGGTATGCTCACAGGGAAGTGCAACCCTACTCGTCAATGGTTCAAGCTGCGAATTGGTAGACTTGACTCTACCACTACCAGCCCAGTTTCTTTGTGGCTCGCAGAGTGCGAACGAATCACTAGACTAGTCTTTGCGGAGTCCAACTTCTATCCGAGTATCGCCACGTTCATGTATGACCTGGTTATCTTTGGGACCGCCTCCATCGTTATCTATGAGGACTTCGACGATGTTATAAACTGCGCGACCCCATGTTTCGGAGAGTACTACGTTGATATCGACGGCAAGTACAGACCGACGATCCTGTACCGAGAGTTCACAATGACGGTCTCCGCGATTGTCGATGAGTTTGGATACGAGAACTGTCCGAAGCCTGTCCGCGACCTCTATGACCAGCCCTTCACTGGCGCGAACCTCACTCGAGAGTTCATAGTCGCTCATGCGATAGAGCCGAACAATGATGATAGAGATTTTGGTGTTCCTAAGCGGTTTAAGTTTAGGGAGTGCTATTGGGTATGGGGTGGCTCTGCATCACCACAGGGCGGTGGTTCGTTCTCTCAGAGTTTTCTCAGGAAAAGGGGATATTACGAACAGCCTAATATCACCGGACGCTGGGATCTCGTCAGTAACGACGCTTACGGGCGCTCCCCTGCTATGGACGGACTTGGAGACCAGAAGCAACTCCAACTTGAGACCAGACGCAAAGCACAGGCCATAGACAAGATGGTTAATCCGCCACTAATCGCGGATATCCAGATGAAGAACCAGCCCGCCTCGCTGCTCCCCGGCGCGATCAACTACATCGCGGGGATGATGCAGCAGAGTAAGACCGGGATGGCCTCGATCTATGAAACGAAGTTCCCGGTGAACGATATCACCGCTGACATAGAGATGGTCAAGGACCGGATTCGCAAGGTATTCTTCAACGATCTATTTCAGACCATTACGCAATACCAGACCCGCTCAAACGTGACGGCTGCAGAAATCGACGCTCGCCGCTCCGAAGCAATGATTATGCTGGGACCTGTTCTTGAGCGGATCGACTACGAAGTTCTGCAGCCAATCATTTCACGGACCTTTGGGATTATGTTGAGGGCCGGGATATTGCCGAAGGCTCCAAAGGAAGTTCAAGGGCAGGGGATGAATATCGAGTTCGTCTCGATGTTGACCCAGGCCCAGGACGCATCACAGGCTGGTGGGATTGAGAGGGTCCTCCAGCTTGTGGGCGGCCTCGTCGGTGTTAAGCCTGAGGTCATGGACAACCTGGATATCGACTATACAGTTGACAAGTATTCGGCGCTGTTGAACAACGATCCGAAGATGATCCGATCGCCCGAAGAGCTGGCGGCGATCAGGCAGAAGCGGGAGCAGCAAGAACAGGCTGCGGCAATGGCGCAACAGGCCGACACGGCGCAGAAACTCAGTGCCGGTGCCAAGACGCTCTCCGAAACGCCAGTGAGAGGCGGAGGCGGAGGCGGAGGCGCGACGAACGCGCTGGAAGCAATGATGCAGGGTGGCGGCGGTGGATAATGCAGCGGATCGGAAGAAAATCAGAGAAGCTGAGAAGCAAGCGAAGAGGATCGAGCAACAGCGCGCCGGAGTCATCCGGCAAATCATGGGAACTACCTATGGACGAGAATGGATCTGGGCCAAGCTGGAAGGAGCCCACATTTTCCAGTCAAGTTTCGCTGATAACGCACTGCGTATGGCGTTCTTGGAGGGAGAGAGGAATTTGGGTATTGGCCTGCTCAATGACGTGATGAGGTTCTGCCCCGACGAATTTATCCTAGCAATGAGGGAAGCAAATGAGCGATACACACATGGCACCGTCCCCGGTGGAGCCCCCGCAGCCGAATACTCCGGAGGCGAGGACGGTAACGGGCGAGCTGAAACCGAATACGAGTTTGACTTCGACGCCGACGCCGGTGGACGGGAAAACTGACGGCGAGAAGAAGCCCGAGGATCTGACACTTGCGACGAAGAAGGAGGCCGGAGCCGTACCGGATCACTACGAGTTCAAGGTTCCAGATGGCTACGAGCTTCCAAAGGAAGTTGTTGAAAAGGTGACACCGATCTTCAAGGATATGAAGCTGACTGGTGAACAGGCGCAGAAGATGCTCGACCTGCACCATGAACTGGTGAAGGAAAGCCAAGAGGCGCCGTACAAGCAGTACGAGACTATGCGGGATAACTGGCGGAAAGAGGTTATTGCGGATCGGCAGCTGGGCAACGGCCGCGATGACCTCTCTGACAGCACGAAACAGAACATCAACGCCGCATTCAACGCTATCGGCGACAACCGCCTCGTGGAAGAGTTCAAGCAGGCGATGAATATGACAGGGGTCGGAGATAATCCGGCTTTCCTGCGCGCCTTCGCGGCGCTTGGTAGTCATTTCAAGGAGGGGACCCAAGTTAATGGGAAGGGTCCGTCTCCTGAGGGCCAGCGCGGCCCAAGCAGCAAGCCGCCAACGGTGGCTAATGCTATGTACCCCAATCTACCTTCGTCATCCTAGCCGCAGAGTCGGATGAAAGGCTAAACCGCCTAGATAGGAGCATGAAGTGAGATGATCCTCCAACCAACAGGAGCCTTAAATGGCAACCATCGGCTCGACCGCATTAACCTATGCGGATTGGGCGAAAAGACTCGATGATGGCTACCATGTTGCCAGTATCATCGAACTTCTCTCCCAAACGAACGAAATCCTCGACGATATGCTCGTCGTTGAGGGGAACCTACCGACGGGACATAAGACCACGGTCCGCACTGGCCTTCCGCAAGCCACTTGGCGCTTGCTGAACCAAGGCGTGCCGAACGCTAAGTCCACGACCGCCCAGATCGTCGATACTTGCGGCAATCTTGAGACCTACGCAGTTATCGATAAGGACATCGCTGATCTTAACGGGAACACTGCTGAGTTTAGACTGTCCGAGGTCAAAGCATTCCTCGAGGGAATGTCTCAACAGGTTGCTGCCACACTGATCTACGGAAACCAGTTCACGAATCCTGAACGGTTCACTGGACTGGCCCCACGGTACAGCACTAAGACCACAGCAGCATCTCAGACTGCGAATAACGTGCTGGACGGCTCCGGTACACTCAGCACCAACACCTCTATCTGGATCGTTTGCTGGGGGTCGGATACTCTCCACGCAACCTTCCCCAAGGGGAAGATCACGGGCCTCCAACACCGTGATATGGGAGAGTGGCCGGTGGCGGATACGGCTGGCAACACCTATCAGGCCTACCGCGATCACTTTAAGTGGGAAATCGGGTTAGTGCTGAGGGATTGGCGCTATGTCGTTCGAGTGGCGAATGTTGACGTTACACAGCTATCTGGTGTGTCAGCAGCAAACCTTATCAATCTCCTGGTCCGTGGCCTGTATCGTCTACCCACGGCACCAGCCTCGGCTACGACAATCCAGACCTCTGACACGCCGGAGATCCGGGCCGATATGGGACGGACGGTCATCTACTGCAACCGCGTCATCCGTACCTACCTCGATCTTCAGGCGATGAACAAAACCAACGTGCTGCTCCGGCTGGAGGAGTTCGATGGCAAAGCCGTCACGACCTTCCGTGGCATTCCAGTCAGGACCTGTGATGCGATCCTGAACAACGAACCTCAAGTGACCTGAAGGAGGGCCACAATGATCCTCGACAATGCACTTATGTTCACTGGCACGTCTAACGGCGCGACAGCTGGCATCACTTGGGTCGGTGGGACGAACACAGATCGGCCCACCAATGGGGCACAAGACGCCTCTAACATCATCGACCTAGGTCTTATCAATGGCGTCCCTGCCTCCGCTGCTGGCGGCGGCGGTGCTCGTGATATCGGTATAGGCGATGACCCGGCGATGAAGTTGCTGGTGGTCTGCACTGTTCCACTGGCAGGTGGCACTAACATCTACTGCCAACTTCAAGGCGCCCCTGATGCTGGTAGCAACACCCCCGGCTCTTGGACGGTGATGTGGACAGGACCGACTATCCTGACAGCCGCTGCAGTGGCCGGTGCCTACCTCGCCAATGTGGATGTTCCTCGAACGATCGCTGGTCAGCCATTACCTCGGTACCTGAAGCTGACCTTCAATACCTCTGGAACCTTCACCTGGACAGGCCCACAGGCTGCTGGCGGTGTCGAAGCCGCGATCGTTCTGGATCGGTTCGATCAGATCGTTGGTACATCGGCGCCTGCTGGATCGCTCGGTGGATATCCTCCGGGTATCGTTATCGCGAACTGAGGTGTGGCATGAGAAAGCTACTTCTCGCTGGAGGGGCCTTGGGGCTCCTCATCGGCTGGGCGATTGCACAACCTGTATCGCTCAACCAGCTATCAGGGAATGAGTGTTGGTCCGTTGGGCAAGGCCCCGGCGGTCCATCATCGTTCCTCTGCATCAATGTTGCCAGAGGCGGGACAGCCAACCTAGCAACCACCGTCACTGGTAACATGACCATCGGCGCTCCTCTTCTTGCTGGTGGAAACCTTCTCGTAACGGCCCAGCCTTCGGCCGCTACTGTCACCTTGCCCCCAAGTCCTATTCCTGATGGGGCAATCGTAGGGTACTGCAACGTGACTGGTGCGGCGTTCACTACAGCTGTGGTGACGTTCGCTGCCAACGCGAACCAGACCTTAGCACAAGCTGCAACTCTGACGACGCTGGCCGCGGGCACCTGCGCCCGTGAGCAGTGGAATCAGGCTGCTGCAACTTGGTATAGGGTGCAATAATGAGAAAGCTAGCGCTCTCACTAATCATGCTGTGCTCAACCTCGGTGGGGGCGCTGGCACAAGGCTCCGTTAGTTCCTCTAAATGGTTCAGGGTGCGATAATGAAAAAACTAGCTCTCTTTCTTCTGCTGCTCGCCCTTCCATCGGGGGCGCTGGCCCAAGGCGGGTCCACAGTTGGACCGACTAACCAGATTGCCTGCAATAAGATAGCCTCTGCGAACGTCGCCAGCGCCACTACAACCTCGCTAGCCGCTGGCGTCGCGGGACAGGCCATCTCGGTGTGCGGCTGGCACGTTACATCGACACAATCTACCGCTAACACGTTCCAGCTCGAGCAAGGCACGCAGGGCGGTCCATGCACCACTCCAACCACGTTCACACCACCCTTCGTTGTTACTTCGACGGCACCTTCCGCGAACAACAACGCCGCAGCCTTCTATTCGCTGCCATCTGGGGCACAGCTTTGCGTTGTTACGACTGGTGCAACTGTCGGCACTGCTATTATGGTTTTCTACTCTCAGTTCTAGGAGGAACACATGAGATGGAGATTGATGCAGCCTCACTATCTTAAAGTCCCGGACACTGAGTGGGAATATAAGGAAGTGGACCGCGCCTCTGGTAAACAGGGCCGGAAAGTGTTTCAGGTCCCTCGACTTCTCGATCCTCGAGACCCTTCTGACTGTAATTATCCCGGCGAGATCGTAGTTTGCCATGCTGGGAAGGGTCAGCGGCAAGATATCATCTTTGATGGCTTTCCGACGCCTGATATGGAGCCGCTTGACGACGAAGCTCGAAAACTGTCGGCTACCTTCGAGAAAAGGTGGCAGCATCCGATCGACAGCCTCCCCGGAAACTTCTCGGCCTCGCTGATCGCGGCTTTCGAGCAACAAATGGCCGAAACTATCTCTAGCGGGGCTAAAGCTGTCCCGAACGTAAGCAAATCGGAGATTGACGAGCTGAAGGCCCAAGTTAAAGCACTTATGGACTCGAACGCTGCCCTTGCCGCAAAGATAGCTGAAAAAAGGGTATAGCTATGACGTGGACTGGAGATATTACCGCGCCAGCTGGCCAAGACGCCGAGTTCCCCAATTCCGTCAAGGTATATATGGGGCCGTCAATCGGTTGGGTCTTTGAGTCCTTGACTGGTGTACCAGTGAACACAGCTTCGAATGTTGTGTTCACTCCCGGTGGTACGATCTCGTCTAATAACGTCCAAGCCGCCTTGCTCGAACTTTCTAGCGAGTCTGTTCCGACTACAAGGGTCATCCAGACAGCGGGTCTGTTGACTGGTAGCCAAAACCTGGCAACAGACCCAACACTGACTGTAAATGTGGCTAGCCAAGCCGACGCAACGGCGGGGATCAGGAACGACATTGCAATGACTCCGCTGCGCGTCTATCAGTCTATTGTTGCAAACGCACCATCTGGTGGTGGCTTCGTTAACGAGGCACCAAGCGATGGCACGGCCTACGGTCGGAAGAATGCAGCATGGACCCGTGTAGTCCAGCTCACCGGCGATACGATGACCGGCAACCTAGGCGTTGGTGGGGATGTGAATGTTGGGGGCAACATCTTCGCCCAAGGTGGTCAAATTTCCGTCGCCAACTCAACATCGAGCCTGCGCCTGATTACCTCTGGCGGCGCTAACTTTATCGAAAGCGGAAACGCAGCTTGGACCGCTTCTGCCGATTTGTATATCGCAGGCTACCAATCGAACGCTCTTGGTACGGCCCATATCCAAGCATATACCACCTCCGTTTGGGGCGACCTCAATGTGGGAGGGTATTTATATAGTGCCAGCTACATCGCTACTGGAGGCAATGTAATTGCCAGTAGCGAGGTGATCGCCGGTAACGGTAACTACAGTTATGGCGTTGGTGCGCTCTATTCCAATGGCTCAACTACCAACCCCGGCTATCTATTCCTTGGAAATATAACACACTCAGAGCGCGTCCGTCTCCTCGGAGATGATAGTCGCAAGTTTTATGTATCGTGCGACTCCGCTGCCACCTTCCCACTCACGGTCGTTACCCCTCAGGTAAGTGTCACACCAAGCACCGCCTCCACCACGCCCACGACCGGAGCGCTGGTCGTCACCGGCGGCGCTGGTGTTGGCGGGCAGTTGAGTGTTGGCGCTAACTTGTCGATAACTGGCATGGCGACAGGTCGTCTCGGCCTTCAAATAAATAACACTGTTAACGCATCGAGCGCTGTGGGTTGGGGCATTGCTAACACTCCCGTTATAAATGCCAGTGCGAATAATGATACGCTATTTGGAACGTATGTATCGGCAGCTTTTACTGCTGGCAGCTTCACTGGTACGACCTCTTACGAACTATACCTTTCTTCCACAAGTACCTGCGCAAACAAATGGGGTATCTATCAATCAACTACCTTCAGCAATTATCTCGCTGGTGCTCTTACCGTCAACCTTGCCCTCAGCACGAACAGCACACTTACTGCCACCGGCGTCTCCTCGTTTGGTTCAACAACACTTCCGTCAACCGGCGTCGTCAGGATAGCGTGGGACGCTAGCTTGCAGAACTGCATAGCGACTATGAGCAGCAACGACAGCTCCTATGGGGGTAACGTAGCGGTATTTTACAAATCTGGCGCGACCCTTTGCGGGTGGATCTCGCAGAATAATACACCAGGTATTACTTACAATTCGGCGTCTGACGCTCGGTGGAAAACGGACCAGCGGGAGTTCGATGGCATAGCTATTTTGGAGAAATTAAAGCCTTATAACTTCAAGTGGCGGACCACCGGCGATCGGGCTCACGGTATGTTCGCGCAGGAGGCTATGGAGGTTTACCCGGAAGCTGTTAATTATAGTCAGGCCGATGATGTGTACGGAATCGACTATTCAAGGTTTGTGCCAGTGTTAGTAAGCGCGCTTCAACAAGCGCTGAAACGCATAACAGCGCTCGAAGCTATGATGGGAGAGAAACATGCTTGAATCACTCGTGTTGGCGATTGTCTACATCATTATCGTAGGTATCATCTTTTGGCTGCTGAATTGGGCACTGTCACAGGTCCCGCTACCGGAGCCATTCAACAAGGTCGCTCATGTGCTGATCGTGCTGATCGCGTGTCTCCTTGTGATCTATATCCTGCTGGGCCTTATCGGGACTGTGCATGTTGGGAGGCTCTGATGCCAAGTACTAGTCCGAAGCAAGCACGAACGATGGCGGCTGCGGCTCACAATCCGAAGTTCGCTAAGAAGATGGGAATCCCTCGTGGGGTTGCCCGTGAGTTTAACCAAGCAGATGCCAAGACTGGCATTTTGAGAAGGAAGAAGAAAGGTGGCGGAGACCGAATCACCACCGCAGGATGAACTGCATAATCCAGCAGTTTATCTCGAGCGGATCGCTCGCGAGATAAAGATAATCCGCGAGATGATGAGTAAGGTTGTGAATTACATGGTAGACGCTGAAAGCGAAATCCCTGAGAAGATGCGGCGCTTCATCATGTATATGCACGACGTTCACGATGTTCTGAATATGTATCAAGAGATCGGGCAGGAACCGCCTCAGCATGTCAAGCGAGAGGCAGAACGCTGTGACGATCGGTATCGACAGATCTTGTACGAGATGCACACTGACGGTGGTGCGTTCGAGAAGGTTCGTCGAAATATGGCCAGTGACCCAGAGAACCGCTGGGACCACACACGGTTCTTGCCTAAGCGAAAGGAGAGTGATAATGAAGCAGGGAAGAGCAACGAGGGACGTAGCGGCTCCTAAGCAGCAGCCAGTCTCTCATGGCGTGAGTGTGACTCACGTCGCAGATATGGGTTGTATGCAGGGGAATCACGCTACCGGCGAGGGTCCATTCTACGTTCGCCATGAAACACTGTATCAGGGTCGCGAGGGGATCAAGGCCCCGCAGCCGACTGTAACGAGGCACCACTGCGGAAGTCAGGGGAGGCACTGATGGTTAAGGACGACGCAAAGGAACTCTGGTATCTCCTTGAACTTGTAGCTAAGACGGCCAACACGACCGGCCTTGCCAACATCCACGAGGTTCATGCTCGGGAACTTGCGAAGATCGAGAAGGAGTCCGCGAAAGAGGTAGAGAAACTGCGGGAGGAAGATAAGAAGGCGGCCGAGGAAGAGGCGAAGAAAAAAGTTGCTGAAGAAGAGAAAGCTAGGAGAGCCACTGCAACCCCTCCTCCGACGGCGGGGGCTCACTCGAGGTAAAAGTGAGAGGCGGGTGGTAAAGAGAGCTAAGATCAAGGTGAAACAAAGGAGAAGATAAATGGCGACAGTGCCCGTTGTAATTGATGGTGTATTCTACCCAAGTGGAAAGTCAGCTGACGATCAGCCGATTAAGGGAACAATGGTTGGCAACGCTTTTATCCAAGGACTGAGCGTTGGCGGCGGACCTATTATTCCCGATACACCTCCGGTTATACCTCCAGGGGGTGGAAAGCCTCCCATTCCGATCTTCCCGATTTGGGGGCCTCCGGGTATCGACTTTCCAGGTATCCCCGGCTATCCACCAGTTGCTGGCCATCCGCTGCCGATTCCGCCGCCACCGATTGACCCTGGTAAGCCAGGTGGACCGATTGCTGGTTGGGATCTCAAGGTGGCTTGGACACCAACCACTGGCTGGATCGTAGTGCTAGTGCCAGATGAAGCGCTAGTACCGACCCCTTCAAAAAAGTAGTTAATATGTCAGACAAACCCACTGACCCTCCGATCGAGACGCCACCTCTATTGAGGGGCCAGTGGGCTCTGACACGAGAATACGGGTGGGTCTACGTAGCTAGTCCACGACCGGGAGGGCCAAATGCGCCTGATCCGATAGGCACACCACCATTCCAACCAGGACTCAAACCTAGGAGGACAGGAGTATGGCAGATTCGACGAGGGACGGCGGGAAACCAGTAAAGAAGGACTTAGAATACTGCCAGCCTGTAGGTCCCACAGGTCTGATCAGAGACGCAATCGGCCTTGGTGGTGACTATCAGGGTAATCACCAGAAGCCGACGCTTGGCTCGTCGACTGGCAGTCCTGGCAATCACGGGACCAACTACGGCTGTAAGGGTACACAAGGGAGGTACTAATGGGTGTAACTCGAGACGGCGGTAAGCCGAAAGAGCGTGATGTAAATAAGTACCAGATGCCAAAGGGGCCAACAAGTCTCGGCAATCACGGCCCTGGGCTTGGCGGTGAGGTCACAACTCATGGCCAGCCGAAGAGCTACGGGAAGCAGGGTGGAAAGCCGGGGCTGGGCGGAATTAAGCATCCTTCAGGATCGCAACGGTGCTAGGAGTGGCCGATGACTACAAACGTGGATGTAGTGAACAGGGCGTTGCAGATCATCGGCACTCGTACCACTGTTACGCAAAACGAACTGACTAGTCAGACTTCCAACGAGGCTATTCAGGCAAACCTGATCCTGACACGCCATCGGGATACGCTCCTACGGATGGCACCGTGGAACTGCGGACTGGTTTACTCTAACCTCATATATCTCACGTCAATCCCAGGGACACCGGAAAATACATCTCCGAGCACAAACCTATGGCGGCCGGGACAGCCCCCAGCGCCGTGGGCCTATGAGTATATGTACCCTGACGATTGTCTCAGGATGTGCTATCTGATCCCAGCGAACTTAACGGGATTCGCTGATGGCGTTCCAATCACTACGGCTGTAACCGGAGGAGCCCCTGCGTTCTGGCAGGGCCAGCCAATTAAGTTTAAGATTGCGGTTGAGCAGTATCTTCGGGAAGCAACTGGTATTACAGTAGTTAATGGGGGGACTGGTTATGCTGTGGGTGATATTCTCTACTGTGGTGGACCTCCTCCTGCTGGCACTGTTCCTAACGGACTGCTATTTGCACAGGTAGCCTCGATCGGAGGTGGCGGGGTCATCTTAACAGTGGTGACGACTCCAACACTTTACGATCTGCCAAACCTTAGCCGGAACGCTATGCTTTTCGGTCACAGCACCTATAACATGTCGCAGGTATACACGAACGGATTTGGCACTGGTGCGGTCCTCGCAGCTTCGGATGTTGGTCCACAGTACTCCGGTCGCGTAATTCAATGTAATCAAGAGTACGCCTCCTGCGCTTATGTGAAGCAGATCAATGATCCGAATGTGATGGACCCTGACTTCTTCGAGGCGTGGGCGGCAGTAGTGGGCTCCGGGATTTGCATGGCACTGACCGGGGATAAGCAAGGGGCGAACCAAGCTATACAGCTGGCAAACGCGAAGATAGCTGAAGCGAGAAAGGTAGACGGGAACGAAGGTCTGACTATTAATGATGTGACTCCAGACTTCATCCGAATTAGAGGTATCGGGTGGACAGAGTACTATCAGGGTCCGTGGGCTAACTTCGATTGGGGAAGCTACTGGCCAGTATACTAGTCAATTAACCATACCTTTGCCCCCGTCATGTGTATGGATATAAGTCTCAATGTCAACGATTATCTCGCAGCCGTCATTTAACTCGGGGGAATGGGCTCCTAATCTTTACGCTCGAGTGGATATGCAGAAGTACCACTCGGGCGCAGCGACGCTCCGAAACTTCTTCGTTGACTATCGAGGTGGTGCAAGCACAAGGCCAGGGACACGATACGTTCTTCAGTGCCTAAACAATAACAATCCATCCTCAACGAACCCGATACGGCTGATTCCATTCCAAGCATCTAAGTCCCTTGGGTTCTGTCTCGAGTTTGGGAATGGCTATATCCGCTTCCACAGGAACGGCGCGCCAGTCCTCGAGCCCGGCGTTGCTATTACTGGCATTACCAAGGCCAATCCCGGCGTTATCAGTGTTACTAACACCTATGCTGCTGGCCAATGGCTTTATGTCTCTGGCGTCAATGGAATGACGCAGATTAATGGTCGGTATTTCCTGGTGCCGTTCACAGTCACTGGCTCAACAGTCCCACTGGTAGACCTGCTAGGGAATAACGTCAATTCGACCTTGTGGAGCAACTATACAAGTGGTGGCACAACACAACGAGTATATACAGTTGCGTCACCCTACACCGCGGCTGATTTGGCCCAGCTGAAATTTGTACAGAACGTCAGCTCGATGATCTTCTGTCATCCTAATTACCCACCTTATATTCTGACATTTCTTGCATCGGCGTCATGGACCTTTACACCTATTACGTTTGGCTCGACTGTAGCTGTACCAACTGGTCTTGGCTTTACCACATCCCTCGCTGCCGGTACTTGTAACTATCTGTATGCCGTGACAGCGGTGGATGCGAATGGACAAGAGGGACCAAAGGCAACCATTGCTATTCCAAATCTTACAGATATTAGAGTGGTGAACGGGTCTATCTTTATCACATGGGCCGCTGTGGCCGGAGCACAGGACTATAACGTCTACCGATCAGTTGTCGCATATGGGGCACCTGTACCCGCTGGTTCCTCGCTTGGATATATAGGGACCGTCTCCAGCACTTCACTGGTCGATACCAATATTGCCCCTGACTTCTCACAGGGTCCACCTGTAATACAGACGCCGTTTGTGCAGGGTGGCTCCGTTGCCACTGTGACAGTAACAAACTCGGGCTCATATTCAGGTAGCATAGCCCCGGCGACTTGCTCGTTCTCCGACCCACCAGCTGGCGGTGTCACTGCAACAGCTAGCATTGTGTGGGTCTGGATTGGATCTTATTCTGTCCCAACCCCCGGCACTGGTTATGCTGTCAGTGATACGATTAATTTCAGCTTTGGTGCGATCGCCACTATTACGGCGGTTGATGGTTCAGGTGGGATTATCTCAGTTACGTCTCTGAATGGTGGTCAGTCTGTCGGAACTTATCCACCTAATCCTGTCGCGCCGACCAGCACATCTGGCGGTGGGTCTGGAGCACTTCTCGGACTGGTGTGGGGAGTGCAGAGCCTCGCCCTAACCAATTCAGGATATGGTTACACAGTGGCCCCGACGATTTCCTTCACTGGTGCTGGTGGTGCAGCTGCCACGGCTGGCCTTGGCGCTGTCGGTTACGGCAATCCTTCAGTCCCGGCATTCTTCCAGCAACGTCTTGTTCTTGCAGCTACCAATTCGTCCCCGCAGGTCCTGCTGATGTCGCAGCCGGGGGACTATTTTAACTTCAACACTTCTGATCCTGTCCAATCGGATGATGCTATAACTGCCAACATTGTGTCAGGCCAGCTGTCGAACATTAAGGCCCTGATCTCACAGTCCGGTGGCTTGCTGGTCGTAACTGATGGGGTTAGCTTCCTTGTAAACGGTGGCTCCCTCGGTGCGGCGGTTACGCCCAGCGCCATCGTCGCGAACCAGCAAAGCTATGTGGGTTCCTCTGATGTTCCGCCGATCATTTCTAATTATGATATCCTTACAGTCCCCGCTAAGGGTTCTTCTGTTCGTGATAGCACTTATAACTTCTATGTTAATGTCTTTACTGGTACTGATATTTCTGTTCTATCTTCTCACCTCTTCTTCGGCTACGTTATTAAGGAGTGGGCTTGGGCCGAAGAGCCTTATAAACTTGTATGGGCAGTCCGCAGCGATGGTATCCTCCTGTCCCTTACCTTTATCAAAGAACAGGAATTTGTCGGTTGGGCTCGTCACGATACTCAGGGCGCATTCAAATCGTGCTGTACGGTCACTGAGGTTGGGTACTCCGGTTATCGAACCTTCGCTTATTTCGTGGTGTCTCGAACCCTTGGTAATGGCCAGACAGTTCAACTGGTTGAGTTGATGCCGGAACGGCTCATGCCTAATGGTGTCGTTGACGCAAACACTGTTGATTGTAGTTACCAGTATGTCGGCACCCCAAAATCGAGTTTTCAAGGAGCAACGGCACTTGCTGGTCTGACTTGTACCGGCCTGGCCGATGGTGCAGTGATCCCATCATTCGTGATGAGCTCCGATGGCACGTTTACTCTCTCGGCACCTGCCTCGAAAGTCACCGTCGGCCTTTCTTTTGTATGCCAACTCCAGACACTCTATCTTGATGTAACCTCGGCCGCTGACAGCATCCAAGGAAAGCAGAAGAAGATCAACAATGTCACGCTGCGTGTGAACGAGACCCTCGGTCTCTATGCAGGCACCACCTTCAATAATATGCTGGCAGTTAAGGATCTTGTTGTCGGTGCGGTTGGCTCAATGACGAACGGAGTGGTCACTGACTTAGTGCAGGGCGATGTCAGGCCCTGGATAGATCCAAAGTGGAACGAAGCTGGCCAGTACTGTTTTCAACAGACACTGCCCTATCCCGCATCTATTCTTGGTGTATTCCCAAGCGTTGTGGTGGGGGACAGATGAGCAGTCTTGCAATTCAAGCAGTGACGTGGGATCAAGTCAGGGATATAGTTCCGAGGAAGGAACTGGATAAGTACGACATGAAGTGTCTGGTCCGTGCCTCAAGAGCGGCGGCGAAGATATGGATTGGCTCGGCCGACGAAGATGTGATCTTTATTGTAGGACTGATTCCACCGACGGTGATAGCTGACTACGCATATATGTGGCTGCACGTTACAGATAAGCTTCAAGGGCACGAGTTCCTTATGATCCGACATTCACAGCTGGCGGTCGAGGAAGCGTTAAAGCACTACAAATATGTAATTGGACACTGCGAACCAAAGAACGCGAAGGCCCTAAAATGGCTCAAGTGGCTCGGTGCCACGTTTGGACCCCCTGAGCGTGGGATGATCCCGTTCTTGTTTGAGAGGCAGCATGGGTGATCCGTCAACTGTTGCCGGTTTCGGCCTAGGGACCAATGTATTTGGCTCCCTATTCGGCGCGTTCGGCAAGTACGAAGAAGGCAAAGCCCAGTCTAATATGTATAATTACCGGGCTGCGATTGCGGAACTGAACAGCCAGATCGCATTGCAGAACCGGGATTATGCGCTTCAGTCCGGTGATCGGAAAGCTGTACAGATCGGCATGAAAGGCTCACAGCAGATCGGCGCGATTAGGGCTGCACAGGGTGCAAGCGGGATGGATGTAGGGAGTGGGTCCGCTGTGCAGGTCCGAGCTGGTCAGCACAAGGCCGTGGCCTTCGATCTGCAAACGCAAAGAGAGAACACAGCGCGCGAACAGTATGCTTATCAAGCGGAGTCGGTTCAGGATGTCGCACAGGCGGGATTGTACAAAACAGCTGCTGCAACGTCGATGCAGGCCGGAGAGATCGGCGCGATAAGCAGCCTTGTATCCGGCGCTGGTAGCGTATCTGATAAGTGGTTGTCGATGAGACAGTATGGAATTAGCACAGGTTGAACATGGCCGCGCACGTCCCTTATGAACCCGTACCAGTAATAGCGCCGACTGAGCGGGCTATTCCGAAGTTCCAGGTAGATGCTCCCGGCGCGGCTTTCGGGACTAATATAGCTGAAGCGGAGGTTGGGCTTGGTCAAGCGGCGACTCACACCGGGGACGTGCTGTTCGATCGCGCGCTCCAGCTTCAAAACCTGACCAATGACACTAACGCGAGACAGGGCTTCATCGACGCCGAGACTAAAATCGGCGAGCGGATGTCGAAGTATAATCAGCTAGAGGGTCAGAACGCTGTTGACGGTCGCCAGTCAGCTATCGACGACGTATCTAGTATCAGACTCGCAGCGATCAAGAATGCGAAGAATCAGATGGAGCGGAAGCTCCTCGATGATATTTTATCTAGACGGGTCGCTTATACAATAACTGATATTAATACAAGATCGGGTGCGCAGGCAAAAGCCGCTCACGATAAATCACTGGACTCGACGATTGAGCTGAATCAGACTGGTTCTGGCTCTGATGAGAACCCTGCCTCGTTCGCGACGAGGATTGCCAGTCTTGCAACTGATATGGCGGCGAAAGGAAAGGATAAAGGATGGGAACAGAGTACGATTGATAACGAGACTATGAAGGTACAGGATAATGCCTGGAAGGAGCACATCAGGAACCTGGCATGGAAAAATGCTTTTAATGCTGACACGATCTTCAAGGCTAATAAGGATCAGATTAAGAATGATAGTGTGCGGAATGAGATCGAGGGAATCATTCGACAGGCGATGCTGACGAACGGTGCGCCACAGGATGCGAGTTCGATCAGGTCTGGCCTTGCACCAAAGCACGCGAACTTCGCAAAGCCTGATGAAATATGGGGAAATCCTGGGACACCGGGACACCCAAATCCTACGTTCGAGAAAGAGCACCTGACTGATGTCACAGTACAGGGTCGCACGACCAAGGTCAATAAGCTGGCGGCGAAGGACATTCAGGAGTTTCTGGACGAACTCGATAGCAGGGGATATAAGTTTAAGGCACTGGGCGGTTACAGCCTTCGAGACAAGATCAATCGGAGGGGGGATCTGAGTCAGCACGCATTCGGTAATGCTATTGACATCAATGAGGATCAGAACGAATACGGACAGAGTGGAAATGATCTGCCGCCTGATATTAGAGAGATAGCAGCGCGGCACCATATGCATTGGGGCGGGGACTGGTCTGGAACGAAGGACCCAATGCACTTTGAATGGGGAGGATTGAATGATCCGATCACTGGACAGTCACCGGCGAGCGTACAGAGGAACTCTCTTGATCAGGCTTCGGTGGTTGCTGAGAAGAGGATTCCGCAGAAGATCAACTCACAGACTGGAGAGGATGAAAACGCTGGCTATCGCGAGCAGTATCGGGAGTCAATTGTTCGACACCTGAATAGTGGGTTCAGCACCGATCGAAAGATGCAGCGGGCTGATACAGAAGATAAACAGAGAAGTGTTGAGCAGGAGATGAAAGACAAGGGGGTTACTGATCCGAGCAAGCTGTCCGCGCCGACCTATCAAGTGTATCAAGGGATGGACGTTAAGCAGCAGATGCAAATCCGGGACCTGATGCAAAAGTATGAGAAGTCTAAAGGCGTACAATGGTCCCAGGAGAATGATGACCGATATCACGAGATACATGGAATGATGCAGCGGGACTCGACAAGGGCCGAGGCGTTGGCGATTGACCTGAGTAAGGAAGAACTGACACACGAGCAGATGAATAAGATACTGGATGAGCGGGCCAAGTGGCAAGGTCGGATGGAAACGACGATGGACAGGGGGCTATCCTCAGATGTCTCGAATGCGCTCGTCAGGAACAAGCTGAACGCAGTCGGTGGGATCTCAAACAGTACGACCGATCCAGCGGCCTCTCGCAGATATAGCAGGTGGCTTGGTATCTTTGAGCAAATGCGAAAAGAGAAGGTGGCTGAGGTTGGTGGGAGGAAGCTGACTGATGATGAGCTTGGCAAGATCGTGGATCAGTCACTGTCACAGAAGGAAGGGACGCTGTTTGGATGGGGACCGAGGGCCTATCAGAATTATAGTAAGGACCCGATTAAACTGAGCGAGACCGATCCAGATGGGGATTATAGAAAGCTTGGAATTGGTCAGAGGTATTATGGGAAAGATGGTATACTGAGGCGGCGCGATCCAATGCCTGGGGAGAAGGTAAAGAGTGACTAGTCTTTGGGAACAGGGTACACCCGTAGAGCAGCCCCCTAAGCCGCCGCAACCGATCTTGCAGAACGGGGTCCAGCCCCTATGGATGCAGGGAACGGTTATTGAGCCTGGTGCCGCACCAACCGCTGCCGGGGACCCAGCTGCTACCGCTGTCGGTGCAGTTGGTCAGTTCAAGCCAGCAGAAGCCGCCAGTGCGATCGACCTCTCCAATAAGACAGGGACACCAGCTGAGCTTCTCGTTGGCGATAACGAGGGGGCGCTTAACCAATACAACTCGCAGCAGGCGGGACAGGCCGCAAAAGATAAGACTAACGCCAGTTATATCGCCAGTCATAACTTTGCGGCGGCGGTCTCACAGAATGATTGGAGCGCGCTGAACTACTTTAAGCAGTGGATGGGCACTTCGGGGACTGGTCAGGACGATTACTTCTCTGACAACGCGATTAGGAATGGAGGGGACTATTGGGCCAGTCACGTCGCTGGTTCGATGGGCGAGGCTTTTGATAGTAAGGGGATGGCTAAGGAGTGGGCGGAAGAGAACGATAAAATTGATAAGAATATATCGAACCCTTACGCTCGGATGTTGGCGAGGGCTGAAGTCTCGTTGATGATGCTTGGCTCAAGGGCGATTGCTGGCGGGCTCTTAGCTACTGCAACTGGTGTGTCGGAGGCGTATCGAGGCGTTCAACCGCTGGACCCACTGACAACTGGTTTGTGGGGATTAGCCCCTGATGCAAAAATGCCAGCCTGGATGGGCGGCGGGACAGCTTTCCCCAATCTGTCCCCTGACGCCGCGGTTGCGCGATTGAATGCTGACACGATTGCAATGCTGCAGGTGTCGCTGCCTGAGATAGTGCCGGAGGCCATTGCCAGATTAGCGCTGAGCAAATACTTTACCTATCATGGTGGCTATTCCAGGTTTATTGATTATCCAGGAACTAAGGAAGGGATCACAGACTTCCTCGATCTCGCAGATGCTATACGGGATGGCAAGGCTACGAGGGCCGAGATTGATGAGTTCCTGAAACAGGGCCGAAGGACTCAGCATTGGCAGGGCGGTACGCCTGAACGAACACCCGATGTTCTCGCATTGCCCCCGCCAGCTGGTATGGGTATCAGCAAGATAGAGGATACGTTCAAGGCTCGAGAGGTCGAGGACCACACCTCGGTCATGGATAAAGCGGTGGCCGCTGCCGATGCGACTGAGACGAAGCAGCTCTCGCCGGAAATGATCGGAAACTATGTAAAGTCAAGTCCAAGGGGTGAGGAGATAATTCAGCTTACCCCCGAAATCGTCCGGTCTATGTACCCGAATGACGAGGTGCCTCACGCGGGCGACGGTAAGCTTGGATGGATACCGGATCTTGCGCGGCAGATGGCTGACAATAAAGGCCACCCCATAGACGTTAGCGTTGTAGACTATATTAAGAATGTGAACGAGGCTCTTCATACAAAGCTGCGTGAGGGGATAATCTACGGGGACCACGGGATCACGCTGGAAGAAGCTAAACTGCTTAATAAAAACAAGCCGGAGGACTATGGCCAGCCCTCACAGATGGGGCAGGATTTCGTTAATTACCTGGCAACACAGCATCCAGCTGCCTTCTTTGGTGTGCACGACAGGGACGTAATTGCTGACGAGACCCAGCCGATGGGTGCGCCCCACACTTTCAGTGTGACGACACCTGAGGGGCCAGTGACAACTGTCGAGGTTATGCACGATGCTCACGGAAAGCAGGCTGGGTTTGTTGGCCCTGATGGTATCGTCCATGAGTTTCCACCGGAGGCAAGGGAGCTGCCACCGGAGCAGGCGCTGGCCGCGGTAACAGGACGCGAGGTAGTCCCGTTCCACGAAGGGCCTGGAGAGATGATTGATACTGGTATGTGGCCAGCGATGCATATCATTAAGGCCAAGCCCTCGGCCAATGTCGCCAGAATGGGGCGGATGCTTTCCAGTTCGCTTTATGGATCGCAGGAGCAGGCGTCGACTATAACTGTTAAGGAGGTTCTGCAGAACTCATTCGATGCCGTCAAGGACGCGATGAAGTCCCTTGGAGAGAAGGAAGGCGCGATTACTATCAATATGGACCCGCTGACCCGCGCGATAGAGATACACGATAACGGAATAGGAATGCCGCCGGAGATCCTGGCAACGAAGTTCTTTGAGCTGGCGGGGACGCATAAGGAGTCGGGGCAGAGTTCAGGCGGCCTTGGTATCGCGAAGATGGTCACGCTGTATGCGAATGACGATCTCCACGTTATCACGATGAACAAGGGGAAGGTAAGTGAGGTCAGGGGGCGCGGGCCGGACCTTTTCGCTGCGTTGCAGGACCCGTCACTTTCACCTGATATCTCGGTGCGTGATCCGACTGTGGAAGATAAGGCTATGTTCCCAGAGGGACACGGCACCCGGATCTCAATCAAGATACCTGAGACGTATGAGAATCCTGCGAGTGGTGAAACCCTCGAGATACCGTTTAATCAGTGGCTGTGGCAACATCCATCGCTCGAGCGGTCCCCACTCTTTCATCCAGTCACTGTTAAGTTTAATGGGGAAACACTGAATATTGGAAAGAACTTTCCGGTTGATAAATTCACTCCTATGTATAATGCGGTCTTTGAGTGGGGAAAGGTACGGATCTATGTAAGTAAGGGAGGTGCATTAGCAGGGGATGGCTACGAGAACGTACACGTCCTCTCGAATGGTATTTATCAGTTTGACATGCAGCTCAAGGTCGGGGACAAGACTATTGATAAGACTTTCTATATTGATGTAGCTCCAAAGGTTAAGCCAGAGGAGGTTGGTTATCCGTTCGAGCTGAATAGGCAGGGGTTCAAGCCAACTGCGGCGAAGTCATTCGGGCAGGTCGCGGAGTATATTCGGCAGGTATTTGCACAGCAGGATCTGGCATCGTCGGTTCAGAACTTTGGTACATTCTCGTACTACAGCAAGGTCGGCGACTTAGTAAGGGTGTCACCACCTGAGACACACGTTCCAGAGAAGCCACTGTCGGCGACGCCACTGAACCAGATCAGTCCTACGGATGTGATCGAGGTTAAGAATGGAAGGCTGCTGATCAACAATAGAGATATACCGGAATTGTCAGCTGATCAGATGGAGAAGCCAGTATTGAAGCTGGATGAGCTGACAATAGATCAGAAGAAGATTGATCCTAGCAAGCCAATACTGCATGATAACATCGAGATACAGGAGCAGCCGAGCAGGAAGTCGTTGCAGCAACTGCTTGATAAGTTGAGGCAGGAACTGTTCGAGCACAGAATGGATTTGGGAGAGCCTGGTTATGATGCTCAGTATGAGAAGGAGCTACAGAAGGCTGTCCAAGACCTTAAAGATAGAATAGCTGATTTGGACAAGGCGACCTCTGCTGCTGTTCTCAAGGGAGAAAGCACCAAGGATAAGTTTGTTTCACTGGTCGATGCGGGGCGCGTTCAATTCGGTGGCCGCTTTGACAAGTATCTGTCTGAGGTTGGGCACCGCTTCATTGCGCTGCGCGATGCAGTTGCAGATGTAATGCCCGACTTTGCTAAGGGGACGAGTAAGGATTCAGTCCATCTAAAGGATAATGCTATCGGGGTCAGCTTCGATGCTGAATACCGCGGGGTCAGTATCCGTATCCCGTTTACTGGTATGTTTATCAATCCAGCCGGGACGGTTTACAAGGACCCACTGAAAGCCGCGACTGGTATCGTCGGGACTATGATCCACGAGATTGCTCACCACACAGTAAGGAACCATAACGCTGAGTTCCCTGCAATGATGCAGGATATCCAGATGAACCTGGATGCTCTTGAGGCTCATATACTTGGTGAGTTGGATGATGCTACGATTAAAGGGGGCCGGTTCAGCCTGACCGAGTTCAAGCGGCAGATGTATCTCCTGCAAGAGGAATATCAAGATGTCCACGCATGGCTCTGGGATACCTTCAAGCGTCCGGAATCGGAAGTTAGGAATCGTGGCCAACGCCTCAAAAGCGCTGGCTCCTACGAAGGACGAGATGTTGGCGCTGATGGAGACGTACAAGGGCCTGGGATCGCCGCACTGGGACCCGCTTATCAACGAGTTGAAGGCCCAACCGGACCTGGCGAGCTTCCTCCAGAGCAACGGCATGTCGCGACCACAGGCCCCGGGCCAATCACAACTGCGGCAGGGGCTAACGCAGCAACAGCAACTAGACGAGCCATAAAGGCAGAGAAGAAAGCACTGTGGTTGCATCAGGCTTTTGATAGCGAAACGGCCGCTGCTATCAATATGACCAAGGCCGACTTTGCACGGTACTCGAAGGACATTGAGAACCAGTACGCGATCACGAATGAAAAGGCACTGGCAGCGGCCGTTAAGGAGCAGAAGCGCCGATCGACACTTCGGTGGAAAACGGAAGAGCGGGAGGTACGGGAGCAGGTTAACACTGACTTCAGGTACGACCTGCGGTTCGTCGCAGAGAATTACTTTAAGCGAGGGATCTCCCCGAACAGTATACTGGAGAAGGGGACCAAGCTGACAGATGCGAATAAGGATGAACTGGCACAGGCGCTTGGCTATCAGTCCGGCGATCAGATGAAGAACATGATGGCGGAGACTGATAGATCACGGGCGCAGCTGAAGATGTCCCCCGCCGCTTACTACGATCATATGGTAGAGATGGAAGTCAATAACAGGATGGAGGCTAAGCACGGGAAGCTTGGCGAGCATGTTCTCGAGGACGCACGGGCCGCAGCCATCAACGTCAACCAGCTGAAGATACTGAATGATGAGAGGAACTTCCTCGCAGCGCATGTGAAGAAGGCTATCATATCAAGGGAGGCCGCTGAGGATGCGGCCGACGAGTTCTTCGGAAAGCAGCTAGCTAAGACAGCGGTGAGGCATGAGCGGGAAGTTGCGACTACTGGCCGGAACGGACTCAGGGCTGAGCGCGCCCTACACAAGAAGAAGTATGACGAGGCATTGATCCACAAGAACAACCAGCTGTTCTCGGCACTGCTGGCGATAAGGTCAAGGAAGTTTGCGAAGGAGGTTGCCAACCTCTATAAGATTGTCAATAGGTTCAGGAAGAATGATGCAGTCTCCGGTGTCGCGCAGGAGTATACCAATCAGGTACAAGGGCTTCTGCACAGGTTAGGCTTTGTTACCTCTCGGGTGCCCGCCGATCTGCCAACGGCACAGGAACTGACGGACTTTATCAGGAAGAAGAATGCAGAAGGCAGAATGATACCGGAGCTGAACCTGCCGAACAAGCCGTTTAAGGAGTTCACTGTTGATGATATTAGGGAGCTGAAGGGAACGCTGGATGGACTGGTCCACGCCGGAAAGGCGGAGAAGGCGATTCAGATCAGAGATCGAATTGAGAAGTATGAAGAACTGGTAGCGCAGGCGTTGAAGAACCTGGATGAATTGGAGAAGGGAGGATTCGATCCGAGGAAGAAGGATATGCGGGAGCGGATCGCTAAGAAGATGAGGGAGCTGGATGCGATATTCCTGAAGCTGGAGCGGCAGGTTGACTGGCTCGATCATGGGGAAGTTAACGGCCCGCTCAACAGGGGATTCTTCCGGGGGCTGAAAGAAGGTGAGAACTGGAAAACGGATAAGCTGAGAGACGTTGGTAAGGACCTGCGGAAACTCAACAAGGATATGGGCAGGGCGTGGCGAAAGGCACTGAAAGATAAAACGGACAACAGGTGGCTAGAGGACTTGGATAACCCTGGTAAGATGTTAGACCTGCAACGAAAGCAGATGCTGGTGATCGCGCTTAACATGGGCTCGAAGAGTAATCAAGCGGTTCTGCTCGGAGGATATCATTGGGAATACAGGGACGTGATGGCGTACCTGAATCAGAACATGCTGCCGAAGGATTGGGAGTTTGTTGATAGGATTTGGAAACTGTTTAAGGATCACTTGCAGCAGGATATTAGAGATGTGACGGAGCGGATCTCTGGGGTCCCGGCCCCACTGGTTGAGCCCGCTGTTCTGCATACCAAGTTTGGGCCTAAGACTGGCGACTATTATCCACTGATTGCGGACCCGCTTAAGAGGCTGGAGAGGCAGAAGGAGCGGATCGACATTGATCCAGCTGAACAGCTTTATACCGTACTGCCTAATCCGCGCGCTACTAAGATCAGGACCGGCGCGATGTACCCGCTGGATCTTAGCTTGGATAACCTAGCGTCGCGGATCATTGAGACTGTACATAACCTTGGCCTGCGGGAGGCGATGATCGCAGCGAGGAAGGTGACAGGGGATGGGCTGATTAGAAAGGGAATAAGCAGGTCGCTGGGGCCGGAGTACCTTCATGAGTGGGATAAGGCACTGGATGATATCGCCGCCGACGGAGTGCGGGATACATCGGTCCCAGCTATAATTAATCAGGTGGCACTGTTTATCAGGCGTGGGATCATTGGGACACTGCTCGGGTTCGACATAGGTACTGCCGTGATCCACGGGACTTCCGCATTCGCTAACTCAGTCTTTGAACTTGGTCCAGGTCGATTTGTCGCCGCCGCCTACGAACTAATGTTCAAGACCCCCGACGCATATAAGAGCTTCGCAAAGCAGGCGTTTACTGAGAGCGGGGATATGCGGAACAGGCAGCACGACTTCGACGTGGACCTTCGTCGTGCAATCGACAAGGTTCTCAGTGCAGGTAAACTGAGTCGGATACAGCTGGCCCACCTCCAGTTTTCAACCGGACTGATCCGCTGGTTAGATTGGCTCACCGCAATCGTGGTCTACCACGGAGCGAAGAACAGGGCTATGACTGAGATGGGGATGAGTGAGAAGGACGCGATCTATTACGCTGGTAAGATAATGCGGAATGCTCACGGGTCCAATGGGCTGGTTGATCTTTCGCCGGTCCAGCGGATGGGTGGTATCCCTGCAGTCTTTACAATGTTTTACGGATACTTCAATCACAACCTTAATCAGACGCGGGACGTGGTAAGGACTGCTGAAGGGAAGGGGAGACACAACGAGAATAAGACAGCTGGAGAGAAGTTCTTCTATGTCCTGGGAGCCACGTTCGCTTACATAACTGTCGGCGCAATCATCCACACACTGGTTCGTCATGCCTCCTCGAAGGTCTGGTCCTTTATAGATGGCGAGCCCGATGATGATGAAACGCCCCTATGGCAACAGATAGCACTGGCGCATGTGGGGCAGCTGGCATCTATGTATCCAGTGGTCAGTTCCGCTCAACAACTGATCTGGGGCCACAACCCCAGCCCCACACCATTGCAAGAACCATTCACGAATGCGTACAAGCTTAGTCAAGATGCCAGCAAGTGGTTTGAGGATCGGCCGGTCTCGAAGAAGTGGCTCGAGAATTTAATGACGATGCCAGGCTATATGGGCGCGCCAATAACTAAGCAGGAAGCAAAGGCCACGCAATTTCTGTGGGACTACTTGAGCGGGGTGCAACAGGCTGATACCGTTCCACAGTTTATCCGTGGCGTTCTAGGTGGAGAGTCACAGCCGCGTCCAAGGAGGCACCGTTGATCCTTGCACTTATTCTGTTGCACCTGCTTGACGGTGCGCAGGTCTGGATACAGTCTGAGCAAATCACGCTCATAAGAGAGCCAACGGACCAGTGTCAAGAGACGCATGGAGCTGTCGTTCGCGTAGGGAGCCAATCTCTGTGCGTACTGGAGAGCCCAGCAGACATCTTGGCGAAGCTAGAAGCGATCCACGAACCGGCCCCTGAAGGCCACACCTCTAACTATCCATACCCCTCGAGTCCGTTCCCTTGGTACAACGGCCTGACATATAATTCCAGCCGCTCGCACCGGGGTATCAGGAGGGTCATAACTAAGCAGTAGCTGACTCACACTAATATTATCAGGAAAGAATCCACAGATAGCGACGGTGTTCCTCTGGATCAGCGGGATCACCTCTGCTGCTTCAACCCGCAACCGCGGCAGGCCTGGTTCCACTTCGACCACAACGCAGCCGGTGAGGGACAGGATTGATAAGATCGCCAGTGCCTTCATTGTCGCCTCCTAGTGTTTAAGTTTAACTCCGGCAGTGTACCAAGTCCTTCCCCCATCGTAGTGCTTAATCAGATCGTGAGAGGCAACCATGACCTCGATAACTTTTGGTATCGAATAGCTGGGGACCTTCTTCTGAAGGAACTTGTAAAGAAGGTGCTCCCCGACCATCTTGTTCTCTGAATGCTTCGCAGTCATCATTACGAAATAATGCAGGTCCTCCATCGCGCGGGCGTCTCCCACTACTCCAGCCGTCGCGAAAATATCTGGCATATTATCTTCAACCTCGAAGAGCCATTTGAAAGCGAGTTCTACATGTCCCGCTCTGATCCTTCCCTCATTGCTCTCTGCGATTGAGGCTATCATGGAGAGCTTCAGTATATGTGCGAGCCGCCTGCTGTTGTAATGGGTCAGCTTGTTGTGCTCGGGTATTGGCTTGCGACCATTCTCGTTCCAGACCTCTATCATTGTCTGAGCATCCAGGTCCCATTCCATCTCGCCGTACATCTTGCGCGCCTCCCTAGCATCTTGTACCAGCATATCCCTTATTCTCTCTTGATGTACCGAGTCCGTTGCCTTTCCAAAAACTGTTCCCTTTGTCTCTTCTCCATGGAATACGAATATAGTTCTAGATGTAAAGCCCTGATCCCATGCGCAATCTGGTAGAGTCGTATTAATGAATGCTGGAGTCGTGCCAGCAATGATCGCGAGGGATGGCGCATCAATACGAGTGTGCTCTTTCTTTCCGGTCCTACGTCGTTCTTCATACAGCTCTCCATCATACAGTTTGTTGAGAGTGTTAATGAACTGCGTCTCGTAGGCTGTCATAAAGATACCAAGCTCAGACGAAAGCACGAACAGGGAGTTAAACTTTATATCCAGCTTGACTGGATAGATCTCTGTGAACGAAACGTCGCTGGCAGCGAGGGTGTCGATGAGGCTCGCCGTTGTTACCGAGGACGGCGCAACGTGGAGCTTCTCGATCTTTCGCAGTAGGGTTTCAGCCTTGGTTAACACTACCGACTTGCCAACTCCGGGAGGACCAGTCAGAACGATGTAACAGTTCGGGTACAGGTTGGAGCCCTTCGTAAAGGACCACACCCTGCGCTCGACCACCCCAGATAAGACTCCAATAGCAGTCCACCGTCGAAAGATTTCTGGCGACGAACCAGCGCCAGTGTACTCAAGAAAGGAGTCTATCCAGTTGTGACAAAGCCTTGGGATAGCATTGGCGTTCCCGTTTATCACTGCTCTTGTACTTCCTTAAGCCGTCGGGATTATCGTCTGACTCAACCGCCCAATTCCATCCCACCTTTATTTCTGATGGTATCAAGAACATTCGATCATACTGCAGTTGTATCGGGACCTTGATTGCCTCTTGCACTTTAGGCAGCACGATATCTTCTTTATCTTCTGGATACTGAATGAGAATGGCATCGTGGATTTGCAGTAGCAGCTGGCATATTCCCTCTCTCCACACTTGGAGCATTCCAGTGTTAAGTATATCACCGACTGAGCTTTGGGGGTCATAAGCTATAGCCTCTCGTAGAGTAGCATCATCATCGCGCCTGCCAAAAAAGTAACGACGCCTGCCAAAAAGGCTATCCAGCCTCCCATACTGCTGGAGCTGGGAGGCGACGTAAGCGTGCCACCGTTGATGTGGAAAGGCCGCAAAGTATTTGCCCTGGAACTTGGTGATCTCTCTGGTGTCGAGGTGAGTGTGCTTGGACATGGTGTGAGGCTTACCGTCATAGTTGGTTCCATGCCCGAGGACTTTTGCCATATGTCTATATGAATGCTGTCGGTAGAATGGCTGTTCAGCCAACGCTCTATCTTCTTTAATGTTTCCGAGCCAAGGTAAATCCGTCCACGCCAATCTGCACACAGTTGTATGTAGGTCACCTGACTCGCAGGCGTCGAGGTACTTTCCGTCATGAAACAGGTTCCATTCAATCGCACCGACCAGTCTGCTTTCGGCTTGTTCCAAGTCTACGTATGCGAACTTGTATCCTGGGTCTGCGACAAATACTCGTCTAAGACGTTCTTCAATGTTCTGGAGATTCGTTCCAGTTCCGAAATCACTAAGAGAACTACTGAACCGGCCAGTCGTAGTTCCAGCGATATTGTAAGAGGTTCGCATTCTGCCATCCGGGTCAATGCCGGTTCGCAGGACTCCAATTTTCTTATGCAGGTCTCTAAGTCCGAGGATATGGCTGACAATAGGCTGGGCGTAGAAATGATTTGTGAGCTGCTCAAGGGCATCACGGTTGACTGTGGGCTCATAAAAGCCCTTGGCATTCCTCTTTTTGATAGTAGGGAGCCTGAGCACCTCATACATAAGTCTCTTGAGCTGTAATGGTGAGCGGTAGTTCCAGGAATACTCAACCCCAAGTCCATCATGCACGATGGACATAAGATTATCGTGTAGTATTCTGACATCTTTTTCCCACTCCATTATCATTCGATCGCGCTGCTCTTGATCGACAAGTATCCCGCGCAGCTTCATCTCGAGGACCGGGGCCTGTAGGGCCTTCTCGAACTCATACGTCGCGCGGGTCTGGTTGTTGAGCTGCGGCTTGATAACGTCGCGAACCTCTGACGTGACGCAGCAATCGAGCCCGTTATAGATCCATAACTTCTCAGTCTCTGACACGGGCATCGTCAGAGCTGTAAGCTGGTCAGTCCTGATCGCTTTCATGTTTCGATAACTCGCTCTCCTTGGTATCGGATGACTTGTTCTGTTCGATCGGTCTTAAGGTATCGTAAGTGGATTGGCTTTCCCATTCTAGCGGCCCGAGCGATCCCCCAGACCATACCACCTGTGATCCCGAGGTCCATGTACACGGCGACCAGATCTGCAACCTCGAGCCATCCCACCGCAGCGTCAATACCTCGCTGCCGCTCTTCGGGGATCTGATCATTAAGGACCCCCTTTTGAGTGTAGAGGAGATGACTGGCGAACGGGGACTCTCCTCGATCAAGACAATCTCTAATACATTCTCTGGAGTACCGAACATTGGCGAAGCCTCCTGCGAAAGGTGACTCTATGATGACTCTCATTCGTCACGCTTGATAGTTGTCTTGCCACGAGGGCGCATAAGTTTCCATGAAGCCTCGTTAGTGTGGACCGAGCCCAAGAACGCAAGACCTTTCTCGGACTCGGGTTGAAGGGAGTGATGCAGCAGCATCGTGTCATCTTCAAAGTTGTTAACAGTTATCCCGTATGATCGCCACAGGAAATGGATATCGTAAAGTCCATTCTGCGCAGTCTTGGGTGCAGGATGCTGGAGCACTCGACGGACAAATCCCCACGCAGCAAGCTCGCTTTCGAGATCTGGCCAATAACGTCCATCAGGCTTTCGTGGATCAGTGAATGGAACGACGATAGCAACTCGCTCGTCGGGGGCGAATCCGATGCAGGTGATTTGGTTTCCAGCAGTCTCAATGTCAAATGTGATTTGAGTTGCGTGTTCAAGATGCTCGTCATAGAGGGCCTCCAGTTCAGGAAGTGTCGGCTCTATGTAGACAGTTCTCTGAGGCCGGCGGATATCAGGGAACTCGGACTCTCGGGCAGCTTTTTGAAAGTCCAGTATAGTCACTGGACGGAGGGACCACTGTCTTAGGATCGCTGCGGGATGATAGGTGGGGAGACACTTGATGGAAGGGATAACTGTTGAGGGCGTTATGGTTCCTCTGATCTTAGAAATACCTGAATTATGAAGAAAGGCCCAACTGGCGGTGTTGCCGAGAAGTATAAGGACGTTTGGCCTAAGGTCGTTAATCTCCCTAATAACTCGATACACTTCTCCAAAAAATTCGGGTCGAAGATATTTTCCCGATTTGAGAGCAGGAAATCCTCCAGCTCTTTCTTCTCCACAAAGATTCTCAATGTCGTTTGATGGTCTGGGTCGAAGATTAAAGACGTTGGTGAGGAAGCAGTCGGCACGGTGTATCCCTCCTTCACTGAGCATACGGGTTAACTCATAGCCGGAGGGGCCTACGAATGGCATACGTTGTTCCTCTTCGTTCTGCCCCCAGGCCTCTCCGACTATGGCTATCTTGGTCATTAGAATGTCGCGGCCTTCACCGCCCACATTGCAGCATCTTCCATGTGCGTCTGTGCAAGTGACCACAGGCGCTGGTGCTCGCCATCAACGGAGCCCTTGTTCCGCATGAGTTCGCACTGGTCAATGAAGTCAGCCGCCATCTGTTTCAGCAGGTCCACTTCGTTGTTCCCGCTCGGGTTGAACTTAATCCTTACTCGGTCCGTCCCCAATGTCATCTCTACTCTCCATAGTGGTTTTCAAGTTCTCGACCTCGTTATGCCAGAGGGCGTCACCCTCAACGGAGAGCAGGTCGCCGTTCACTCCGTATCTTCTCCACTCAAACTCCATCGCAGCGCTTTGAACTTTAACCCAGCCTCGCGCCTTCAGCCGCGCCTCAAAGTTTGGTCCGAATGCTGTCATCCTAAGCTCCTTTCAGGTATGTACTTCGAGTCGAGATAACTCTGTGGAGAAGATCTCCTTTAGATCCTCGTGACTGAGATGCTCAACGATAGCATCATGGTGTCCACTGTAGTAGATTACCTTGAACACATTGCCTCCAATGCGCACGATCTCAAGTTTCCTATATCCTTTTTCTGGCTCGGTTAGTCTAGGAGAAAAGTTCTTCTTCGGCATCTGGTTCCCTTTCAACGCGCGATTTGTCTAGCGCCGCCCGCGCACTTGCGGCGAACTCTGGATTAGACTCGAGTCCGATAACGTAAGACGCACCGTATCTTTCAGCAGCACGCAACGCACTTCCACTTCCGCATGTAGGGTCGAGGAGTCGGGTACTCGAGTCCACGAACATCTCGAAGAAGTGTGCCAACATGGGTTCAGGCTTAATGGACATATGTATGTCTCGTTCGCTCGGATACGAGACTGCATTCGACTTTGCTCTAACGATTTTACGGTCGCCGCGACTCCCAAATAACGCCGTCTCATAAATTCGTCGAGGTCCTCGTTGTGGGTCGGGGAGGATTCCGATGTTGTCAGACTTAACCCAGACAAGAGGAAAAGGATCAATATCCCACTCACTCCCGCTGAAAGCGCTAAGAATATCTTGATAGTAGTGCATACTGAACCAGAACATGATGTGGCAGGATTCAGTAGAAATACGATCAGTGCAGCTGAGTAGGCAATGAAGGAGAGAGAAAAATACGTCCTCGGTGTCATGGTAGCCTCCATGGAGTGGTGCGGCCCCCTGATTAAACTTGTCTGCCCCTATGCCGAATGGGAAGTCACAGTGGATGAGATTGAACTTGGGTCCGGTGTAGTCCGGTGCCCATTCTAGGAAGGATGTGTTAATAATGGACTCTTCTCGCTTAGGTGGTGGCGCAGCTAGACTTGCCATGAGATTGTCTGTTGCTCTTGCGTGTGCTCGTTCCACCACACCGAGTGCAACAGAATACTTTGGTGCTGCTGCCACGCGAGGGTTATGTAGGTTATCTGCAACGAATATTCGCTTGGATATGTGGCCCGCGTCGAGCCCGATAGCACTGGCGGTGTCGTCGAGTGACCACTCTGGGTTCTCTGATTTCCTGAGCGCATGATACTCTCTTATTGCTCGACACTCGTCTTGCCATTCGAGCTGCTGTCGTTTGATGTTCTCTTCCAATTCGATAGCTCGTAGTGTGCTAGGCTCAAGCTCATCAATGTACTGACAAGCAACACTGGTATAGCCCACAACTTTACAAGCAGCCAAGCGTCGCTCTCCAGCAACCAATACGTTATCGCGAGTAATAGTAATGGGATTAATAAGACCAAGACGCCGGATACTATCTGCAAGATTTTGGATATCAGTAAGCTCACGTCGTTGTCTCCCTTCCCGATGGACGGTGATGGAGCTGATTGGAATTGAATGGAAGTGTCCGCTCGTCATAGCGCCGTCTCTCCTCACTTTAGTTTGCCACTTTTCCTTGCTAACTTAATTATCCTCATTGCCTCAACGACGCTATCATCGCTGGAAAATTCCAGAAGCTCGCTGATAGTTGGCTCGCGAAGATTGAGGTTCTTGTCGAACACCATGACGTGACTACAATCAATACAGATTGTTGCATCACCGGGCTCTGGATGGTGCTCGTCGGGGCTAAGTATATCAACAACGCCAGCCGCCATGTTCAAATTCTTGCCGCAGTTTAGGCATTTGCCCTTCGGCATCGGCACATCCTTGGCTAATTTTTTCATCAGTTATTCCACCATATTATTGAGAAAATCAAAGGTATGGTTCTTTCACTGGATGGTCCCCCCACCGGCTGGGAGTCAAGCAGCCGGCGGGGGGCTCCAAGGCACAGCGGGGTTGGTATCAACCGTGCCTCAGACTCTGGCGTAGCTCTTCACCTCGTTGTAGATGGCCTTACCGTCATCGCTGGCACGGTGGCCGAGGTTAACAAGAACCTGTTTACCCTGGATCTCGCTGGCTACCTGGCGCAACGATTTGCCGGTGCCCTCGATACCAAGAGAGTCGATGCAGAAGTCTTTCAGTCGATAGGAAGCTGCATCAGTGACGAAGAAGTTGGCGTTGATCTTCTTGTCGTTGAGAGCCTGTCCATTAAGGATCTCAGCGAGCTTTTCCTGATCCACATCGGCCTGCGCCTGAAGCGGCTTGAAGGCGACACGAAATGCTGGAGTGTCGTTCTTACCGACTTTGACGTACTCGCCGGGACCGTCCACGATACAGAGGTATGTTCCAACTGGGAGTGCTTCTGGTGGTTTGATTGCGTCTACTGGTTTGTCGAGGATACTTTCAAAGGAGGCCATGTTGTGTTTCCTTATGATCTGATTGTGCGAAAGAAGTCGGCCAGTCCAGTCTCGATGGGCAGAGTCGGAGCCATCTTGAAAGAGGCTGGGTTCTTGAGGTCCACTAGTGCCGTCGGCACAGTTTGAATTGTGCGTTTGCCACCAGCGGCAGTCTGAGTCAAGGCCATATTCTCGAAGTACGCTGGTATGGTCGGCCCAAGTGCCTTACCAACGCTTGACGGATAGCCCTTCATTGTACCGTCGGGCCTGTCAACCCATGTGACGTGAGATATCACGATTACGTTAGTCTTAAAATGGGGCGCGGTCAGCTGTGCAAGGACATGCTCCACAGCGTCTTGTGCCGTACCGTACCACTGTCGCGGGTCCTTCGCACTGGGGTTCATTCCTTTCGCCCAGTTAAATGCTGCATCTGCCAGGAACGTGAGCGAGTCAACCACGAGAACCGTATCCGCTCCCCACTCTGCAGGGTTACTTCCATCTGACCATTTGTCGAGGAGCGCAAGAGCTTTCGTAAAAGCTTGAGGAATTCCGTCCAGGACAAAACCCGCTGCTGTTGCCCTGTATTTATCACGAAAAGCCTCAAAGTCCACGTTTCCGATTCTGTTGGGGCAGTCTCTGAGGATGATTTGAGGAAGTATGCCACTTTCCACCTTGTTATCCATGTCCAGAATGCGAAGGCGCATACCGGCCTTCACAAGGGACGCACAGGCTCCTGTCTTGCCTGTGCCAGAATCACCAATTAGCAGGAGCTTGACTAAGTTGGTCTGTTTTGGTGGTGTCAATACAGGCATTTGGAATCTCCCTCCTACAGACCTCACAAAACCACTGGTGATCGTATGTCAGGGTTTTGTTGCATCTGTAGTATGTGTGAATGATAGCTGCTTTTGGGTGATCGGGGCAGTGGGCTATCGTGGTATGAGTGGGTTCCATTCTCGCCTCTCGAAGTCTGTCTCGAGGAAGTTCTTACGAACATTAGGGTCTTTTGAACAGACACGGCGGAAGGGGCAGCCTCCGTATTGGTGACACGACTTGTCGTTCATGGGCCAGAAGTCCTCCTTGGCGAAGAACTCGGCGAGGTTGAGCCAGTGCTTGGTGTTTTCGAGCCACTCGTCAATCTGAGCGTCAGTGCGATATGCAAAGCCTCGTTGTAAACGAGTAAAGCCAACTGCAATCTGTGCTGCGTCAATAATGATACCCTGAACAGGTGTTTTATAAATGACCTTCGAAGCCATTGAGTAGAGGGACATTTGATTGTCAGGAGTAAAACCGTCGAAGTAGTTTGAAGATATGGTGGAACCTGTCGTCTTGCGATCCATAACATAGGTGCCGCCCGCATAGGTTACGACTCGATCGAGGTGGCCGCAGAGGATATAAGGCTGGGTATTTGGAACCTTGGTTCCGGTCGAGAAGTTTAACGCGCCGGGAGCCAACGAGATATCGTCAACGGAATAGTATGATTTAGGCCCCCAATCCAACTCCATCTTGAAGGTGAGTTCGACGGCGGGCTTACCGCTCTGGAGGACCACCGTCTGAGCAGGGTCCTTGTCCCCGAACTGATCGAGATACCAGATCACGGAGCGGATCAGGGTCTCGCGGTTCTTTTGAGGGTGGTCCGTTTTCCACGGCCTGCCATTGTTGGCGATCATCTCCGCTGGGTCCTCGGCTGATCGCGGGGACTCCCAGGTATCCACGAGCACCTTCTGCACCGTGTCGATGAGGGCCTCTTCGTGGTTGAAGTTCTGTGCACGAGTCCGATCATAGAACTCGAGCGCGCCGTGGTAGAGCAGCCCATATTTAAGATGGAGGCGCTCCCCCTTCATAACCCACTGATCAATCATGGAGTACTGGTAGAGGCGGGGGCAGGTCTTGAGCCAGCCCAAACTGGTAGAGTCCCAAGCGAATTGTACCTTGGTCCCTGGTAAGAACGGTGATGTCACTGGTTTGACTCCCTGTGCTGGTTCAGTCGAGAATATCGTCGAGGTTTATACTCTTCTCCTTTACGGGCTTGGTGCCGGGGATCTTCTTCGCGTTGCCAGCGGCTTTGTCACCGTTGGCGAAGTTGGCCGACGCGAGCCGATAGTGCTTGATGATCTCAGTGATATCGGCCTTGGTCAGTTTCAACGGATCGGTCTGGAACAGTGTTGCTATATCAGTCATGAATCAACTCCCTCTGTTGCGATTTCGCGGTCGAGCGGCGCAGTCTGTTCGACGCGCGCTATGTGGCCCTCAACGAGCCGCCTGATAACTTTGCCAGCACCAACGCGGCCGTGAAGCTCGCGGAGTCGCGCAAAGTCACCCTTAAACATATTCAGTGTGACCTTTTCGAGAGGTCTCTTCTCTTTACGTTGCATGGGGGTCTCTCTTGACGAGCCAGAGGTGGGCCGGATCGGAGGGGGACTGAACTATGGAGATTGACTCCAGGTCTGGATCACCGGCTTCAGTACGCAAAGCGTACAGGCGCTGCTTGGTATAATCGGGATCGTCGCACTCAAGGACGACCCCGACCTGAGCTGCCAACGCAGCATACCATATGTGCAGCCCAATAGACATTAGGCGGCAGATGCCTCAGCCGGGATATCAGCAACGAGGTCCGCGAGATCCTCGGACGCCGCCGCCTGAAGGTCCGCAACACGCTCTCTGGCCTTTTCCATGATCTTCGGATCACGGTCAATGAGCTTCTTCGCGGCTTCAGTGATCGCCGACGCCTCGAAGCTGGACAGCTTCTTCCCGTAGTGCTTGTTGCCTGGCGTCTTGACCGCCGCGGTCAGCTTCTCCTTGACCCGGATCTTGGCCATACGCAGGGCTTCGCTCATAACCGGATCACGGACTGCACCGCCGCCGATACGCAGGCCGAACTGATACGCCTCGGCATACTCAGCGAACTGACGCTGCATCGCTATCTGGTCATAATTGCCATTCTCGGCCGCTTCTTTGACCTTGTTAGCGAAGTTATTGCGGAGGTTTTCGTGATAGGTCTGATTAAGAGCCGCAGCCTCGTTGGCGTTCAGTTCATGACCCTCTTCATAGCGAAGCGGAGCGCTGAAAATCTTGCCTGCGATTGTGATTTGTTCCATTGTTAACTCCTGTGTCGGTTGGAACATTGGTACGATGCTATGGTATTGACGTGTCGCCGATTTGTCAACAAGTATTTTCGGTTCCTCCCAAACTTTTTTCAGCCGTTGACAAACATCAAAGTTTCTCGATCCTTAAGTTCTCCATTGGACGCAAGACCTCTATCACAACACGGGTGCCCTTGTGAATGTGCCGTATGTACAGCAGATCGTAGTGGGAGCACCCGTGCATTGGATCGCCCTCTGGAAGTTCAAGGTTCTTCTTTCTCTGGAGCACTCGTAGTGAGTTGGCCCGACTGATAAAACGATGAGCATCAGCCGGGGTATCAAACTCAATCGCCAATCCCTTCTCTGAACTAAGAGCGTTACTTAGAATGTGCTCCACGTCTGGGAAAGAATTGATGTTCCTGAGTGTACTCATTCCATCAGCTCCGTTAGATTGACCAAGAACAGGGAATGCTTCGCCCGCGTCTCGATCACATACCGGACGTTCAGTTCCTGTTCGTAGGACTCGCCTCCTTCCTCGGCGAACGGTGAAGGTATCCGCCAAGGATCAAGGTGATACACAGTCTCCCATTCGAGACCCTTCGATTTGTGTCCACTGAGAAGTTGGATCGGTCCCTTGGTGGCGAAGAGGGTCTCGGCGTACCGAATGGCCTGGCCTAGGTTATCGCCGAAGTCTGCGAATACACGAAGGCAGTCCGCTTTGTCTTTAACAGCACCCGGCGATCGGGACTTCTTCAGCTTTTCCGCTTCCCACCGGCTGATAGCGGTGTGGACCTCCATCCGATCCATTGAGTCCTCGCCCATCTTTCGCAGGGCCTTTACGAGAGCAGGACCCAAATCGCTACCAACGAGATGTATACCGCGGCCGTACCTGAGAAGATCAAGAGCGCACGAGAACAATGGGGCATTGTTTCTGCAGATGATAGCCGAGTAATCGGGGATCTTTTGGGCTGACCAAATGGGTAGGACACTGACCTCTCCTTCTTTGGCCCAGGCTGGCCACCGCATATGGGGGACTCGGTTGTGTGCATTTTTGACCACCTGGATAGGGCACCGGAAACTCACAGAGAGTGTAAGCTCTTCCATCTCGAAACGTCTTTTGAGACTCTCCATTCCATTAGCCACGGCTCCTCGAAAACCGTAAATGCTCTGCCACGGATCTCCAACAGCAATGATTCGCTGAGTGACGATTTTCTCAAGCATGGCATGGTTAATAGGTGAGAGATCTTGAGCCTCATCGACCAAGACAAGCGGAAACTGTGGAAATGTTCCTCCAAACAGTGTCGGCATATATATCTGATCGTCAAAGTCGATGAGGCCATTATAGGATTGCTTGATGGAAATGGTAACGGCTTCATCGACGAGGGCGACTTGATTGGGCTCACATTCCTCTTCGGTGGTTCCCCAGAACTTATCGGAGGAACAGAGCCTGCGCGCATGGGGATGCAGCCCGTTAGGTATATAACCTCGAATTTTTGCCTCCTTAATGAGCTTGAGGGTATCTCCGAATGTATCGTATGCTTCTTCCCTTTTCGATGGTCTGAGTTCATCCACTAACTCCTTCAAAATATTATATGATTTCTTGTCGTCAAGGGTGAGCTTCTTGACGCAGGTCGCGGACCAGGCTCTGTGGCCGATCGCATTCAGCGTGGCGCACTTGACGTTACCTGGGAGCCGCTTTTCCATCTCCACCGCGATCCGCTTGTTGAAGGCGAGGGAGAGGATCGGGATCACGGGATGGTACTTGCAGATGAACTCCAAGGTGCTGGTCTTGGCGGCCCCTGCAAGTGCATTGATTATCAGGTTGTTCTTTTGAGTAAGCACCTTATCGACGATCAGTTCTTGCTCCTCCGTAGCGTCGAGGCGGGTGCCGTCCTCTTTAACAAGGAAGTACTTGCTCATAGGATATCCTCCAGGTCGATTGATGTGGTTTTACTGGGTGGTCGAACAACTGGCTTGGCTTCAATATGGTAGTGGTCGCGTAGTTCCTCGGGCACTGTATCATGCGTCCAAGGGTGGTCGTGCGGGTAGTCGGACCCATCGAATAGGTCCTCGAGGTCCCAATACTCGTGAGGGTAAGCACGGTGCCCGCTGGTAGGAATGATCCACCAGTACCCTGAGCCCTCGCAGGCATTGCATTCAAGCGAGGTCGATACGTCTAGGCCCTGCTTTATGGGCTCGCAGATCGGACACTTAATTCGATCTGCGATGTCGAAAGCTGGCTCGCCCCGGACCTTGTGAAGGATGAGGTAAGTCACTCACCCCTCCCCTTAAAGTCCTGTGCTATTTCGCAGTCGGTCTTTTCCTTCTGCGTTCTGCCGACCGCCATACAAGCCGCCTTGTCCTTGAATAGCAGCTTTGTCGATTGCCACGAGCACTCCCCCGACGGATCGCAGAGAAGAATTACAAGAACGTAGATCATTGGATGCTCCTCTTTGCTAGTCGCGTTACAGCCCATTGCATATGTTTTAAGCCCTCGCTTACATTCAGCCAACCCTTAGCGAGGACTCTGCCGGGTCCGTCGCCCTCGGCATTATTGAGATGGGCCAACATGGCCGCATCCTCTTGCGCTTTACGGAGGTGCTCCATTAAGCGGGAGTACATCTCTGATTTAATTGGTACGCTCATTTTTCATCCTCACAAAATTGCCAAACGCGAGGGTTTCCCCTCGCAAAGTATTAACCGTTATTAGGCTGCTTTTCAATTAGGAATGCAGGTATCGGCGTGTCCTTTGGCGCGCCCTGTTGCTTTGCGAATGTCAGGAACGTGTTGCTTTGGTCCCCAACTGTCGAGGTTATAGTTTCGTATGCGGCACGCATTTGCTGTACCTGCTCGGTCAGAATACGATTGATGCTCCGTATTCTGTCCAATTCGATTTCGGCCTGCTCAATACTATTCTTAGCTGTCTTGAGCGCAGCCGTCACCACATCGTAAGGGTTGCCCCGTTCGACCACTGTCATGTTATGTTCTCCAGTGACGATATGGCATTGTCGATATCGTCTACCGCATTGCGGAAGTTCTCGATAGCCTCCTCCATACCCTGTTTGAGGTTGTTAGGCATATCCTCGAGCTTCTCCTCTTCGGTGTCCTTGAGGACCTCGACCTTGGTCCTGCAATCGCTGAGTGTTCTAACGATCTCTGTGATCTCTTTCCTAGACTGCTCATTCATAATCCCAACTCCTCTAGGTCCTTGGTTAACTCGGCGTTATCGACCTGCTCCGTTTTCATCCGTTGCAGGAACTCGTTATACGCCTTGTCACTGGCGAGCGCCTTTTCGATTTCCACTCCAGTCGGCGCGCCCTTGGTTCCGATCTCGCGTGGTTCACTGTCATTGCGGTGCTTCAAGATGACGATTGCCGCCTCCAACCCCTTGACGGTGATAGGGAATGCTACGTTGTGGGCACGAGCCCCCTCCACTTGGGAGGGGAACCCGATCCACAACTTGTCGCCGACGATCCAGATATTCGCCGCGTATGATGGGACTGGATATGTCATTTCTCTTTCTCCGGCTTCAGCAGTTCGATTAAGTTCTGGAGCCGCTCGGTTGTTTTCGCGATATTCTTCTCGAGCTTCTCCACAGTATCAATCAATCCGATTAGGATCTGGGTCGATTGCACAGCGAACTTATCGGTGTCGCCGTCTACTTTATCCACGAGATCGGTGAACAGCCTGACCACCTTACTCAGGGTGTCCACCTTGTAAGTGTTCGTCAAGAGTTTGAGGGTCTCGATAACAACATCACCCTTGGACTCGATCGACAGTTTATCGAGTTCCATCATATGCCTGATAACAACATTAGCGAATATCACCGTGTTGTCTCTGATCTTATCCATGGTCTCGGACTTTTTCATTTTCGACTCCACATCTTTGGCTCTGTCCATTCGGGCTTCATGGGCTCGAGGCGCGGGACCCAGCCATCCTCTATAACGAATGCGATCTTGTGGTCGGGATACATCCTGGCCATACACCGCGCCCACAGCTGGTTGGTGATGAAGAGCCCGAAGCATCCGGTACACTCCCACCAGTTCCGATCCTTGGCCCGGTATTCCGGCTCGAACGTGTAGACCTCGACATAACCGGCGGGAGCACCTCCATGCCACGGTCCCCGAAGGTACACGCGGCACGTTAACTCTGGCCGCGGTACGGCGTTGGGTTCTGCTTGTATCTCAAACCAGCGGCCCGCAAAGCCCCGTTCCTGTTTAGTCATCCAACCGGGCTTCGTATGTCCGTCGCCCTCGTTGAGTTCTTCGGCTGGTCCCGCGCCGAATTGCTTGAGCCGACCGTCATCACTCATGGTCGTCCAAGTATTTTGTTCGTAATGCCATTGCTCGTGGGGCCAATCGTGGCAGCCCTGCGCACATTTAAGCAGGGTGCGGGGACGATTGGACCACCCCTCCATCCAATCAATCCTCATGTCCTCGATCCACTCGGGGATATCGAGTTCAGTGGGCATTGGGAGGATTTCAAACTGTTTCATTGATGCCCCCTGAACGCATAGTCCGAGTTGCCGAGGTGGATTTCGGGGCTCTCGATTTTGCATGGCCCGAACTCGTCGATGTTCTTCTTCATGCCCTCTTCGGACATAGGATAGTAGTCGAAGCGGGTGGGCTGCCTAAGTTGCCAGCTTACCGCTTGACCACGAGAGTCGAATGGACCGATGAAGGTGCTGTCATATGGCCCAATCACCTGAACGTACCACTTGCTGATCGACATTGTTTTGACTCCGCTTGTGTTGGTGCCAAGGGCTGGGATCGAACCAGCGACACTTGCGTTTTCGGCGCAATGCTCTACCAACTGAGCTACCTCGGCGTAAGTGGCAGGGGCCGTTAAGCCCCCACCTGTTCTTCATGCGTGCTTCTTATCACGCTTCATCTGCAACATACCAAGGCCCAGAAGTCCCGTTCCAAACAACCAGAGGGTCGCCGGGATTGGAACTGCAGCTATGTCGATACGATTGTGCTCGAAGTCACTAATCATACCTCCATTATCGAGCAGCAAGATGCCGTCGATCACTTCGCCATTGATCGCAGCGAAAGTGAACCCCGATTGAGCATTGGGATCAATCACACCTAGATCAAACGGCACGACCTTATCGTTCAACGTCACTATGGCCGTGACATCGCCAGTGCCTTTCAACGAGAACACCTGTGTGGTGGTCCCGAGTAGGTTATTGGCCGGATCGAACACTTCGAAGAACACAGCAGTTGTGTTGCCGATCTTAATGTCATTGCCGTTTGACGCTGAAGTGAACCCAGGTGTCAGGTCATTGTAGATGACATGATCAAGGTTCTGGCCGTTAAAGCCTCCAACCACTTCAAAGAGGTCAGAGCTTTCAGTAATTACGTTAATGCCCGTTCCACTGAGATGTGGATCGAGTATAACGTCCGCGTAGGCCGGTGCCACCGATAGAGCGGTGGCGAGTAAGGCCCCTCTTATCTTACGCATGTTGGACTCCTTTCTGATGTGCCTACTGGCACATCGGTAAAGGTCTACCCTTACCGACGAGCCACTGGGCCATACCCATGCACAAAGCAAAGGTATGGCCCATTCACTCATGCACATGCCTCCAGTGCCCGTCCAATTACGAAGCAGATAACAAGGATAAGCATCCAGAAAGCGATAGTGGCTCCAAGTATATCCCACCCAAAGTCATCGTTTAACATCACCAGTTCTCCGGGAATTTAACCAGTTCATCAAGATCGCGTTCGCCAGCTGCGCGATGCTTCTTCAGCCAATCTACAACGAAGTTGAACTCGCGAAGAAGCAGCTCGGGCCTTTGATCGCAGGCGTCGATAAGCACGGACAGGGCATTGGCGCGGTTGATATGCTGTTCCGTTGTCAGTTTAACGCGAACATCAGAGATACCCGTGCCAGTGCGGTCCTTGTTTTGAACCACGTCGATCTCGTCACCATTAGAGAAGCGCCACGTTACATAACGCTCGTACCCATCGCCCCTGATACCAACACGGACAGCACCAGCCGCCCGCGCCGTCTTGTTTGCATCTTGCCACTGATCATAAAGCGGACCAGCATCGTCCCACACCAGCGTCATAAACGCGACGAAGGACTCGCCGTTGACGGTTTCAGATGTGAACGGAAGGTTCATGCCAGCTCCCCTCACCATGATATGACTCGTACCAAACGCGGACAGGGTATCCCGTGACACCGCCGATGCTGCAGGCCATTAGGAATTGCTCGCAATTATGGACATTAGCCATAACCGCATTCAGCTCCCGCCAACGCTTAGCGCCAAACCAATTCTTGAGGTCTTTCATTGCCTTGGCACGTTTCCGCTTATCGGTGCCCTCGTACTTGATATCGGTGTGCATTATTCTGACTCCTCGAGTTTTTGCCGTGAAATATTCACAGCGAGTTGGAACACCTCATTATCACTTAGCAACGTGATATCGACTCCATGCTCACGGCACCAGTTTCGCATCCACGCGACCAGTGCTTCTCTTTCTGTTAGTGCATGATTCACGTCAACCCCCTAGATTAATACGTTGTATCGTTCTCGCGTACTCACATAATCCTCGTCCGCATTGACGAAGATCGGTTCGATCCACACCCGCTTGATGAATGCGAGTGCTGGACCATATTTCTGATTTCTGATGTGACCCCGGCGCAGATGTGCGGCCTTTGGTTTGCCCTCTGTCGCATGATCAGGGTGATCCGGTCTATCTTCTGGCACGTCGATGGTCGTGACCCTCGGATAGGACTTCAATCCAGTCTTGTGCTTCCCAATCCCCAGCTTTGCTAACTTATGCTCCACCACTTTCTTAAGTGTGTTCTTAGTGGCCAGCATGACGATGAGGTAAGTCACTATGCTTTGGATTGCGGACTTGATGTCCATTTGTGCCTGAGTACCAACGGACCACCGATCGAACTTGTATTTTGGTGGCGTGGTCTCCATTATCACATCATCGCAGCCGATCTCGTGCCGTTCCCCGTCAAGTTTGTCCAAGGTCACACCCAGGAATGTTAGCGTCATGCAGGACTCTTCCGTATGTGCCCACTGCAGGGCACGGGCTTTACCATTGAGGATATCGTCCACAAGATCCATTGGTGAACCGGCCCGCAGATTGAATGATGTGGCCGGTTCCACCTTAATCATGATGTCAACCTCCTTGAATGGGAGTTTGAACAGTCCCAATTCAAGAAGGGCGAGTTTAGTGTCGCGAACGGCCTCGGTTGAGGCCGCCGCGAATGTCCTTGGTGATATAACGAAGAGTTCGTTCTTCATCGGGTCCGCTCTCGAAGCACTATTGAGGGCTGCGTAACTTCCCACCAAGCAACAGCGATTCCAGTGGTCATGTTGAACAGGTGGAACCCGTGGGCGCGAACACTGGCCCGATCGGTTTCGATTAGCCTGAGCACATATTCTCTGGCCATCTTATCCGATGCAATCTCAAAGGTGTGTTCCCAGCGGATGCCGACAACACCCTGGTCCATTTGGAGCATGTATTTGTTCATTGCAGCACCAACGTGCCCATAAGGCGTTGCACGCACAACTCACATACTGCATCGTGATACGCAACCGAGTATTCGTTCGGATGAGCATTCATCAATGCGCGTTGTTCCTTGATTGCATTGTGCATGTCCCACTGCAGGTCGTCGAAATCGTCGTCCAGAAGATGTGCCATTGGTTTGACCCCTCGGGCGGCGATGATGATTGCAGTAGATGGAGTCCGCCCGTCGCATCCATCATTGCACGTTTTCACGCAGTTGTCAAGAAGTTTATTCAGGAGACATTTTGTGCCTGCGCGTGCACCCGTCAATTTTCTACATATGTGTTTATTGCCCGATCTTTCACTTGTTCCGCGCGCATACTCTCTTTATTAAAAAAAAAAAAAATAAAAATAGAGAGGAGTGATACGTCAATACCTTTGGTGCTGCGTAGAAAATTGATGGGTACACGGATATTCACAAAATGAAAACAGTCCCCGGCATTTGCGCCGGGGACTTGGTTAGGATTAGATCTCGACGTCCGTTGCATCGGCCGCCATATCGGCCGCCAACTCGTCGGCCCGTTGCTTTGCGCGTTCCATCGTTTTCGGATTAGTCATTTCCGCTTCGACGGCCGCTTTGAACGTCGCATCTTTGGGTTTCAAACCGCGCGCCAAGACCTTATTCATGGCAACAATACGCAGTTCTTTGGTGTAAAGATCAACGGCCCGCGTTCCAGTGATCGCGACTCGAACGTTGCCACGCAACATGGACTCCAACTTTTTTTCCGCCGCCGCCCGTGACAACGCAACGAAGTTGTCGGGGTACTTTTCTTTGGTGACGGATGCGTGCGAGTCCATAAACACATTCCGCGCGCCGATCTTAAGGAAGTGTTCGATTGCGTTTGCGGGCATGTTGTCGAAATTTACATCCAACTCGATACCTTTACCGATTTTGATAAGCATCGCCGTGACTCCATCGGTCGAATTACCGGGACCATCCCGAACGCCGATCCGGTGTATCGTTTCACGAGTCCCGGTGAATGTCACATAAATTCTTTATAAACAAATAATACAGAAAGGTTTTGGTAAATACCTTTGCGTCCGGCAATGGTCAATACCATTTTCTTTCTGTGAATTGAACCGAGTATAACATGCGGTGCGTGTGGATTGGTAATCCACCGAGTCCGATTGTGCAATGGAACAAGAACCACACCGATTGCATGTGGATCTCATTCCACAATGGGGACTCGTTGATTGGAACCGAG
>Ga0207726_1000003_pt1 | contig 40706 bp, 37 predicted proteins | sample LuqExpMetageno40_FD_187798 | JGI IMG/M metagenome (GOLD analysis project Ga0207726, IMG submission 187798) | Tropical forest soil microbial communities from Luquillo Experimental Forest, Puerto Rico - Sample 40 (SPAdes) | ecosystem: Environmental > Terrestrial > Soil > Tropical forest ...
CGGGACGCTGAAAGGGGTGCCGAGCACCACACTGGAACCCGCGCCCGACCTTTTTCTGCATGCTGCCGCGCGGATGGGCGTCGACCCGAAGACCTGCACCGTGGTCGAGGATTCGGCCGTGGGCGTCCGCATCCCGGCCGCGACCGGGATGCGGACGATCGGCTCTTCGTGGGGGTCATGCCGGCAACCGGCTTGCCGATCATCTGCAAAGCCTCGGGCGAGCGCGGTCGTTTCCGACATGCGGGCGCTGAAGACGGCCATCGTCGATCTGCGCGGCTGGCAAACCGCAAAAAGGAAGGCATTCGCGCGGTAGGCATAGCCGCACCGGATGTGCTACTGTGCGCGCCGAAAAACCGAGGATTCCCGATGCAATCCAACAAAACCCATAGCGCCCTGGCGATCGATCTGGCGCTTGTCGTCTTCCTTATCGTTCTCGACGTTGTGGCGCGGATCGTGCCGCACGTGCCGGGCGTGTGGCCCGTCGCTGCCAGCGCGCTGTTCGCCGGGCGGATGCTGAAGGTGCCGGTGCTCGCGTTCCTCGTGCCGCTCGCGGCGACAGTGTTGAGCAACCTGATCCTGCCGGGCGACGATGGGCGCGTGCTGCTGGTGGTCGCCGCCGCTCTCTGCGTGCCCGCCGCGCTCGGGATCGTGGTACGCCGCTGGCGCGGCCCAGTTCCGACCATTGCGGCCATGCTCGCAAGCTCGCTCGTGTTCTTCGTCGCGACGAATTTCGCCGTGTGGGCCTTCGAAGGGCTCTATCCGGCGACGCTGCACGGTCTGGCCGAATGCTACATCGCGGCGCTGCCGTTCCTCGACCGCACCGTGCTCGGCGATCTCGTCTGGTGCGCGGCGTTGTTCGGCGGCGCTTGGCTGGTGCAGCGCGGCCCGGCGCTGGCGCGGCGCGCCTAGCCGAAATTTGCACATGCTAACAATGGCCGGGCAATGTCCCGGCCATTTGCATTTTGGGATCGATGTATCCGCCTGAACGCATCGTCTGTCTGACCGAAGAAACGGTCGAGACGCTTTATCTCCTCGGCGAGGAGCGGCGCATCGTCGGCGTGTCCGGCTATGCGGTGCGTCCACCCCGGGTGCGGCGCGAGAAGCCGCGCGTCTCGGCGTTCATTTCCGCCGACGTGCCCAAAATCCTGGCGCTGGAGCCGGACCTCGTGCTGACCTTCTCCGACCTGCAGGCGAATATCGCGGCGGAATTGATCCGCGCCAACGTTGCCGTGCATGCGTTCAATCAGCGCAATGTCGCCGGCATTCTAGCCATGATCCGCACGCTCGGCGCGCTCGTCGGCGAAGAAGGCTGATACGCTCGCCAGCGAATTGGCGGCGCGCGTCGATGCCGCCCGCCGCCGCGCGGCCAATCTCGCGCGCCGGCCGCGCGTCTATTTCGAGGAATGGGACGAGCCGATGATCTCAGGCATCGGCTGGGTGTCCGAATTGATCGAAGCGGCAGGCGCCACCGATGTCTTTCCGGAACTGAGCAGGCACAAGAGCGCGAAGGACAGGATCGTATCGCCCGAAGCGGTGATCGCCGTCGCGCCGGACATCATCATCGGCTCATGGTGCGGCAAGAAGTTCGTCCCGGCGCGTGTCGCCGCGCGTCCGGGCTTTACCGAGATTCCCGCCGTCAAATCGGGCTTGATGCGCGAGATCAAATCGACGGTCATTCTGCAGCCAGGACCCGCAGCGCTGACCGACGGCCTCGACCAGGTCGTCGCGATTGTTGAGGCGTGGGCGCGGCAGACCTCAGCCTAGCAATTCGCGCGCTCGTCTGCGCAGGAGTGTCAGCCACGTACGCCAATCGGTTTCCTCTTCGGGCACCGGCAGCCGAAGACCGACGGTGGTGACGCGCCCGCCTTCGACCGTATGCGCAAGCAAAGCGATCGGTCCGAGCGTCACGACGTCGTCGGCACGCGCCGGACGGCCAAGCTGCTCCTCCATGAAGTCGGCAAGCGGCAATTGCGCATACTCGGCCGCGACCTGCAGCCCGTAGATGTCGGCGAGGTCGCCGAGTGCGGCGGTGGCGGGCACGAAGAAGTCGCCGAGCAGGCGCGGATCGGGTGCGCGCGGCTGCGGCATGTCGACGAAGAAGCGGTCAAGAGCCTGCGCTTTCTCCGGCGGGGCGAGCAGATAGACGTAATCGCCCTCGCGCAGCGGTTGCGCTTCGCCCGGAGTCAAAATCTCCTCGTTGCGCACGATCATTGTCGGTCGCGCCCAGTTCGGGATCAGTCCGCGGCTCATGAACGGACTCTTCGCGCTCAGCGGATAACCGACGATCTCGCGGGCGAGCTGCCCGGGCAGGTCCAGTTCGATGCGGCGGGGCAGGGGGGCGGCGCGCGCGAACGACATGTCGAGCTTGCCGGCGGCGAGCGCGACCGTCCAGCCTTGCACCAGCAGCGAGAACACGACCACCACGAAGGCGACATCGAAGAAGAGATACGCCGCCGGTAGGCCCACCAACAGCGGGATCGATGCGAGGAAGATTGCGACCGCGCCACGCAAGCCCACCCACGAGATGAAGAGCTTTTCTCGCCACTGGAAACCGAAGGGAGCAAGGCAGAGAAACACCGCGGCCGGACGCGCGATGAATGTGAGCGCGAGCACGATTGCGATCGCCGCAGGGATCGAGCCAGCGAGCCGCTGCGGCGAAGCGAGCAAGCCGAGCAGCACAAACATCGCGATCTGCGCGAGCCAGGTGACGGCATCGAGAAATACCACCACCGAGTTATGCGCGCGCGTTTGCCGGTTGCCGACGACGAGACCGGCGAGATAGACGCACAGGAAGCCGGAAGCATGCAACGTGTTCGCGAACGCGAAAATGACGAGCGCGCTGACCGCGACGAACGGGGCGTGCAATCCTTGCGGCAGGCCGACGTGGTTGAGCACGTAGATGATCGCGCGTCCGCCGCCGTAACCGATCGCGCAGCCGAGCACGAATTCGCGCAGTAGCAGGACGAGTGCCTGCTGCTGCGGATGGCGGCTCGCAAGCAGCGTTTCGACGAGCACCAAGGTTAGAAACACGGCGAATGGATCGTTGGTCCCGGACTCGACCTCCAGCACGGCGCGTACCCGCGGGCGCAGGCGCAAGCCGCGCGCGTTGATCAGGAAGAAGACCGCCGCGGCGTCGGTCGAGGCAATCACCGCGCCGACCAGCAGCGCCTGCAGCCAGGTGATGTCGAGCACGAATTTGGCGACAGGCGCGGTGAGGATCGTCGTGACGATCACGCCCGCCGTGGCCAGCGTTACCGCCGGTGCGAGCACGCTCCTGATCGCGGCAAAGCGGGTGCGCAGGCCGCCATCGAACAGGATCAGCGCGAGCGCGATCGAGCCGACCGCGTAGGTCGCGCTCACGTCGCTGAACTCAAGCCCGCCCGGACCGCCGGCGACCATTCCGAGCAGCAGGAAGAGCAGCAGCAGCGGCGCCCCAAAGCGCAGCGCGATCAGGCTCGACAGGATGCCCGCGAGCACCAGCAGGCTGCCCAGCAGGATCGTCAGACTGATGGTGTCGAGCGTGACCATAGCGCAGGCATGATAGCGGATTTGCACGCGTCGCAATCCGAATGCCGGGTTTCATCTGCTATGCGCCGCAGCATCTATCGGCCTCGCGGTGAGGACCCTGCGAACCGGCGCGTCTTGAGCTCACTCGACGATGAGCTTGACCTTGCGCCCTGTCGCCAATGTCTCGTTCGACACGAGCCCGTTGATCAGCCGGAAGGAATCCAATGCGTGGTCGGCCACGGCCATGCGCCGGGCGAGTTTCTCTGAGGTATCGCCCGGCAGCACGGTTGCGACGGCGAGATGCAGCGGCTGCACCTTCTCCGCTTCCTCGAGGCTCATGCGGCGGAAACTCTGCACCGACTCGCGGAAAGCGCGGTCGGACTCGATGCTACGTTGCTTGGTGGCGAAGATGAAACGATAAGCGTCGCTGCCGTAGCGGATGACGTAGAGTCGAAATGACCAGCCGTCGCCGGTAGCGGTCGCGGTTGCCGCCGTGAAGCCGTTTATCGTCGTTTCCTCCACACTCGCGTGGTCGACATTCTCGATCCAGCCGGAGCTGAGATAAGCGACGAGCGTCTGCTCCGCCGGCACGTTCACCACGTCGAGCCGGAGCGCCTCGTTGCCCTCGCCCTTCAGGCCGAGCACCGCTTGCGCCGTGTTGTCGAGCACGAAATTCGGCGGCGCGGTGAAAGTGAAGCCAAGCCGGCCGTGGATGAAACGGCGGCCGCGCACCAATCCTTCGCTCGGATCTTCGCCGTAGACCGCGCCGTCGAGTGCGTCGAGGTAGTCGTTGTGATCGCGTTCGCCGGCCGATGCGTATTGTTTGGCATTCTCGAGCGCGTTCTTGATGCGCTCTGGCGTCGCCGGATGCGACGACAAAAAGTCGAGCGCGCGCGGGTCGCTGCCGTTCTTGCCCGCTTTCAAGTCCGCGCTGCGCTGCATTTGCCTCAACATGCGCGCGGCGCCGTATGGATCGTAGCCGGCGCGCGCCGATATGCCGACCCCGATCCCATCGGCTTCCAATTCCTGCGCGCGCGAGAAGTTGGCGAGCGTCAGCTTCGATTTCGCGAGCGCCAGCGCACCCGCCGCCGGATCGTCCAGCACATCGGTGACGACATGCGCGACGATGGCCGCCTGCCGCGCCTGCTCCTCGCGGATCGCTCCGTGGCGCGCAATCACGTGACCCATCTCGTGCGACAGCACCGAAGCCAATTCCGCCTCGTCATTGGCGAGCGCCACGAGGCCGCGGGTAACATAGATGTGTCCGTTTGGCAGCGCGAAGGCGTTGATCGCGGGAGAATTGAGAACTGTGACCTGATATGTGAGTTCGGGCTGCTCGGAAGCGGCGACCAGCCGCGCGACCGTCTTTACGATGATCGCCTGCAGCTTCGGATTCTCGTAAATGCCGCCATAGGAGGCGAGGATACGCGAGCTCTCGCGCGCGGCCGCCTTTGAGGGCTGCGCGTCGAGCGCCGCTTCGGAGGGAAGCGGCAGGCTGACCTGCCTGAATTCCGGGACGCTGGTGCAGCCGGCGAGCGCGAGCATGAGCGCAAGCCCGCTCCCGAGCGTCCCGCATCGGCCCCCCTGGCGCATCGAAATCCTACTCCAGCAACTCGATCTGCTCCCGCTCGATGATTGGCCCGGTCCGCCGTTCGAGCCAGCCGCGCACGGGGGCGCCCTTGTAGCATCTGCGGGTCACGTCCGGCTTCGCGGAAAGCGGCCCTAAGCCGCCGTGGGACGGTGAGGGTGAAGTCCCGCGTCCAGCATCGCCCGAAGTTGACGTAGACAGTACCCCCGCTTTGCCGGACGGAGATGACTCGCCCCTCTACAAGAACGAAAGTACCGTTTCCGGCGTCCAAGTGCCAGGTTCCGCCGCCAACGGGGCGAAATTTGGATCGGCCCATAGGCCGCGGCTCGCTTGGCGGGCCTCGTTTTCGAGCCTTAACAGGTTGTCAGTGCAAGCACGGTCCCCCGCGCGCCGCCTTGCGCGAGCAACGCCTCCTGCTGTCCGCCCGCTTCAGCCGAGGCAAATGCGAGGATTCGGCTGTACCGTGCCGTCGCGGACGGCTGCGACTTCGATAGCCCCGAGAACGGCGATGCCGCGGGCTGCCGAAGCCGCAAAGGGACTTATGAGCAACAAGAGAGGAATAATCGCGACGCGCTTACCGTAGTATCGGACCGCCGCGTAAGCCGCGCGTCAACACGGCGCGGCGGGGGGAACGTCCGGACGGTGGCGACGTTGCGCGTGCGGGGCTGACTGAATCGGCGCATCGAGCGCCGCAGACCTCACTCTTGCATCGGAGCATTCGCCATGAAAATCGCCGCCATTGCGCTCGCGTCGGCTGCCGTCATCGGACTCGCGCAGCCGAGTTTCGCGCAACAGTACATGAATCGCGATCAGTCCGATCGGCCGGATCAGTGGCAACACGGCTCGGGCTTGCAACACCAGTTCCAATATGAAGACGAGCAATCCAGCACGTCGGGACAAGGCGGCCACTGGTCGGATCGTGACGACCGGCGCGATCATAATACATCGGACGACCGGGATTATGGGCACGAGCACGAATGGAGCAGGCGTGGAAACATGGAAGGCCGCATGGGGTCGATGTGGCGCATGCATGAGCGCATGGCCCATGCGAACGAAGGCGCTGCGCATTTCCGCCTCCGCCGCGGCCAGGCGGCAATCGACGTGCGGTGTCCGCAAGGCGAGTCGCTGCAGGCCTGCGTGAATGCCGCCGGGCAATTACTCGATAAGATCGCGAATTTGCACGAGCCCAATGCGCAGGGCGCGACCAGCGGATCGGGCGTCGGCTCCGGCGAGAGCAATACGTTGCCACAGCCGGGCGCCTCGTTTCCAAATCAGCTCAACCAGCGGGGCTCTGGCAACAGCGAGTCCGAACGGTAAGTGCGCTCACTCTCTTTGTTCCGCTCCCGCTGTGCTCGCGCGCGGCGTGAGTTTTAATTTGCCGATTGACGAAGTAGCCTCGGCACCACTTCCCGAACGCTAGGGCGCCTTTTGGCCTGCGCCGAAACGACGCGCGGGATTGCCATCGCGCGCGGAAGCCGCAGAATGCGGGCTGTCATTTTGCCGGAGATCCGCATGTCCCTCGTTCGTGCGCTTTGCGTCTGTGTGTTTTCGTTTTCTGCTCTGCTCGCGACAGCGCCGAATGGCCGGAGCGCACGATCACCGTCGTGGTGCCGTTCGCCGCTGGCGGACCGGGCGACGTCGTCGCCCGCCTGCTGGCATCCGAATTGTCGAAGCGGCTTAACCAGGGCGTCATTGTCGAAAACCGCGTCGGCGCATCCGGCAGTATCGGGTTGACCGCGGTCGCACGTGCCGCGCCTGACGGCTATACGCTCGCTGCGATGTCGAACGTCATCCTGATCAACCCGGCTGTCGACAAAGTGCCTTACGACCCGCTGACGGACTTTGCGCCGGTCGCCTATCCTCGGTGCGTCACCCAACGCGATCATCACGAGCGCGAAGTCGGGAATCTCGAGCATCGAGGACCTGATCGCTAAGGCGCGGTCCAGCCCCGGCAAACTGACCTACGCCACGGCCGGAGTGGGAAGCGTGTCGCAGCTCGCCGTCGAACTCCTGAAGGTGAGGGCGAATATCAATATGATTCACGTCCCCTATGCCGGCGCTTCGCAATCCTTGCAGGCCGCTGCGTCCGGCACGACTGATACCGCCTCCGTCGCGGTCGGCGGGGTCATCGGCAATATCCAGTCGGGAACGGTGAAGGCGCTGGTGCAAACCGGCGCGACGCGCTCGCCCGAACTCCCTGATGTGCCGACGATGCAGGAGGCGGGCATCCCGAACGCTGTGGTCGAGACGTGGCAGATGTTGTTGGCGCCCGCCAAGACGCCCGAGCCCATCATCAAGCGGCTGACAGAGGCGACGCGTGCGGTGATGGACGAACCGGACGTGCGCGCGCGGCTTGAGAAGGTCGGCCTGGAGGCGGGCTATCTCGGCCCCAACGATCTGCATGCGCGCATGGCGCAGGAAATGCCGATGTGGAAGGAGATCGTTGAGCGCGCGGGGATCAGGAAGGAATAGCTAAACGCTTGCGATTGGTGCGCGGCGCTTCGTGCTGTGCTAGAGGGCACACGCGCGGTCCCGTAGCTCAGCTGTATAGAGCAACGGTTTCCTAATCGTTCGGACATTCAGAAGCCCAATATCTCAAACAGCTGATTTCATCGGCTATTCTGACGTGTTGCACAGGGGCGCCATGAAGCGCTGTGCCCCTTTTTGTGCCACCGGCCGCGCCTCTTTTCGAGGCCGTGTTGCGCCGCACAAATTGCGTGAATGACCGGCTGCAAAGCTTGCAAGCTGTTTTATGAGTCCTTTATTTTAGAAGCCCTTTATTTTATGACAGTAGCTCTGACCAATGTGCCGCAAAAAAACAACACTCTTTTATAACTGACATCTACTGGATTCTGACCTGTGGTTATTTGCCCATGATCTTTGACCTTAGTCAGGCAACTCACTTACAAGCTACTCAAAGAATTGCTGAGCTAGAATTCCACTAAAGAATTACTCCGTCCAATTTGGAATGCGAGGGGGGCAATGCGTCTGAAACTGTCTTGGTCGAGCTTGATTCCGCCATCTCGACTCGGAGTTCCGTTAGTCTTCATTACGCTGCTTTTATTGGCCATTGACGCCAATTCAGCCGCACAGGCACTGCCGAGTTTTGCCCGGCAAACCGGACAGCCCTGCGGCACTTGCCATACTGATTTTCCCGGTCTCACGCCTTACGGACGACGGTTCAAACTCCTCGGCTACACAGCAGGCGGCGGCCCGTTCCAAACCACGCCCTTCCGACCGTTCTCCTATCGCTTCCAGGGCGATCCACTGCAGCCATCTCCAAGCGCGATGCCGACAAAGGCTCCCGCGAGTGCTGTCGCCCCCACTGGACAGAGCGATTTATGGGTCCCCCCGATCTCTTTTATGGTTGTCGAGGGCTTCACTCGTACGCAAGCGGACCAGATGCCGCCGTGCGGCCCCTATCCATGTAACAACAACTTTATCACATCTCCGCTCAGCTTCTTCTGGGGCGGTGCAATTACGGATCATATCGGAGCATTTGCACAAGTCACTTACACCAACGCGCCATTCGGAGCCCCGAACCCTGTCGATCCTTATGCCACCTTTTTATGGACATGGGACAATACGGATGTTCGCTACTCGAATTCGGTGAACATCGCTGGCACTGACGTGATCTTCGGGATTACCGCTAACAACAATCCTTCGGTTCAAGACGTTTGGAATACGACGCCGGCGTGGAAATTTCCGTATGCATCCTCGATTAGTGCGCCACGACCCGCTACCTCAACACTTATCGACGGTGGTTTCGGAACTGGGCATGCGATCGGGGTCGGTGGCTACCTCTTTATAAACGACCTGTTGTATTTAGAGCTGACTGGCTATCGGCCGAACAGCTTCACCGCAGAAACGAAACTCGGAGTCGATCCTTACAGCGTCGGCATGATCAGCGGTGTGGCGCCGTACTGGCGCATCGCTCTGGAACCGCACTGGGGCGACCACTATCTGATGGTTGGCGCCTACGGAATGCAGACACGCTTGCAACAGTGGGATACGTCCCAAGTGGACGAAAATGGCTTTCAACTGCCCGTATTCCTTCCGTTTACAGATCGATTTGACGACACTGCCTTCGACCTCCAGTACCAATACCGCGGTTCAAACTACTGGTTCACCCTGCGCAGCACGTACATTCACGAATTCCAACGGCTGGACACGACGTTCAACAACGGCGGCTCGGCCAACCCCTCCAACGTTCTGAATACGTTTAGGCTCGAGGGCTCACTAGCTTACGGAAACGACAATCGAGTTGTTTTCACCACACAATATTTCAATACAAAAGGGTCAACGGATTCCATCCTTTATCAATTGCCCAGTCAATTCGATACGAGTCCTACCCCTGCCGTTCAGAATAATCCCGACAGCAACGGGATGGTCTTTGAACTCGCCTACATCCCATTTGTTTCCAGCACGGCGCCCCTTTGGCCATGGGCCAATGCTCGGATTGGGCTGCAATACACCTACTATAACAAATTCGATGGCGATACGACTTTTGCCCATAACAATAATACGCTGTTCGCTTACCTGTGGTTTGCAATGTGATAACAAATCTTGGGCGCTCCTGGCGGGAAGAGTCGATGATGAGCAAGTGGATTAGGAGGTTGCCAAGGGCTGCAGGCTTTGGACTCCTTTTGCCATCCGTCCTCACGATTGCTTTCAGTGCGAGCTTGCGCGCGTCACCGGCTGTTTCGAAGTCGGAGCTTGATGCAAAACTGCACTACTGTACGACTTGCCACGGAGTTTCTGGGCAAGGCTTTCGCGGCTATTATCCGATTCCGCGCCTAGCCGGACAGCAGCCGGAATATCTGTTAAACGAAATCCAAGCCTTTGCCGAGCACCGGCGTACTAATAACATTATGTTCAACGTTGCGCACAACCTTAGCGCCGAGATGGCGAAGGCTCTTGCAGATGCATTTCATAACATGAATCCGAAGCCGCTTGGCGGCGCCCCCAAAGCTCTTGTCGCGGAGGGAAAGACGATTTTCGAGGAGGGAGTGGGCTCAAATATCCCGCCGTGCGCGCAATGCCATGGGCCGGACGCCAAAGGTGACGGACAATTCCCGCGTTTAGCCGGTCAGCTGAATGATTATATCGTCAACAAGCTGACGGAGTGGGAGCGCGAACGCGGTCAAGTTCCTTCAGAGACCGACCCGCAGGCCATCATGCGGCCGATCGCTCACGACCTAACTCAAGCACAGATCAAAGCGGTTGCCGCCTATGTCAATACCTTGCAGTGACAGCAGGTCCATCCCGGTGACGCGAACGCTGCTAGCTTTGGTCGTTGGCGGTGCCCTTGCCCTTCCGGCCTTCACCAGCATCCAAGCAGCTCACGCCGCGGGGGCAGGCGTGGAAGCCAAGATGAACTATTGCCAAGACTGCCACGGACCGGCCGGGCAAGGTTTTCATGGCTTCTATCCCATCCCACGCTTGGCAGGGCAGCAGCCCGATTACATTAAGAACCAGCTGCAGGCGTTTATCCAGCACCGGCGCACGAACAACATCATGTTCAACGTGGCGCATTCTCTGCAGCCATCTGTGATCGACGCGCTTGCAAACCGGTTTTCGCACTTCAATCCAAGGCCGTTGAGTCCTGGAAGTCGCCGGCTTGCCGAAGCCGGCCGAAAGATTTTTGAGAACGGAATGCCGGAGGCGAATATTGCCGCCTGCGCTGCTTGCCACGGCCCTGAGGCCAAAGGGCATGGCGAGATTCCGAGGTTGGCCGGCCAGCTTCCTGACTACGTCTTCAACAAGCTGATGAACTGGAGCAAGGAACGCGGCCAGAATCCCTCGCTACCTGACACGTCCCTAATCATGGAGCCAGTCGCTCACAGTTTGAATCAGGCGCAAGCTCAGGCTGTGGCTGCGTATGTCAGCTCACTGCGCTAGAGGCCCACTCGACATGGTTAATACGAAAGCTCAGTCCAAAAACCGCGTAAAACGAAAGTTGTCGCTTCGTACTTCGGCTGTCACTATGGCGTTTGCCTGCTGGACAGTAATGTTTTCAGGCTCGGCGCAAGCGGACAGCCCGGCCGTTCGCAATTGCACGTGGTGTCATGGGTCTTCTGCTGAGGGCTATACACCGGCCCCCCGGCTCGCCGGTCAACGCCCGGGCTATCTTCAACAGCAAATCGTGGATTTTAAGGCGCACACCCGAGATAACCCAGCATCGACACAATACATGTGGGGCGCTGCTGCCTATCTGGACCCGCGCACTGCATACGATTTAGCCGCGTATTTTGCGGCACTTCCACCCATACCCGCTGCCGATGGACGCGCCGATCTCGTTGCACTTGGCGAATCAATTTATCAAAGGGGAATGCCTGAGGAGAATATCGTCGCCTGCGTCGCTTGCCACGGTCCAAATGCTCAAGGTGTGGGAGCGATTCCACGGCTTGGGGGCTTGGCTTACACATATCTTAAAAGACGCATGAAGGAGTGGGCAATCGGATACCACGCAACCGCCCGACATCCGATGCCCAGCGTTGCACGCAAACTATCGTCCGCGCAAATCGACGCGCTCGCTTCATATCTAAGTTTCGTGCGCTAACGCGACGGTCAGAAACCAGCGAGAGGGAGGTGCTCCTATGGCAAGCCGCCGAACAATCGCTCTAATAATAATGTTTGGCTTTGGAGCCGTAGTTGCACTGCCGGCTCGGGCCGACTCTGCAGGTGAAGCCTGTACGGCTCTCGTGAACGTTCGCAGCGCGCTGTATTCGATGATAAACGCTAAGGGAAAGTCCGAACGGGACGCGCTAGACGCGAAGGTGCAAGCATCAAGCAAGAAGCTCGATTCCGTGCTTGCGGCCATGTCCGGTAATGATGCCAAGAGGGCGGGCGAGTTCAAGGCAGTGTGGGAGCAGTTCAAGGCGACACGCGAAAACGAGATCATACCGGCGCTCCAGAAGGGAAATGTCCAGGACGCCAAGAAGATTGCGGATGGCATTCAGCTCCAGCGGCTGTCCCAGATGTGGAAGATCATGTCTTGTAAAACGCGCTGAATTCCACGCGCAATGTGGTCTAAAAACATCATTTGAAAGTCTTTTGAGCTCAAATCCGGCATACATGAAAACATGGTAAGGGGAGGCTCTGAGATGGCGATCAAGAATGTGCATGCGATAGCAATAGCAGCACTGTGTATTCTATCATTGACCTCCATCGCGGACGCTGAGGGTGACGTGGCCGCGGGCGAGCAATCTTTCAAGAAATGTCTGCCGTGCCATTCGATAGGCCTAGGGGCTAAGACCAAGGTCGGCCCGGAACTAAATGGTCTCGATGGACGCAAATCGGGAACAGCAGCGAATTACAATTATTCTGATGCCAACAAAAATTCGGGCATCACCTGGAACAAAGAAACGTTCGAAAAATATATCGCCGATCCGCGCGCGACGATTCCGGGCACCAAGATGATCTTCCCGGGAATTAAGAGCGACAACGAGCGCGATAATCTCTGGGCCTACATCAGCCAGTTTAGTGCGGATGGAACCAAGAAATAACCGCTTAAAGCGGACGAGCTTAAGGCGGACGCACGTCAGGGCAACGGCTGCCGACCGCCGCTCCTGGCCCGTAGCGTCATTCGCTACCGAGCAGCAATTCGGTCGCTTTCGGGGCGAAGCGGACATCGATTGAGCAGCGCTCATAGCATCCGCAAGGTTCTCGACTGGCTGGACAGATTTGCGGTGAGCTGACGACAAGAAGATCGACTAGGTAGAACGGCCAGCTTTATCGAACATCGCCAGAAGGAAGCTGGCCTCTACAAAGTACAGCAAACCACTGCAAATCCGCTGCGCTTACGAAGGATCTGCCTGTCCCTTAGCGTATGCCCTAACGGACGCTAACGGACCCCAAGGGGAGGCTGAAAGAGCGACGCGACCCTATAGTTCTGCCTCGCATGGAGGATGTGGAGAAGGTGATTGCAAATGCTCCGGGTCTCCTCGCAGCACTAATCCGGGCCGCCTTGGTCACCGGGTGCCGACAGGATGAGTTGGCGAAGGCCAAGCGTTCAAATTTGAACCTGCTGGCAAAGACGCTCACGGTTGTCGGTAAGGGACGCAAGACCCGAGTGATTGACCTACAGCCGTTCGGAGGATTTGAGGTCTTCGGCACACTTCCTCCTGCTGTCGGCTCGCTCCCCTCTTCTGGCATCACGACGGACTGCCATACACCACTGTAGCCAGTGCCTTCGGCCGTCTCTGCCGCAGCATCGCGAAGAAAGACCCGGAGTTTCGCCGGTTCCGGTTTCACGATTCGAGACATCTTCACGCGGGCAGTGGCTGCGCTCAGGCCGTTCGATCTATTCGCTGCAACAGCGGCTTGGGCACAGCAGCATCAAAGTCACGGAGATGTACCTCGAACACTTGACGCCCGAAGAGCAGCAGACCGCTAAGCACGGCATAGGAACGGTGTGAACGCCCCGTGAACTTCTTGTGCCGCTCCTGTGCCGCTTTTTGTGCCTCCTATGTCCGTAGTTTCACGCTACGTTCTGCGTAGTAGCCGCGCTCGCATTGACCTAAACACTTCAGAGACATAAGGCTTTTCACGCGCGGTCCCGTAGCTCAGCTGGATAGAGCAACGGTTTCCTAAACCGTAGGTCACAGGTTCGAATCCTGTCGGGATCGCCACTAACGCCTCCGATGCGGCGAGATTGACCGCATACTGAGCATCTGTAGACTGCGCGCCCCGCGCTACGCCAAAACAGGAAGAACACGCACCCACAAGCAGGAAGGAACCCTATGCCGAGTATCCAAAAAACGGCGCCGCGCGCGATCGTGGCCGGCGGCGGAATTGGCGGGCTCGCCGCAGCGCTTGGACTCGCGCAGAAGGGCTGCCAGGTCACTGTGCTCGAGCAGGCTCCACAGTTCGGCGAGATCGGCGCGGGCGTGCAGATTGGTCCGAATGCCTTCCATGCCATGGACTGGCTCGGGATCGGCGACGCCGGCCGCGCGCGCGCAGTCTACATCGATGCGCTAATCATGATGGACGGCATCTCCGGCGAGCAGATTTTCCATGGCCCGGTCGGCGAGGATTTCCGTAAGTTCTTCGGCAATCCCTATGCCGTCATTCATCGTGCCGACCTGCACGGCGCGTTTCTCGACGCCTGCCGCGCGCATCCGGCGATCACGCTGATGAACAACGAGCGCGTGCTCGGCGCGGAGAACACTTCCTCGGGCGCCAAGGTGAGGACCGGGTCGGGCAACACCTACGAAGCCGACGCGGTGATCGGCGCCGACGGCATCTACTCCAAAATCCGCCAGCCGATCGCGGGCGCGAACGATGCGATGCGGCTGTCCGGCCACGTCGCCTACCGCGCGGTGCTGCCGATCGACGATATGCCGGAGGATCTGCGCTGGAACGCAGCGACGCTCTGGGGCGGGCCGAAGTGCCACATGGTGCATTATCCGTTGCAGGGCTGGCGGAGTTTCAATCTCGTGGCCACCTTCGTCACCGACATCGAGAACGTTGGCTCCAACGAGCCCGGCTCGCGCGAGGAAGTCTTGAGCCGTTTCGCGCAAATCGTGCCGCGCGCGCGTAAGCTTCTGGAAATTCCGCAGACTTGGCGACGCTGGGTGCTCGGCGACCGCGATCCGATTCCGAATTGGATCGACGGGCGCATCGCGCTGCTCGGCGACGCGGCGCATCCGACGTATCAGTACTTTGCGCAGGGCGCCTGCATGGCAATGGAGGATGCGGTCTGCCTTGCCGATGCGTTCGCGCGCGCGGGCGGCGATTTTCAAGCGGCCTTCAAGACTTACGAAGCCGAACGTATCCCAAGAGCGTACCGCGTAGTGCTCGGCTCGCGCGAACTCGGGCGCGTCTATCACGCCGAAGGGGTCGAGCGGCTGGTGCGCAATGCGTGGCTAAAGGCCAAGACGCCCGCCGAATTCTATGCCAGCATGAAATGGCTCTATGGCGGAACGGGGCTGAGCGGTTCCGGCATGCCGAAAGCCGCGTGAGATTTCTGCCGGGGATGGCATCATGCAATTGCGCGATCTGCACGGCACGCCCGGCCATCTCATTCGTCGCGCGCAGCAGATCGCCGTTGCGCTGTTCATGGAAGAATGCGCGGAGCTCGATCTGACACCGGTGCAGTACGCCGCCCTGGTTGCGGTGCACGAACATCCAGGTATCGATGCGACGCGTCTGTCCGCGCTGATCGCTTTCGATCGTTCGACGCTCGGCAATGTTCTGGAGCGGCTGGAAGCGCGCAAGCTTGTCCAGCGCTACGCCTCGCCGGAAGATAAGCGTGTCAAATTATTGCGGCTCAGTCCCGCCGGCATCGCGATGCTGGCCCGCGCGTCGGCGCCGGTGATGCGCGCGCAACAGCGCATTCTCGCGCCGCTGAAGCCGTCCGATCGCGAGCGGCTGATTGTGCTGTTGGAGCAGCTTGTCGAACTCAACAACGAAGCCTCGCGCGCGCCGCAGCGCGCGGCGGGCTAGATCTGTATCACCACGCGGCCGTCGCGCAGCGTCACCGAATATGTCTTCACCGGGTCCGTGCAGGGCGCGAGCACGGGCTCGCCGGTCCGGATGCAGAACTGGCCCTGGTGGAAATTGCACTCAATCACGTCGTCAAAGATTTCGCCTTCCGACAACGAGCCCGGGCCGTGCGTGCAGGCATCGTCTGTGACGTAAAATTCGCCGTCGAGATTGAACACCGCGAGCGTCAGCCCGCCTGTCTCCACCTTCAGCGCGGTTCCGGGGGCAACGTCCGCCGCGGCGCACAAATCGAGTTCACCACTAGCGACGCTGGTATCCGTCATCCCCGAACCTATCAGTTGAAAAACCGGGCGAGGAGTGCTCAGTAGCATGCTTCCCGAGGCGGTCAAGCGCGCGTTGCCAGCGCGGCTGCCTGCGACATAAGGCCTTCCGATGCTGCGCAAAGAACAAAACGATCTGCTCACGCAAACTGGTCCGGCGACGCCCGGCGGCGCGTTTTTCCGTAGCTACTGGCTGCCGGCGCTGTTGGCCGAGGAACTTCCCGAGCAGGAGTGTCCGCCGGTTCGCGTGAAGCTTCTGTCGGAGCGGCTGCTCGCATGGCGCGACTCGCAAGGACGCCTGAGTCTGATGGACGAGTTCTGCGCACATCGCGGCGTCTCGCTGTGGTTTGGCCGCAACGAGGAGAACGGGCTGCGCTGCCCGTATCACGGCTGGAAGTACGACCACACCGGCCAGTGCATCGACGTGCCGTCGGAGCCGGAAGAGAGCGGCTACTGCAAGCGTGTCAAGTTGAAGTCGTATCCGCTGGTCGAGAAAGGCGGCATTCTGTGGACCTATATGGGTCCGCCGGAGACACAGCCGCCGCTGCCGGATTATGAATTCATCGGCGTGAAGCCGGAGAGCCGCTTCGTCGCGAAGCGCCTGCAGGAATGCAATTGGCTGCAGGCGTTGGAAGGCGGAATCGACTCCAGTCATGTGTCATGGCTGCATCGCGGCGAGCTTAACACGGATCCGCTGTTCAAGGGCGCGCGCGGCAATCAGTACAATCTCGGTGATGCGCGGCCGGTGTTCGAAGTTGTCGAAAGTCCTGGCGGACTTTACATCGGCGCCCGCCGAAACGCCGAGAACAATCAATATTACTGGCGGATCACGCCGTGGGTGATGCCGTGCTTCACCATGATCGCGCCGCGTGGCAATCACCCGGTGCACGGCCACTTCTGGGTGCCGATCGACGACGAGAACTGCTGGGCGTGGAGCTTCGACTATCACCCGCTGCGTGCGCTGACCGAGACCGAAGTACAAGCGATGCAGGACGGCAAGGGTATCTATGTCAAATTCGTGCCCGGCAGCTATCGGCCGCTCGCTAACAAGGACAACGATTACCTGATCGATCGTGCCGCCCAGAAGGCGGGCCGTTATTACAGCGGCGTCGAAGGCATCGCGATGCAGGATGCTTCGCTGCAGGAAAGCATGGGGCCGATCGTCGATCGCACGAAGGAGAACCTCGTGTCGACCGACAACGGCATCATTATGGCGCGGCATCGCATGCTTAAAGCGATCAAGTCGTTGCAGGACAAAGGCGTTGTGCCGCCGGGCGTTGATCCCGCGCATCACCGCGTACGTTCGGCTGCTGTCGTGCTGCCGCAGGATCAGCCATTCAAAGAGGGCGCGCGCGAGGCGCTCACCGTGCGCGAGGGCGTCGCGCCCGCGTCGGTGTGATCGGATGCTCAGCGAATCCGCACGGGCGACGAGAGCGTCGGAATCACGCTTCCGCATTGATGCTCCGAATGCGCGCCCGCGCGCGATCAAGGTGATCGCGCTCGATGTCCCAAGCGAAGGCGTGCTTCGCAGGCTTGCGGAAGGCGCGTGGGAGAACGCGACGTTCTTGCGGACGCCTGCCGGTGCTGCGCCGGCGCAGCCGGTCGGCGGCTGGCTTGCAGGGCTTGCCGGCGAGACGATGAACCTGATCGAGGAGATTGCGTCCGCCGATACGATCGTGACGCTGTCGACGGCGGGCGAGAACTCCGAAATGGCTGGCGTGGTCGCCGAAGCCTGCCGTGCGCAAGGCAAACTGCTCACCGCCCTGATCCTCGATGCGGATGGCGGCTCGGAAGCCAATCTCTTGAAGACGCTCGTCCCGCTGCGCCCGTACGCGGCGATGCTCGTTGTTGCGCACGGCGAGGACTACGTCGAAACCATGCTCACCGCGTTGCGGGCGTGAGGCGCATGCTGCCGATTGTCGCCATTGCGACCGGCGATCCGGCCGGGATCGGTCCGGAGATCAGTCTGAAAGCCGCGCTCGATCCGCGCGTGCGCGCGCTCTGCCAGCCGTTGCTGGTCGGTGATCCCGACGTGCTCGCGCGCCAGGCGAAGAGTTGCGGGATCGACGCCCATATTCATGTCATCGAGACCGTCGGCGAGACGAACGGCGATGCCGGCGTGCCGCTGCTCGCGGTGCGTGCGCCGGATGCGGCACGGATCGAGTTCGGCAAGAATGCCGCCGCGAGCGGACGGGCGTCGCTCGCCGCTGCGAGCCGCGCGATCAAGGCGGCGCTCGCCGGCGATGTGGCCGCGGTGGTCGCCGCGCCGCAGAATCAGACCTCGATCAAGCTCGCCGGCATCGACTTCGACGGTTATCCATCATTCGTCGCGCGCGAGACGGGACTCGCGCCCGACGACGTCTATCTGATGCTCTGCTTCGGCGATTACAAAATCGTGCACTGCACGCTGCATCAAAGCGTGCGGCAAGCGATCGACATGATCACACGCGAGCGCGTCGGCCATGTGATAGCAGTGGCGGATCGGACATTGAAACGGCTCAGCGTTTCCGAGCCGCTCATTCACGTCGGCGGGCTCAATCCGCACGCCGGAGAGGGCGGTCTGTTCGGCCGTGAGGATTTGGATATCGTCGCGCCGGCGATCGAGGACGCCAAAGCCCAAGGCATCCGCGCCGCAGGCCCGTTCGGCGCTGACACGATGTTTCACAAAAAAGGTGTCGACGCGTTCGTTGTCATGCTGCACGACCAGGGGCACATCGCCGCGAAGCTCCTGGCGCACAACGCCACAGCCGGACTTGCGATCGGCAGCCCGATCCTGTTCTCCTCGGTCGCGCACGGCAGCGGGCACGACATCGTCGGCAAGGGCGTCGCCGATCCGACCGCGATGATCGAGGCGGTGACGCGCTTGGCCAAGGCGGGAAGTTAGCGCCGCGCGGGCGAGAGTTATCTCACCTCCACCCGCATCGATCCGAGTCCGGAAATCGTCGCATCCATCACTTCGCCCGGCTTGATTGGCCCGACGCCTTCCGGCGTGCCGGTCAGCAGCACGTCGCCGGGCATCAGCGTGTAGAACGACGTGGCGAACACGATCAAGTCGGCGATGCCGATGATCAAATCGCGTGTGTTCGCCTGCTGGCGCACCTCGCCGCCGACCGTCAACCGCAGGTCCAGACTGGACGGATCGGCCACGCTATCCGCAGTAGTCAGCCACGGTCCCAACACGGTGTAGCTGTCGATCGATTTCCGCAAGCTGCGCTCCTCCGGCCCGCGCACGGTGATATCGAAGCCGATGCAATAGCCCGCGACATCTGCCAGCGCCTGCTCCCGTGTCACGCGGTCCGCGCGCGTGCCGATGATGGCAGCGAGTTCGATCTCGTGATCGGTGCGCCGGTCGGGATGGCGGATGGTCACGCTTTCGCTCGGCCCGACCAGCGAACTCGTCGCTTTCAGAAAAAGGCCGACCCGCTGGATTTCGGCGATCTGGTTCTGGTGATGAATCTGCGGATCGGCGCGCGCCTCGTCGAGGTGCTTTTTGTAATTCACCGGTGCCGCGATGATCTTGCCCGGATTGGCGATCGGGCTGAGCAGTCTGACGTCGGAAAGTGCGTAGCTCTTTGCGCCTTTGGCCACTGTCGTGATTGCCTCACGCACGTGGGGCAGATTGGCGATCATCAGATCGTGCGTCGGTAGCGGATAATGCTGCGCCGGCAGCACGTCGAGCGCGCTTGTGACGTCCTTGACCTTGTCGCCGTCAACGAGCCCGAGACGATTGTCGTTGAAGCGGCAGATTTGCATCGGATTGGCTTTCTTAGTTCACGGCACTGCCGTGCGGCACGCGATACGGGCTCCCTCTCCCGCGAGTGGAGAGGGAGGAGAGGCCGTGACCCTCAGTTCACGTTGCTTTGATGAACTTGCTTGGCGGGCGCGTCCAGCACGCCTTTGCAGGCCGGCGACCGCGCGGGTAGAAGTCGATCGCCATCGCCTTGCCGATCGACGCCAGTTCCTTTTTCGAAAACAGCAGTTTTGCCGGCTGACTCGCTTCTCCAACTTTTGAGGACGGCTCCGTGGCCGTTCGGTCTTCAGGGCTGGCGCCGCCTGCCGGTGCAGGTGCGGTGGCGGTTGGCGCGGGCGCTGTCCCAGCCGGCGGAGGCGTCGTTACGGCGGGCCCTCGGCGGTTGCGCCGAGATGGCCCCAATGGAAATACCCACGGCCGAAACGGAAGCAAGGACGACGGGCAAGGGTCCCGAATCCTTACCGCGTGGCGGTAGATGTGTCAGGTTAAACGTCGGCCAACGCCCCGCCGCCGACGAACCATCACGAAAATGCGAGTAGATTCAGTCGCTTTTACGGTTAACACGGGCTCTACACCGTTCCTCCGGCGACAGAAATGGAACCGCTAAGTCGTATTGCGGGCTCGGGGAGCCTTCATGCGTCGCATGGTCCTTGGCGGTCGTGGGCGTATTGGTCTTCTCGGGAGCGGCGCGCGCCGATTTGCTGGTCAGCATCAGTAAGTCGCAGCAAAAGGTGCCCGTGACCGGCGATGGCGCGGAAGCGTTCCGTTGGCCCGTCTCGGCCGGCCGTAGAGGGTATACGACTCCGTCCGGCACCTATTTCCCCATTCGACTCGCCACCGACGAGGCGCCCGTGCTGCGCGGGCGCTGAGTGTGGCTGTGCAGTCTCGACCGCAAATACGGAATCACACGCTGAGGAGCGGATTTAACCTTACGATACGCGAGCAGAGGCATCGCGAGTAAAATGTCGCGTACGGCGTGTGGGCCGGGAACTTGAGGAACATTGAAGGGATTAGCCGAGGGAACTTTCAGGAAGGTTGTGTCATGTGGCGTACCGCGTTTCTCTCAACTGTCGCGCTGGCGATCGGCGCCGTTTCCGCGAGCGCGAGCGTGAACATCACCGTCGACAAATCCCGGCAGCGCCTGACCGTCTCGGTCGACGGCGTGCCGCGTTACGAATGGCCGGTGTCGACCGCGCGCTGGGGTTACAACACGCCGAATGGCACGTATCACCCGCAGCGGCTGGAGCGCACCTGGTACTCGCGCAAATACGACATGTCGCCGATGCCGTATTCGATCTTCTTCGCCGGCGGCTTTGCCATCCACGGCAGCTATGAGGTGTCGCATCTCGGACGCCCCGCTTCGCATGGCTGCATCCGCCTGAGCCCCGCGCATGCCGCGACCTTGTTTGCGTTGGTGCAGGGCCGCGCGAGCGACACGCACATCGTCGTAACCGGCTCGGGTCCGTCCGAGTACATCGCCGGCGGATACCAGCGCGAATATCCGGCGCCGCAGCGTTACGTCCCTTACAACGGTTATGGTTACAACAACGAATACCGTTACGAGGGCGAGGCCGACTCCGGAACGGTTTTCAATTCCGGTCCGCCGCGGCGGTATCAATACGGATATGGTCCGCGCTATTGGAATGGGTATTGAGAGCTCGTCCCAGCGGCTGTGCCCGTTGCGTGACAGCCGCTAATTTCTCTCGGAGCGGCTAGCCGGGGCGGCGGCTTTGCATCAAACGGTCGGCGTGTTGATTGCGCTTGTGTCGAGCTGCCTCGGCGGTTCGGCCGCCGCGGTCACGCGCTATCTCGCGCACGGCACGGATCCGATCACGCTGTCGATCCTGCGCTGGGTGATCGGCTTCGCCGTCGTGCTGCCGGCGGCGCTGCTGCTGCGCGCGAAATGGCCGCCGCGCGCCGACTGGCCGGCCGTCGCGCTGCTCGGCCTGAGCTTCTTCGGAGTGTTCTTCATTTTGTACAACATCGCGCTCGGCTACACGACCGCTGCGCGCGGCGCGCTCGCGCTCTCCACGCTGCCGCTGCAGACGATGCTGGTCGGCGCGATCTTCCGGGTCGAGCCGCTTGATGCACACAAGTCGCTCGGCGTCGCGATTGCGATCCTCGGCGTGTTCTTGGCGCTCGCGACCAGTCTGTCGAACGCGCCGGAGGGCGCCTGGCGCGGCGAGGCGATCATGATCGGCGCGGCCTTCTGCATGGCGGCGTACAACGTATTCACCCGCCGCTTCATCCTGCGCTCGAGCGCGCTCGGCTTTCTCTGCACGGGCATGGGAGTCGCGGCGGCGGCGCTGATGCTGCTCGGAATGCTAACCGGACGCGGCGCCGTGGTGGCGCAATTCGATGGCGCACAATGGACGGCCGGAATCTATCTCGGCGTCGCCGGCGGCGCCCTTGCGTTCATTCTGTGGGTAATGGCGCTGCAGCGCGCGAGCCCGACGCTCGTCGCGAACACAATGACCGTGAACCCGATCGCCGCCGCGCTCGTGGCGATTCCGCTCGTCGGCGAGCCGATCACCTGGAATCTGGTGATCGGCCTGATCGCGGTGTTTGCCGGAATTTGGATCGCAACGAGCGGAGCTGAGCGAAACAGCCCGCCTCATGATCACTAATGCGCGACTGGCCTCAGTCCCGCTTTGGTGATGGCCGGCGCGGCCTCGGCCGACGAGAGGAACTGCAGCAGCGCGACGCCTGCTTCCGCTTGGCGCGTATTGGCGGTCAATTCGCCGACGAAGTAGGTCGGCGGCTGCACCTCCGCGGGCACGGTGCCGACGAAATCGATGCCCGGCACGTGGATGAGCTCGGCCACCTGCTGGAAGCCGATCTCCGCCTCGCCACGCGCGACGACCGCGGCGACCGGTTCGCCCGACGGCGGCCCGCGCACCTTGCGCGACTTGCCCAGGACCTGATCGGCGACGCCGAGCTTCTTGAACCCAACGGTCGAAAGATAGGTGCCGCTGCTGCTGTCGGAGTAGGCGATGGACTTTGCGTTCAGCAGCGTCTGCCGCAGCTTGTCGATTGTGCTGATGTCCGGCTTCGGCTGGCCGGCCTTCACCACCATGCCGATGAACGATTCGCCGAGTGGAATCCGGCTGTCTGCGCGCGCGAGCTTGCGCGCATCGAGCATGTCGGCGCCATGGCCGTCCATGATGACGACGTCGGCATCCTCGCCGCGCGCAAGCCGCGTGGGGATCGCTTCCGGGGAATCCCCGAGCGAAGGCCCGCGTATGGTGATCAGGTGATGGCCGGTCGCCTTTTCGAACTGTGGCCCGAGCTGCTCGTAAACTTGGAAAAACCCCGCCGAGATCATGACCTTGATGTCGGCGGCGTGGGCGGGGACGAAACCGACGAGGAGCGTAAAGAGAAAGGCTAAGCGAAAGACGGAACGGAGCGGCATGAGGTACTCCCGGAAGGACGAGGCCGCAGCATGATCACTGCAATCTGGAGGAGCGTCTAGTGAGGGGTCGACGCGGTTCGCCGCGAGCCCCTACACGTCCACCTTCGGCGCGGCGATAAAGGCCTGCCCACATCAACTGTGCAGGCCGGGCGCCTCGTGGCCCGTGCGTGCCACGTACTCGGTGTAGCCGCCGCCGTACTGGTGGACGCCCTCGGGCGTCAGCTCCAGCACGCGATTGGACAAAGCGGCGAGGAAGTGCCGGTCGTGCGAGACGAACAACATCGTGCCCTCGTAACTCGCGAGCGCCGCGACCAGCATCTCTTTGGTGGCCATATCCAGGTGGTTGGTGGGCTCGTCTAGAACCAGGAAATTCGGCGGGTCGTAAAGCATCTTCGCCATCACCAGCCGCGCCTTCTCGCCGCCCGATAGCACCCGGCATTTCTTTTCGACGTCGTCGCCGGAGAATCCGAAGCAGCCGGCCAGCGTGCGCAGCGAGCCCTGGCCGGCTTGCGGGAACGAGTCCTCCAAAGACTGGAACACCGTGCGCTCGCCATCCAGCAGATCCATGGCGTGCTGCGCGAAATAGCCCATCTTCACGCTGCCGCCCACGGTCACCGTGCCATCGTCCGGTTCTGTGGCGCCGGCCACCAGCTTCAGGAGCGTGGACTTGCCGGCGCCGTTGACGCCCATGACACACCAGCGCTCCTTGCGGCGCACCGTGAAATCCAGCCCGTCATAGATGCTGCGGCTGCCATAGCCCTTTTGCACGTTCTTCAGGATCGCCACGTCGTCGCCGGAGCGCGGCGCTGGCGGAAAGTCGAATGCCACCGTCTGGCGGCGCCTGGGCGGCTCCACCCGTTCGATCTTGTCGAGCTTCTTCACTCGGCTCTGCACTTGCGCGGCGTGCGAGGCGCGCGCCTTGAAGCGTTCGATGAACCTGATCTCCTTGGCGAGCATCGCCTGCTGGCGTTCGAACTGCGCCTGCTGCTGCTTCTCGTTGAGCGCGCGTTGCTGCTCGTAAAATTCGTAGTCGCCCGAATATGTCGTCAGTCCGCCGCCGTCGATCTCGACGATCTTGGTGACGATGCGATTCATGAACTCGCGGTCGTGCGAGGTCATCAGCAGCAGGCCCTCATAACCCTTCAGAAACTGCTCGAGCCAGATCAGGCTCTCGAGGTCGAGATGGTTGCTCGGTTCGTCCAGCAGCATGGCGTCGGGACGCATCAGCAGAATGCGGGCGAGCGCCACGCGCATTTTCCAGCCGCCCGACAGGGCGCTGACGTCGCCGTCCATCATCTCCTGACTGAAGCTGAGGCCCGCGAGCACTTCTCGCGCGCGGCCTTCCAGCGCATAGCCGTCGAGTTCCTGGAAGCGGTGCTGCACTTCGCCGTAACGCTCGATGATCGTGTCCATCTCGTCGGCGCGGTCCGGATCGGCCATGGCCGCTTCCAGCTCCTTGAGCTCGGCAGCGACTTCGCTCACGGGGCCGGCGCCTTCCATCACTTCGGCGACGGCGCTGCGTCCCGCCATTTCGCCGACGTCCTGGCTGAAGTAGCCGACGGTCACGCCGCGATCGACGGCAACCTGGCCTTCGTCGGGCGCGTCCTGACCCGTGATCAGCCGAAACAGCGTTGTCTTGCCGGCGCCGTTCGGGCCGACGAGGCCGACCTTTTCTCCTCTGTTGAGCGCCGCCGACGCCTCGATGAAGAGAAGGTGGTGGCCGTTCTGTTTGCTGATGCTGTCGAGGCGAATCATGCGGGCACGGGGTCGGGAAAACTTGCGGCGGCTTCATAGAGCGCCGCGCTCGCCTTACACATCCACCTTCAGCGCGGCGATGAACGCCTCCTGCGGGATGTCGACCTTGCCGTACTGGCGCATGCGCTTCTTGCCTTCTTTTTGCTTCTCCAGAAGCTTGCGCTTGCGGGTGGCGTCGCCGCCGTAGCATTTGGCGGTCACGTCCTTGCGGAATGCGCGCACGGTCTCGCGCGCGATCACCTTGCCGCCGATCGCCGCCTGGATCGGCACCTGGAACATGTGCGGGGGAATCAGTTCTTTCAATTTCTCCGCCATCGCGCGGCCGCGCGTCTCCGCGCGGGTGCGGTGGACCAGCATGGCGAGCGCGTCGACCGGCTCGCCGTTGACCAGCATCTGCAGTTTGACGAGATCGGCAGGCTTGTAGTCGGTCAGGTGATAGTCGAACGAGGCATAGCCGCGCGAGACCGACTTCAGCCGGTCGTAGAAGTCGAACACGACCTCGTTGAGCGGCAGGTCGTATTTCACCAGCGCGCGGTTGCCGACGTAGGTCAATTCCTTCTGCGAACCGCGCCGGTCCTGGCAGAGCTTGAGCACCGAGCCCAGATATTCGTCCGGCGTAAGGATCGTCGCCTCGATCCAGGGCTCCTGCATCTCCTCGATGTGGTTCGGATCCGGCATGTCGACCGGATTGTGGATTTCGAGCTGCTCGCCGTCGGTCTTGCTGATTTTGTAAATGACGGACGGGGCGGTCGCGATCAGGTCGAGGTTGAACTCGCGCGACAGCCGCTCCTGGATTATCTCGAGATGCAGCAGACCGAGGAAGCCGCAGCGGAAGCCGAAGCCGAGCGCCGCGGAAGTCTCCATCTCGTAGGTGAAGCTTGCGTCGTTGAGGCGCAATTTGCCCATTGCGGCGCGCAAATCCTCGAACTGCGCGGCGTCGACCGGAAACAGGCCGCAGAACACGACCGGGATCGCCGGGCGGAAGCCGGGGAGGGGATGCGCGACAGGCTTGCGGTCATCGGTGATCGTGTCACCGACGCGCGTATCTGCGACTTCCTTAATCGAGGCGGTGAGCATGCCGATTTCGCCGGGACCGAGCTCGCCCACCATTGCGAGCTTGGGCGTGAACACGCCCGTACGGTCGACCTCGTAGGCCGCGCCGGTGCCCATCATGCGGATGCGCTGCCCCTTCTTGAGCACGCCGTCGACGATGCGCACCAGGACGACGACGCCGAGATAGACGTCGTACCAGCTATCAACCAGCAGCGCCTTCAGCGGCGCCTCGCGGTCGCCCTTCGGCGGCGGCAGCTTGGTGACGATCGCCTCCAGCACCGCCTCGATATTCAAGCCGGTCTTGGCCGAGATGCCGATGGCGTTCGAAGCGTCTAGGCCGATCACGTCCTCGATCTGCGCCTTCACCTTCTCCGGTTCGGCGGCCGGCAGGTCGATCTTGTTGAGGACGGGGACGATCTCGTGATTGTTGTCGATGGCCTGATAGACGTTGGCGAGCGTCTGCGCCTCGACCCCTTGCGAGGCGTCGACGACCAGCAGCGAGCCCTCGCAGGCCGCGAGCGAGCGGTTCACCTCATAGGCGAAGTCGACGTGGCCGGGCGTGTCGATGAGATTGAGGACGTAGTCCTTACCGTCCTGGGCGCGGTAGTTCAGCCGCACCGTTTGCGCTTTGATGGTGATGCCGCGCTCGCGCTCGATGTCCATGGAATCGAGCACCTGCTCCTTCCCCGCCATCTCGCGCGCGTCGAGGCCGCCGGTCAGCTGGATCAGCCGGTCGGCGAGCGTGGATTTCCCGTGGTCGATGTGCGCGACGATGGAGAAATTGCGGATGTTTTGGATGGGAACGGCGCTCATGCGCGCGAGATAACACCGGGGGGTGCGCCTCACAAGCGGACGGGCCGATGGGGCACAGCCGCTCCGGAGCATTCCCGCAAAAACGGGAATCCAGCGCTGGGCCCCGCGTTCGCCGAGACGACGGGGGAGGGGCCAACGCTTCCTTCCCCGGTTCCGCCGTGCGATAGCCCAACCTGTGAGCGAGAATCCCGTCCCCATCCGCCTGCTGCAGCCGCTCGAGCGCCTGCGCGCTGCGCTGACCGATCCGGCGCGCGCCGACACGGCCGTGCTCGCCTGCCTGCTCGTCTATTGGCTCTTGTGGACGATCTACGGCACGGTCACCAAGACGCCGCAGGGCTACAACCCGGACATGACCGAGCTGATCGCGTGGTCGCGCGACCTCGCGCTCGGCTATCTCAAGCATCCGCCGCTCGCTGCGTGGATCACGGCGGCCTGGTTCGCCGTCTTTCCGCTTGCCGAATTTTCCTACTACCTGCTGGCGATGGTCATGCCGGTTGCCGCGCTGTGGATCGCGTGGCGGCTGTTGGCCGATTATCTCGATCTCAATAAGCGCGTCTTCGGGCTGGCGCTGCTGACATTGGTGCCCTTTTTCAATTTCCATGCGCTGAAATACAACGTCAACACGGTGCTCATGCCGCTGTGGGCGGTGACGACATTGTGGTTTTTGCGCTCGTATCGCCTGCGCCACGCCGGTTACGCGGCGCTTGCCGGGTTAGGCGCCGCAGCATGCATGTATGGAAAGTACTGGTCGATCTTTCTGCTGGCGGGCCTTGTCATCGTCGCGCTGATTGATCGCCGGCGGTTCGCTTATTTCCGATCTCCGGCGCCCTGGATCACGATCGCGGTGGGCGCCGCCGCGCTTGTGCCGCACCTCGTCTGGCTCGTGCACAACGATTTCGCGCCGGTCGCCTACGTGCGCGCGGCACATCTGCCGAAGTCGTTCGCCGAGGTCGCGTTGAGCGGGCTGACTTATCTCGCCGGCTCGATTGCTTACATTGTCGTCCCGTTGATTGCCGTTGGGGTTGCCGCGCGGCCTAGCGCGCGCACGCTCGCGGACATCGCATGGCCGGCCGACGACGACCGCCGGCTCGCCGCCGCGGCATTCTGGGCGCCGCTCTTACTGCCGATCGTCGGCGCGCTTGCCGGTGGAATGGAGATCACATCGCTGTGGTCGATGTCGGCATGGACGCTGCTGCCGGTGCTACTGTTGTCTTCACCACGGGTGCGGATCGGAATCGGCGACATGCAGCGCGTGCTCGCCCTCGCGTTGCTGTTGCCGTTTGTCGCCGCGGCGCTCTCGCCGGCAATTGCGCATTTCACTGCGAACGCAAGCAAGCCGGCGCAGTCCCAGCAGGCACTGCTCGCGGCACAGGTTGAGCGCGAATGGCATACGATCACGCCACAGCCTTTGCGCTTCGTCGGCGGCGAAATGGATCTTGCCTATGGCGTGATCACGTATGCCGCGGATCGGCCGCACGCGCTCCCAGGGCTTCGGCCGCCGTCCGCGGATGTACTCAAGCGCGACGGCATGGCAACGGTCTGTCGTGCTGAAGAGAGCGCCTGTGTCGCGCGTGCCAAAGCGCTGGCGCAGGCAGAGCCCACGAGCCGGATCGTGGAGAGCACGATTTTCCGTTCCGCTTCGGGGCACCAGACTGCGCCGCAGCGCTACACGATCGTGCTGGTGCCGCCACTGGGCTTGCCCCGCTGAGCCCGCTCAAACGGGAAGCGCTAAACGAAATGGCCGGGACAGGCCCGGCCATGACGGCGCATTTCTATTTAAATCGGTGAGGGGCAGCGCGCCTCAATACCGATAATGCTCGGCCTTGAACGGGCCCTGCACAGGCACGCCGATATAGTCGGCCTGGTCATTTCGCAGCTCGGTCAGCTTCACGCCGATTTTGGCGAGATGCAGCCGCGCGACCTTCTCGTCGAGCGTTTTCGGCAGCACGTAGACCTTCTTCTCGTACTTGCCCTGGTTCTGGAAAAGCTCGATCTGCGCGAGCGTCTGGTTGGTGAACGAGGCCGACATCACGAAGGACGGGTGCCCCATTGCGTTGCCGAGATTCACCAGCCGGCCTTCCGACAAGAGAATGATGCGGTGGCCGTCGGGGAATTCGATCTCGTCGACCTGCGGCTTGACGTTGTTCCACTTCAAGTTCTTCAGCGTGGCGACCTGAATCTCGTTGTCGAAGTGGCCGATGTTGCACACGATCGCGCGATCTTTCATCTTACGCATGTGCTCAATCGTAATGATGTCTTTGTTGCCGGTCGCGGTGACGAAGATGTCGGCCATCGGCGCGGCGTCCTCCATCGTCACGACCTGGTAGCCTTCCATCGCCGCCTGCAACGCGCAGATCGGGTCGATCTCGGACACCATCACGCGGCAGCCGGCCTGCCGCAGCGAGGCGGCCGAGCCTTTGCCAACGTCGCCGAAGCCCGCGACCATCGCGATCTTGCCCGACATCATCACGTCGGTGCCGCGGCGGATGCCGTCGACCAACGATTCACGGCAGCCGTAGAGGTTGTCGAATTTGGACTTCGTTACCGAGTCGTTGACGTTGATCGCGGGGAATAGAAGCTTACCGGCCTTCTGCATGTCGTACAGCCGGTGCACGCCGGTGGTGGTCTCCTCCGACACGCCCTTGATGTTCTTTGCGAGCTGCGCGAACCAGCCCTTCGGCTTTTCCTTCAGCATGCGCTTGATTAGCGCGAAGAAGATCTCCTCTTCCTCGGAATTGTGCTGATCGAGGAAAACGGTATCGCCCTGTTCAGCGCGGTAGCCCTGGTGCACGAACATGGTGGCGTCGCCGCCGTCGTCGAGGATCATGTTGGGCGTGCCGCCGTCGTGCCACTCGAACAGCTTGGCCGTGTAATCCCAATAGTCCTTCAGGCTTTCGCCCTTGACCGCGAATACTGGGACACCGGCAGCCGCAACCGCCGCAGCCGCGTGGTCCTGCGTCGAATAGATATTGCAGGAGACCCAGCGCACTTCGGCGCCGAGCGCGACCAAGGTCTCGATCAGCACCGCGGTCTGGATCGTCATGTGTAGCGAGCCCGCGATGCGCGCGCCTTTCAGCGGCTTCTTCGGGCCATATTCCTCGCGGGTCGCCATCAGGCCGGGCATCTCGGTTTCGGCGAGCGAAATTTCCTTGCGGCCGAAATCGGCTAGCGAGATGTCCTTCACGATGTAGTCGCCGCGGGCGGCGGCTTTCGGCTGGGAAGCAGCGGTCATGACTATCCTATCTGTACACGTGCGAAATGGCGGGCGTGCGTATAACAGGCAGGGGCGCGTCCCGCAATGCAGACATAAAGCTTTCTTTATGTCCGCTCTGCGGCTATAGACCGCCCGCCGGGCGAATTGTCTGGATTGTGGCGGGAAAATCGCCGCTTACGACGCGAATGGCCGGATCGAAAGTGGTCGAAATCCCCCCGCTTCCACCCGAACTGCAGAGGCTCTGCGAAACGGAATATCCGCGCTTTTCCAACGCGGAAATGACGCGGCGACGCGCGGCCATCGAGGGGCTGATGCAGGCGGCTGGCTGCGATCACCTCATCTTCTGCGGCGCCAATCGGTTTGGCTCGATCGTGCAGTGGCTCACCGGCTGGCCGGTGACCGCGGAAGCCGTCGGCGCGCTCACGCCGGGCGAACGCGACGCGATGTTTGTGCAATACGTCAACCACGCCGAGCTCGCGTCCATCATCGCGCGCGATGCGGACGTGGCGTGGGGCGGTACTTCCTCGATCGAATCGGCAATCGCCGTGCTGACGAAGCGAAAGGCGACGCGTGACCGCATCGCCTTCATTGGCCCTCTGTCTCTCGCGCAGCATGCGGCGCTGAGCAAAGCGTTCGGCGCGCCGCAGGATTTGAACAAAGCCTATATCAAGCTGCGCAAGGTCAAATCGGCGGAAGAGCTCGATTGGCTGCGCGTCGGCGCCTATTTCGCCGATCTCGGCATGGCGGCGCTGCGCGACAATCTGCGGCCGGGCGTGAGGGAAATCGAACTGGGCGCGCGCATCGAAGAAGCTTACGTCGCGCGCGGCGGCGGGCACGCGATCCATTACGTCGGCGTCACCTCGATGCACACGCCCGAAGTGCCGGTGCCGCGGCAGTTTGCGTCGCGCCGCTGTGTGCAGACGGGCGACGCGGTCAGCGCGGAAATCAGCGCCTCGTTCTGGGAACATCCGGGCCAAGTGCTGCGCAGTTTCACGGTCGGCGAACCGCCGACCTCGCTCTATCGCGATCTGCATGCCGCGGCTGATGCCGCGTTCGATGCGATTTGTTCAATTCTGAAAGCGGGCACGTTGCCGCACGACGTGATCGAAGCCTCGCGCGTGATTGAACAAGCAGACTTCACGATCATTGACGATCTGCTGCACGGCTATGGTGGCGGTTATCTGCCGCCGGTTCTCGGCTCGACGAGCCGGCCCGCGGGTCCGATTCCGCAGGAGCCGTTCTGCGCCGGACAGACCGTCGTCGTGCAGCCGAACGTCGTCACCCGCGACCGCAAGGCCGGCGTGCAGATGGGCGAACTGTTGCTGATCACCGAGCGCGGCGTCGAGCGCATGCATCGCTATCCGCGCGGACACGAGATCGTCTAGTGTCAAGTCCCACGCATGCACGAAGCGTTAATGACTCTTGCCAGCCACGATGAGAATCAGCTTGTCTTGCATCGCTGAAAGGGGAGGGGCCGGATGAACCTGTCGTTCCTGACTGGCGATGCGTCGCGCTGGCTGAATACGTTGCGTCTGAGCGGACGCCTGCGCATCAAGCATGTTCCGGCGTCGGTGGCATCCGAACTGGTCGAGGCGCGGCTTGCGCGCGTCACCGGCGGCAATCTGGTGATCACGTCCGCGGGCCTGAACGGCTCGCCGCGCTATCCGGCGAAGGCCAAGGCTCCGTTCTTCCTGCCGACGATGCACTGACGCGCTCGCAATGCGGCAGGCACTTTAATATCTAGCGTCCCGAGAAAATCGGCAGCCGCCGTTCGGCGACGGCGGCGACGCCTTCCTTGAAATCGGCGGTCTTGCGCAAGCGCGTCTGCTCGACGAGCTCGTGCTCGGTCGCGCGCAGCACTCGGTCGGCAAGATCGCCGCGCATCGTCGCGCGCGTCGCGATCAGCCCGAGCGGCGAATTCTCGGCGATCTCTGCCGCGAACTTCAGCGCCGCGGCGCGCACGTCGCTTTGCGGCACAAGCACATCGGCAAGTCCCATCGCGTACGCATCTTCGCCGGTCACGCGGCGGCTGGTGTAGAACATCAGCGCGGCTTTGGTCGCGCCGATCACGGCCGGCAGCGTGACCGTCAAACCGAAGCCAGGATGAAATCCGAGCCGCGTGAAATTTGCGGCAAAGCGCGCTTCCGGACACGTAACGCGAAAATCAGCGACCATCGCCAATCCGAGCCCACCACCGACAGCCGAGCCGTGGACCGCGCCGACGATCGGTTTCTTGGTGCGGAACAGGCGATTGCCCTCGAGATAGAGATGGCGCACGGCGGACTCGCGGTTAAGCTCGCCGGGCCGTTGGCCCTCTTTATCGAGATTCGAGCCGTCGCCGAAATTCGCGCCGGCGCAAAACGCCTTGCCCTGCGCAGCGAGCACGACGGCGCGGATAGCGGGCGCTTCGTCGAACGCTTCCAATGCGGACGCGATCTCCTGGATTAGTGCGATGTCGAAGAAGTTGTTCGGCGGGCGCCGGATCTCGATCAGTGCCACGTGCCCGTTCGTGTCGACGCCGATGTCCTTGAACGGTCCCATGCGCTTCTCCTTACTCCGCAGCGCGGCTCGCGGCATCGGTGGCGCGCGTCACGATCAAAACATCGGCAGGCGACGCGCCGTCCGCATGCACGATCACTGGGTTGAGATCGATCTCTGCTACGATGTCGGAGTGATCGGCGGCGAATCGCGACAGGCGCACCATCAAATCCGCGAGCGCTTCGACGTCTGCTGCCGGACGCCCACGATGCTCTTTCAGGATCGCCGCGCCTTTCAGACGCCAGATGAGGGCAACCGCCTGTGCACGGTCGAACGGCACAGGCGCGAGCACCGTGTCGTTCAAGACTTCAACCAGAACGCCGCCGAGCCCGAGCATCAACATCGGGCCCCAGCGCTGATCGCGCGTGATGCCGAGCAGCATTTCGCGTCCCTGCGGCAGCATCGGCTGCACCAGCACGCCGTCGATGCGCGCGTCCGGCGCGTGGGTGCGCGCATTTGCCAGTACGCGGCGATAGGCATCCGTTGCGGCGCCGGGCGCGATGTTCAGTAGCACCGCGCCCGCTTCGGTCTTGTGCGCGATGTCGGGCGACTGCACTTTCAGCGCGACGGCACAGTCAAGCGCTTCCACAGCGGCCCGCGCCTCCTTCGCCGTGTGCACCAGCCGACCAGTTTCCGCGATTCCAATCCCATAGGCCGCAAGCAGCGGGCGCGCTTGCCACTCGGTCAGCACCGGTCCGCTCGCAAGCAGTTTCGAACGAACGGTGTCGCGCGCCGGATGCTGCGCGGCGACGGTGGACGGGTTTGCCGAAATCTGTTCGCGCAGGCGCCGGTAATCGGCCATCGCGCGCAGGGTGCGCGCGCAGCCGGGCGCGCCGATGAACAGCGGATAGCCCGCTTCGTTCAATATCTCGACGCTGCGCTCCGACGGGAGCGTGTAGGTCCACATGAAGACCGGCTTCCGGCTCTCGGCCTTCAGCGTCTTCAGCTTGTCGAGATCGTTCTCGAGAAACGCGGAGCGCCGCGCGGTGACCACGACGACGACAGCGTCGATCAGCGGCGACCGCGCCGCCATCTGCGCGAAGGCGGCGTAGCCAAGCTGGTGCACGCCCTGCGCGGTGGAATCGATTGGGTTCTGCGACGTGCCGTAGGACGGTATGTGCACGTCGATGGCCTTGCGCGTCTCGTCGTCAAGCACCGGCACATCGAGCCCGACCGCCGCGCAAGCATCAGTCATCCACACGCCCGCGCCGCCGGAGGATGTGCAGATCGCAACACGATTGCCTGCGGGCAGCCGGTCGCCGCAGGCGAGAAAGCCGGTCGCGAAATCGAGCATCTCGTCGAAATCGCGGCCTTCGATCAGTCCGTAGCGCTCGAACACCGCGCAATAGGCGTCACGCGACCCGGCAAGCGCCGCGGTGTGCGACGCGACCGCGCGCACGCCCGGTTCGGACTGGCCGATTTTGCCGACGATGACCGGCTTGCCGGCGCGCAGCGCCTTTTCTGCGGCGCGGATGAAGGTCGCGGGGGTCTTCACGTCCTCGAGTAGCAACAAGAAGACGTCGGTGCCGCCTTCGTCGATCAGATAGTCGAGCACGTCGGCGACCTCGAGCGCGGCCTCGTTGCCCGTCGTGACGATATGCCGGAATTGCAAATTGCGCGGGCGCGCGCGGTCGAAGAAGGCAAAGCCGACGCCGCCGCTTTGCGAGATGACAGACACTTGGCCCGTACCGAGCGCGCGCGCGGGCGAAATCGCTCCCGACTTCTTGTCCAGCGCAGGGCTGAAGGTCGCGCACAGTCCCGCCGCGATATTGGCGAAACCTTCCGTGTTCGGCCCGCTCACGGCCATGTCGTAGCGCCGCGCGATGGCCGCGATCTCCGCTTGCATGCGCATGCCTCTCTCGCCCGGCTCTTCCGCAAAGCCGGATGAGAGAATGACCGCAGCCGGTACTCCTGCGCGCCCACAGCGCTCGAGTTCGGCGACGATGAACTCCGCCGGGATGATCAGGATCGCGAGATCGACGCGCTCCGGCAGCGCCTCGACCGATGAATAGGCCTTCACCCCCTGCACCTCGGCCGCGCTGCGGCTAACCGGGTAGACCGTGCCTGCGTAAGGGTGGCTGAGCATGATCTCCAAGATGCGTCCGCGCAGGCCTTTGGTGTCGGACGACGCGCCGACGACCGCGATCGACTTCGGCCAGAGCATTTTGGAAATGTCGGGCATCGGCTCAGCGCAATCCAAGCTCGCGCGCGATGATGCCGCGCAAAATTTCGGTAGTGCCGCCCTGAATGGTGAGCTTGGGCGCGACGGTGACCGCGAAAGCGAGTTGCTCTTCCAGCGTCGCGCGGTTGCCGATCTCGGGCGAGAGAAATGCGGTCAGTTCGCGCACGCGATGAGGCAGCTTCTGCTCCCACACCGTGCCGACATCCTTCACGATCGAGCCCTCCGCGACCGGCTCCTTGCCCGCTTGCAGCATGCCGGCGACGGACACCGACATGCGCCGCAAGGTGTGCAGTTGCGCCACGAGGCGGCCGAGCCCCTCCGCGCTGCGAATGTCCGGATCGGGACCGATTGCGCGGATCAGTTCGAGCATCACGTAGAACGTTTCGAGAAAACGCTCCGGCCCGCTGCGCTCATAGGCAAGTTCGCTGGTCGCCTGCTTCCATGCGCCGTCGATTTCGCCGAGCGCGTGATCGCCGGGAATGAACGCGCCGTCGAACACGACCTCGTTGAAGTCGTGCTGGCCGGTCAACTGGATGATCGGATTGACCGTGATCCCCGGCGCTTTCATGTCGACCAGGAACTGCGTGAGACCGTGCCGCCGGTTTTCCTTCGTCGGTGGCGAGGTGCGGAAGAGGCCGAGCATGTAGTCGGCGATGTGCGCGTTGCTGGTCCAGATCTTGGTGCCGTCGAGCCGCCAGCCACCGTCGACCTTGGTCGCCTTCGCTTTCGCCGCGAACAGGTCGGAGCCCGAGCCCGGCTCGCTCATGCCGATGACGAAACAAAGTTCGCCGCGGCAGATGCGCGGCAGGATGTCCATCTTGACGTGCTCGGGCGCATATTTGAGCAGGATCGGTCCGCTTTGCCGGTCGGCTACGAAATGCAGGCGCACCGGCGCGTTCGCGACGCGGAATTCTTCGGTGACGACATAACGCTCCAAAAACGAGCGGTCCCGCCCTCCGTACTTCTTCGGCCAGGTCATGCCGATCCAGCCCTTCGCGCCGACGCGTTTGCTGAAGGCGCGATTGTGCGAGTCGCCGTGGCCCGGCCGGTGCGGATCGAAGGCGCCGGCGGCGATTTCCTCGGCAAGAAAGGCGCGCACTTCCGCGCGCAGCGTCTCGCACTCGGGCGGCAGGCGAATTTGATCGAATTGCAATCCACTCATCGCGATGCCACCAGCGGCCAGAATTCGTCGGCGCCGCGCCGCGCCACGCGGTGCCCGAGTTCGGCCGCCCACCAGCTTTCGTTGCCGAAGTCGTCGCGCCAGCCGAGCATGCGCAGCGTGAAGCGATGCAGGATGTGTTCTTGCGTGAAGCCGATCGCGCCGAACACCTGATGCGCGATAGCGGAGGCCTCCGCCGCCGCTTCGGCGCAGCGGATTTTCGCCGAGGCGACTTCCAGGAAGATGGCTTCATTTGATGCGTGGGCGGCCAGGGCATCGGCAGCCGAGCCCGCGGCGGCCAGCGCGGCGGCCGCCTCGCCGGCGAGTCGCGCGAGATTCTGCTGCACGGCCTGAAATTTGCCGATCTTGCGCTCGAAGGCGATGCGCTCGTTGGCGTAGGCGACGCTCATCGAGAGGATCGTCTGCAGAGCGCCGGCGGTCTGCATCGCGCGCACGGCGGCGCCCATCAGCAGGAACTGCTCTGGGCTGATTGAAATCGCTCCGACCTGAAGCGCTTCCGCCTCCGGGAAATCGACGACGGGCGCGGACTCGCCTGCGAGATTGCGGCCTTTGCCGACGCGGCATGATTTGGTCGCAACCAATGCCACTTGCGTATCGGCCAGCACCGCGATGTGCTGCGTCTCCGGTGCAAATGGCACGACGGCCTGTCCGCGCAGGCGACTGCCTTCGATGCGGATGCGCTCGTGCAATCGCGCCGGTGCTATGCTCATCGCGCCCGCCGGGGATGAGATCCCGGCGCGCGCAAGCAGCCAGCCCGCGAGCATCGTTTCAGCAAGCGGGACAGATACGGCATAGCGACCAGCCGCCCCGATAATGGCAAATCCTTCGCCGAGGCTCGCGCCGGAGCCGCCCAAATCCTCCGGTACCCAGGCGAGCGTCAGGCCCGCTTCCTCCAGCGCTCGCCAGAGCGGTGCTTTCCAGCCGGAATCGTTTGCCCGATTGATGGTCTGAGGGTCGGCGAGATCCGCGAAAATCCGCGCCGCCGTGTCGGCGACGATATGGTCGCTGTCGCCCGCCAAAGTTTTCCGCCCGCTGCTTCCGTTTTTCTTCATCGTGCGGCCAATAACGGCATTTGGCAAGCAAGCCCCGGCTGCGGTGCAAAGACAGAGTCTGCCGAGTTGATCGGGCAACCCAGTCCGGTTAGCGTACCGGCAAAAGAAAAAGAGATACCGGCGGCCGCTGTGCGCCGGATGACATGGGAGGATTGACATGCCTGCCAGGCGCATCGCGCTGGCGGCGGCTTTGGCCGTCGCATTCCTCGCTCCCGCACAGGCTGCCGACCAGCCGAAGCCCGGCGGGATCCTGCACATCTATCACCGCGAGACGCCGCCCAGCCTGTCGATCCACGAGGAGGCGACGTTCTCGGTCAACGTGCCGGCGATGCCGATCTACAACAATCTGGTCGTCTACGATCAGCACAAGCCGCAGAACTCGATGGGCACGATCGTGCCCGAACTCGCTGACAACTGGGCGTGGAGCAGCGACAATCTCGCGCTCACCTTCGAGCTGCACCAGGGGGTGAACTGGCACGACGGCAAGCCGTTCACCGCCGCGGACGTGAAATGCACGTTCGACCTGATCCAGGGCAAGGCGCAGGACAAGTTCCGCAAGAATCCGCGCAAGGATCTGTTCAGCAACATCTCCGAAGTGACGACAAACGGCGACTATGAAGTCACGCTTCATCTGAAGCGGCCGCAGCCGTCGATCCTGGCGATGCTCGCCTCCGGCTATACGCCGATGTATTCGTGCCATGTCTCGGCGGCACAGATGCGCACGCATCCGATCGGAACGGGGCCATTCAAATTCGTCGAGATGAAGCAGAACGAGTCGATCAAACTCCTGAAGAACCCGGATTACTTCAAGAAGGGCCTGCCTTATCTCGACGGCATCGACTTCACCATCATCTCCAACCGCGCGACCGCGGTGCTCGCTTTTGTGGCGGGCAAGGTCGACATGACTTTTCCGACCGAGATGACGAAAGCGCTCGAGGCCGACATCAAGAAGCAGGATCCGAACGCGATCTGTGAGATTGCGCCGATCAACGTCAGCACCAACTTGATCATCAATCAGGACCAGCCGCCGTTCAACAATCTCGAACTGCGCAGGGCGATGGCGATGGCGCTCGACCGCAAGTCGTTCATCGATATCATCTTCCAGGGTGCGGGCGACGCCGGCGGCGCGCTGCTGCCGCCGCCGGAAGGCTTTTGGGGCATGCCGCCGGAGATCCTGAAGACGATCCCCGGCTACGGCGACGTCGAGAAGGATCGCGCGCAGGCGCGCGAGATGATGAAGAAGCTCGGCTATGGGGCGGACAAGCCGCTCAAGATCAAGGTCTCGACGCGCAACCTCGCGACCTATCGCGATCCGGCGGTAGTACTGATCGATCAGCTCAAGACGATCTACATCGACGCCGAACTCGATCCCGTTGAATCGAGCCAGTGGTTCGCGAAGGTCGCGCGCAACGACTACTCGGTCGGCCTCAACCTCACCGGCAACGGCGTCGACGATCCGGACCAGGCCTTCTACGAGAACTTCGGCTGCGGCTCCGAGCGCAATTACACGCACTATTGCAACAAGGACCTGCAGGCGCTGTTCGACAAGCAGTCGCAGATGACCGACGTCGAGCAGCGCAAGAAGCTCGTCTGGGACATCGACAAGAAGCTGCAGGAGGACGTCGCCCGCCCGATCCTGATGCACGCGCGCTCGGGCACCTGTTGGAAGCCGTTCGTCAAGAACATGACGATCATGAACAACAGCGCCTACAACGGCTACCGCTACGAAGACGTCTGGCTGGACAAGTAAGAGGAACGCATTGGCGCGCTCGGGCGAAGCGGTCCGAGCGCGCATTCTCCTTTGACCGCAGGAGGGAACGCTGGCGAGCTATCTGATCAGACGCTTCTTGCTGATGCTCCTGACCCTGTTCGGGATTTCCATACTGATCTTCGTGATGCTGCGGCTGGTGCCCGGCAACATTGCCGACATCGTGTTCAACGCGGCCGGCATGATCGACGTGGCGGAGAAGGCGAAGCTCGAGAAAGAGCTCGGCCTCGATAAGTCGATCGTCGTGCAATACGTGCAGTGGATCGGCGGCCTCATGCACGGCGATCTCGGCTATTCCTACGTGTCGGAAAAGCCGGCCATCCAGGAGATCCTGCCGCGCATTCCGATCACCGCGAAGGTCGCCGGCCTCGCGCTCGCTTTCTCCATTCTCTTCGGCGTGCCGCTCGGTGTGCTGAGCGCCGTACGGCAGAACACGCGGCTCGATTATGTCCTGCGCGTGATCAGCCTGAGCGGCCTGTCCATCCCGGCGTTCTGGCTCGGCCTGCTGATCCTGATGGCCTTCGTCGCCTGGTTCGGCTCGATCCCGATCTACACCGATCCGCCGCAAGGATTCTGGAATACGCTTGCGCTCTACAGCGTGCCGGCGATGGCGGTCGGATTCCGCTCGTCCGCGCTGGTGATGCGGCTTACTCGCTCCTCGATGCTAGAGGTGCTGCGGCAGGACTACATCCGCACGGCGCGCGCGAAAGGCGCGACCGACCGCAATGTCAATTATCATCACGCGCTGCGCAACGCGATGCTGCCGGTCGTCACCGTGATCGGCATCGAGGCCGCCTTCCTCATGGGCGGCCTGATTGTCACCGAGACGGTATTCAACATCCCGGGCGTCGCGCGCTTCCTCGTCGAAGCGATCCGCTGGCGCGATTATCCGATCGTGCAGAACCTCGTGATGTTCATCGCCGTCGTCGCAGTCTCGATCAATTTCCTGATCGATCTGCTCTACGCCGTGCTCGACCCGCGAATCCGCTATGCTTGAGGGAGCTGACGCATGGCGGTGACAGAACTCGTTCCCGGACCGGTGCAGAAAGAAGAGCGTCGCGAGGCGTGGCTGTCCAGGCTCGCCTATTACGCCATCTCACATCCGCTCGGCTTCGCCGGCGCGCTGATCATGTGCGTCTTCGTGTTCGCGGCTGTGTTCGCGGACTTCATCACGGCCTACGGTCCGGCGACAACGAATTCTGCCATCTCGCTGCTTCCGCCGGGTCACGGCCATCCGTTCGGCGCCGACTCGATGGGCCGGGACATCTATAGCCGCATTGTCTACGGCGCACGCATCTCGCTCGCCGTCGGCATCGGCTCGACCGCGCTCGGAAGCTTTTTCGGAGTCGTGCTGGGATTGACCTCCGGTTACATCGGCGGCTGGGTCGATCTCATCATCCAGCGCCTGGTGGACATCCTGCAGGCGGTGCCGCTGCTGGTGCTCGCGCTGGTGATGGCCGCCGCGCTCGGCCCCGCACTCGACAACACTATCGTCGCCATCGCTATCCCGCTCATCCCGTCTACGGCCCGCGTGATCCGTTCTAATGCGCTGGCGCTGCGCGAGCAGCCTTTCGTGGAAGCGGCTCGCGCCGTCGGCATGAGCGAATTCCGCATCGCCGTACGGCACGTGCTGCCAAACACGCTCGCGCCGCTGATCGTGATAGCGACCGCGCAACTTGGCGCTGCGATCCTCACCGAAGCGTCGCTTTCCTTCCTCGGCCTCGGCGTACCCGAGCCGCATCCGTCCTGGGGCCGCATGCTGTCGGAATCGGCCGCCGAATATATGCGTACCGCGCCGTGGCTAGTGATCTTCCCGGGACTTGCCATCAGCCTCGCTGTCTTCGGCACCAATCTGTTCGGCGACGCGCTGCGGGACATCCTCGATCCTCGGCTGCGCGACTGATGACCATGCTCGCCCGGCCAGATGAGATGCAGGCGGCGGCGCAAACCGAACCGCTGCTGGTCGTCGACAATCTCACCACCTGTTTCGACCTGCGCCTCGGTGTCGTGACGGCCGTCGACGGCGTTAGCTTTTCGCTCGCGCCGCACGAGACGCTCGCCATCGTCGGTGAGTCCGGCTGCGGCAAGAGCATCACCGCGCTGTCGCTAATGCGGCTCGTGCCC
>Ga0207726_1000005_pt1 | contig 38376 bp, 28 predicted proteins | sample LuqExpMetageno40_FD_187798 | JGI IMG/M metagenome (GOLD analysis project Ga0207726, IMG submission 187798) | Tropical forest soil microbial communities from Luquillo Experimental Forest, Puerto Rico - Sample 40 (SPAdes) | ecosystem: Environmental > Terrestrial > Soil > Tropical forest ...
GCCGATCGCCAAGCTGGCGCTCGGCGTTACCTGGCTGCAGGCACTGCTGGTCGGGGCTGTGGTGGCGTCCACGGACGCAGCGGCGGTGTTCCTGCTGATCAATGCACGCGGCCTGCGCCTGCGCCCGCGCGTGCGCGCCACGCTCGAGGTTGAGTCGGGCACAAACGACCCCTTCGCGGTCTTTCTCACCTTGCTGATGGTAGAGGTCCTGTTGGTTGGCGACCTGGGCTGGTCGCATGCGCTGCTGATCTTTCTGCGTGATTCGGTGCTCGGCTGCATTATCGGCATTGCCGGCGGCCGCATCATTGCAATGGTCCTCAATCGGCTGGCGCTGCCGCAGGGGCTGCACGCGCCGTTCGTGGCGGTCAGCGCGCTCGTGGTGTTCGCCGCGGCCAACTCCGTGCATTCGTCCGGTTTTCTCGCGGTTTATCTCGCCGGTCTCGCCGTCGGCAATCGGCAAACACGCGCGCACAATTCCGTTGTGGTGTTCCTTGACGCGGTAACGTGGCTAGCGCAGATCGTGATGTTCGTGTTGCTCGGCCTTTTGGTGTGGCCGCAGCGACTAGCCCATAGTTTGCTCGGCGCGATTGTAGTCGCACTGACCCTGATGCTGGTTGCGCGGCCGGCCGCAGTGTTCGTGTGCCTGGCGCCGTTCAAGTTTCAATGGCGCGAGAAGCTGTTCATGTCCTGGGTCGGTTTGCGTGGCGCGGTGGGGATTTTTCTCGCTTCAATTCCGCTGCTGGTCGGCATGCCGACGGCGTACCTGTTTTTCGACGTCGCCTTCGTGGTCGTGCTGTCCTCGCTGTTAATCCAGGGCTGGAGCGTGACGTTCGCCGCTCGCAAGCTCGACATTGCCTTCACGCGTACCGATCCGATCCCGCGCCGCGTCGAGCTCGATCTGCCCGGGCAGCTGGCACGCGAGATCGTCGGCTATCCGGTACCTGCCAACAGCCCGTTCCTGCGGCGCGGGCTGATCCCCAACTGGGCGCGGCCGACGCTCATCGTGCGCAAGGAGGAAATCCTCACGCCGGCGGAAGCGCACCCCCTGCGCGAGGGCGATTACGTCTACCTGCTAGCGCCGCCGGAGAAAGCGCAGGCGCTCGACCGCTTCTTCGTCGCCATGCCGTCGCCGGCAAAACCCGATCCGCGCTTGCTCGGCGATTTCTTCGTGGGAGGCGACGCGACGCTCGGCGCGCTAGCGGAGATCTACGGGCTGCAGGTGGCCGCGGACCATAACGAGGTGTCATTGGCCGATTTCTTCAGGGAGAATCTCGGGCGCCCCGCGCGTGCCGGCGACATCGTGCAGCTCGGCCCGATTGCCTTGCTCGCGCACAAGGTCGCCGACGACCGCGTGACCACCGTCGGCTTGCGGCTCGCCGAATTGGAAGAGTCGACCTGGTTAGCCGATCGGCTCAAGGCGTTGTGGCAGCGGGTTCAGAATTGGATCGGTTAGGAAGCGCGGCGCGCCATCGCCGGTGCGCACTGCACCAGCCAGGCGCCGCCGAACAGCACGGCTGTCCATATCAGATCGCCCAGCACGGTCTTGTCCAGAAACGGCAGGGCGGCGGCGTAGCATTGCGCTAGCCCTTGCACGTTAAGCGGATACATGCCGCTGAAGGCCCAAACCGCGAAATTCGAGGCGGCGAAAAAGATTAGCGAGCAGGAAATCGTCGCGGCCACGACCGGGACCACGCCGTGCCGGCGCCGCGCCAGCATCCCGGCGAAGGCCGGAACGGTAATGGCGGCATAGACGACCAGCGAAATGCGTCCGTCGTCGCTGGCGAGCACGGCGCCGCTCAGCGCCATCGCCAACAGTGGGACGACCACCGCCAAGGCCGGAATGCGCAGCGTTCGCCCGGCAAACAACGCGCTTGCGGCAACCGCAGTAACCCCCGGCGGGTGCGGCATCAGACGGGTGGCCACGTCGAAAATCACAAGAAAGATCACCAGGCCCAGATCCATCCACAGATCGGCCCGGGGTTTTTTTGACTGCATCGCTGTCATTCCTTTGCCAGCAGGTTTACGCGTTCTTAGTATATTCCGGCACGCTTTTCACGCCTGCTTTTCGGCCCATCCGGCGACGATAGCGGAGAGCGCATCGAGCCCGTCGGTCAACGCGGCAGGGCCCGGCTGCAGGATCAGCGTCGATTTGACCTCGCGCAGCCAGCCGGTGGCGACCGCGGGAACGGCGGCAAAGCCAGGCCGCGCCGCGACCTTGGCCGGCACGAATTTCTTGCCGCACCAGGAACCGATGATGATGTCGGGCCTCGCGGCGATGACGTCGGCAGCCGACACGATACGATCTTTCGCGTTCTTGCGCGCTGCGAGCTGCGGGAACACTTCGATGCCACCGGCCGCCGTGATCAGCTCCGAAACCCAACCGAGGCCGGAGATCATCGGTTCGTCCCATTCCTCGAAATAGACGCGCGGCCGGCGCGGCAGGTGCGAGGCGCGTTCATGCACGGCGTTAACGCGCGACGCAAGCTGGTTGGCCAGCGCGTTGGCCTTTTCCACCGCGCCGACGAACGCGCCGAGCGTGCGGATCATGTCGAAGATGCCGGCGACGTCGCGCTGATTGAAAGCGTGCACCTCGACGTTGGCGCGGACTAGCTCGGCGACGATGTCGGCCTGCAGGTCTGAGAAGGTCAGGACTAGGTCGGGCTTGAGGGCCAGGATCTTCGGCACTTCGGCAGAGATGAAGGCGGAGACGCGCGGCTTTTCCTTGCGTACGCGGGAGGGCCGCACCGCATAGCCGGACACGCCGACGATACGACGGTCCTCGCCAAGGAGGTAGAGCGTCTCCACGGTCTCCTCGGTCAAGCAGACGATGCGTTCGGGCGGGAACATCGGTGCATCATACACCACCGCGCGACATCAAGCGGACAGCAATTCCACGCCGCCGGTTGCCGTCACTCGGCCTTCCTCGATGCGTACCACGCGCGTAGCGATGCGCCGGACCTCGGCGGCGTCGTGGCTGACATAGATGATCGGTACCCGCGCCTCGTCGCGCAGCCGCTCCAGATAGGGCAGGATGTCCTGCTTGCGCGGCTGGTCGAGTGAAGCGAGCGGTTCGTCGAGCAGCAACAGGCGCGGCCGAGTCAGCAGCGCGCGGCCGACTGCGACCCGTTGCCGCTCGCCTCCCGACAACTTGCCTGGCCTTCGGTCGAGCAGGGGGCCGATGTTGAGCAACTCGACCACGTGCGCAAACGCCGCCGCGTCGGGCGAGTGGCCGCTCATCCAGCGTCCGTAGTAGAGATTGTGTCTGACGCTGAGATGCGGAAACAGCCGGCCGTCCTGAAACACGTAGCCGATGCGCCTCCGCCAGGCTGGCAGGTCGACATGTGCACCGGCGTCGAACAATACTTCGTCGGCAAGCGTGATGCGGCCACGGTCGGGCCTGAGCAAACCCGCGATCATGTTGATGACGCTAGTCTTGCCGGCGCCGGAAGGTCCGAACAGGGCGGTCGCGCCGGTCTCGCCGGCGAACAGGGCGCTCACTGCAAAGTCGCCGAGCTGCTTTTCGACCTCGACCATCAGCATGGCTTAGGTTCCATGCAGACGGGCTTGCGCGCGGCGGGCGAGCCATTCCGATACTGTTAGCGCAGCGAACGAGATGATCACTGCCACGATCACTAGCGACAGGGTGCTGCGGTCGCCGCCCGGTACCTGCATCAGCGTGTAGATCGCAGCGGAGATAGTCTGCGTCTCGCCCGGAATGTTGGAAACGAAAGTGATGGTGGCGCCGAATTCGCCGAGCGCGCGGGCGAAGGCGAGCATCATACCGGCGATGATACCGGGTAGCGCCAGTGGCAGCGTGATCGTGATGAACAGCCACACGGGGTTAGCGCCTAGCGTCGCCGCGGCGTCTTCAAGCCGCCGGTCGATCGCCTCGATCGAAAGCCGGATCGCGCGCACCATCAGCGGAAAGGCCATGATGCCGCAGGCGAGCGCGGCGCCGGTCCAGCGGAACGAGAACACGATGCCGAAACGATCTGCGAGGAACTCGCCAACCGGCGCGCGCCGGCCGAACGTGATAAGCAGCAGATAGCCGGTGACCACCGGCGGCAGCACCAACGGCAGATGAACGAGCGCGTCGACCAGCGACTTGCCCCAAAACGATTTGCGGGCGAGCAGAAAAGCGATGCCGATGCCAAAAGGCAACGCCACCACCGTCGACACTGCCGCGACGCGCAGCGACAACGCGACGGCCGTCCATTCCTGGGGTGTCAGCGCGATCACGTTTACGAAGTCGGCCGAATCAGGAAGCTGAAGCCATATTTCTCGAAAATTGCCTTGGCCGCCGGCGCGCGCAGAAATTCGAGATAGCGTACCGCCGCGGGCTTCGCTGTCGCCGTCGCTGCCACTGGGTAGGTGACTGGCGGGTACGAGCCGGCCGGGAATACGCCGATGATCTTCACCTTTGGTTCGATCTGGGCGTCGGTCGCATAGACGATGCCGATCGGCGTCTCGCCGCGCGCGACGAAGGAGAGCGTCGCGCGCACATTAGCCGCCTGCGCGAGCTTGGGTTCTATCGCGGGCCAGGCACCGAGCGATTCTAGGGCAGCTTTTGCGTAAAGCCCTGCTGGCACCGCCTGTACGTCAGCAACGGCGATACGGCCGTCGCCAGCGAGCCTGGCGATGTCGAAACCCTGGCCGATGGAAATATTGTCGAGCTTGGAGGTTGCAGGGGCGATCAATACCAGTTTGTTGCCGAGTAGATTGACGCGCGTGTTCGGGTTGATCAGTTTCTTTTCGCTTGCGTAGTCCATCCAACGCGAGTCAGCGGAGATAAAAATGTCTGCGGGCGCGCCTTGCTCGATCTGGTTGGCGAGCGCTGAGCTTGCCTCATAGCTCGTCGTCACGTGTACCCCGGTCGCCTGCGTGAAGGCGACGTTGATGTCGTCGAGAACATTCTTCAACGAGGCGGCGGCGAATACGATGAGAGTATCCTGCGCCCGTGCCTGGGCACCGGCGAGGCCCGCAAATAGGCAGAGAGTAGCAACAAGCCGGGCGAACATCCGATCCTCCGCGTGCGCCCCCACTGGGCGCCGGGCTGGTGTCGACTTGGTTACTTGGAAACGACCAGGTCGGAACCGTCGTTCCGGCATTGCGGCGCACGCACGGGGCGCCGCAGGTCACAATGATATCATCGGTGAAATCATCTGGCCTGGCAAGGCCGGACGGATTTCAGTAACGAGCGTCGTAAACCTGCCCTTTGATGCGCGCGAGAAGGTTCTTCGGCTTCTGCTGCGCGGCCAAGCTGCGTCTGTAGGCGACCCTGGCGACCGCCGCCGCGATTTGCACGGATACCTCACGAATGCGCGGCAACGCCGGATAAAGGCTGCCCTGCTTCAGATCGTCGTCGGTCACCAGTCCGGCGAGCGTGCGCGCCGCCGCCATGAACATCTCGTCGGTGACGAGCGTGGCGCCGCAGGCGATCGCGCCAAGGCCGACGCCCGGGAAGATGTATGAGTTGTTGCCCTGACGCGGCACGAAGGTCTTGCCGTTGAGCGTCACCGGATCGTAGGGGCTGCCGCAGGCAAACAGCGCGCGACCATCGGTGTGTCGATAGGCTTCCTCGGCCGAGCATTCCGCTTTCGACGTCGGGTTGGATAGGGCGAACACGATGGGCTGTTCATTGATCTCCGCCATGGTGCGCAACACCTCCAGCGTGAAGGTCCCGCCGACCGCGGCGACGCCGATGATGGCGGTCGGCTTCAGCGTCTTGATCGCGCTGAGGAAGTCGCCGACCGGCGCGTGCTCGTGCGCATAGGGCAGTTTGTGTTTGTTGAGACCTTCGCGGTCCTTGACCACCAGACCGCGGGAGTCGACCAGCCAGATACGTTTACGCGCCTCAGCCTCGCTCAGTCCTTCCGCCATCATAGCGGTGACCACGAGGTCAGCGATGCCAGTCGCTGCTTCGCCAGCGCCAAGGAACAGCAGCCTCTCCTCGGAAAGCTTGCCGCCTTTGATGCGCAGCGCCGAAAACAAGCCTGCGAGGGCTACCGCCGCGGTGCCCTGGATGTCGTCGTTGAACACGCAGTACTGGGTTCGATACTTGTCCAACAACTGGAAAGCCGAATGATTCGCGAAGTCCTCAAACTGGATCAGCACGCTGGGAAAGGCTTTGCGCGCGGCGGTGATGAACTCGTCGATGAAATCGTAATAGGCCTTGCCGGTCAGCCGCTTGCGGCGCAACCCGACGTAATATGGATCCTTCAAGAGTTGTTCGTTGTTGGTGCCGACATCGAGCATCACTGGTAGGCACACTTCCGGATTTACGCCTGCGCAAGCGGAATAGAGCGAGAGTTTGCCGACCGGGATGCCCATGCCGTTGGCGCCGAGGTCGCCCAAACCCAGGATGCGTTCGCCATCGGTGACGACGATGAGCTTGGCGGGATAAGGCCAGTTCTTGAGTAGCCTGGCGATGCGACCGCGATCGTTGGCACTGATGAAGAGGCCGCGCGGCCGCTGGAAGATGTTGCCGAATTTCTGGCACGCGAGACCGACAGTCGGTGTGTAGATGAGCGGCTGAATCTCGTCGATATTGTCGCAGACCACGCGGAAGAACAGCGTTTCGTTACGATCATGCAGCGCATTGAGCGCTACGTACTTGTCGAGGTCGTTGGGCAGACGGCGCAGATTGGTCAGCACGCGTTCAGCCTGCGCCTGGATCGTGAGTTGCGTTGCAGGCAACAGCCCACGCAAGCCAAGCGCGTCGCGTTCCTTCTGGCTGAAACCAGTTCCCTTGTTGAGCAGCGGATCGCGCAAAAGCGAGATGCCGCGTTTGGATTCAGTGGTAGTTGAACGGGCGCGAGCCCCGGCACGGGTTTTCATATGTGAGGTTCCCGGAAGATCAAATCCTTTGAAGCGCGGACAATCTCAGGTAGGCACGTTTGACCGAGATCAAACGAGACCATGTATATCAGGGTTGCGCGATTGATTGTATGGCCGCATCATAATCGGCGTAAATCGGCGTCTTTTCCGGTATCCAAATCGATTAACGCCCATGTCCCAACCCACGTCCGCGGCAGACGAGTTCGATTACATCGTGGTGGGCGCGGGCTCCGCCGGATGCGTGCTGGCCAACCGCCTGTCAGCCGACCCCAACAGCCGAGTGTTGCTGCTGGAGGCGGGCGGCAAGGATAACTGGATCTGGTTCCATATTCCGGTGGGCTATCTATTTGCCATCGGCAATCCGCGTGCCGACTGGCTGTTGAAAACAGAGCCGCAGCCCGGCCTCAATGGCCGCAGCCTGAATTATCCACGTGGTAAGGTCATCGGCGGCTCGTCTGCCATCAATGGCATGATCTACATGCTCGGTCAGGCCACCGATTACGACCAATGGCGGCAGCTTGGGCTGCCAGGGTGGTCGTGGAGCGACGTGCGGCCGTTCTTCCGCAAGCACGTCGACCACTTCCTGAAGAGCGAGCATCACGCTGCGGGGGGCGAATGGCGGGTCGAATATCCGCGGCTGAGCTGGGAAATCCTCGACGCGTTTCGCGACGCTGCGATCCAATACGGCATTCCCGCAATCGACGATTTCAACACCGGCGACAACGAGGGCATCTGCTACTTTCACGTCAACCAGAAGCGCGGGCGCCGCTGGTCGGCGGCGCGCGGCTTCCTCAAGCCGGTGCTGCATCGGCGGAATCTGCGGCTGGAAACTGGCTGTCTGGTTGAGCGTCTCGAGCTTGCCGGCAAACGCACCGTCGGCGTGCATTGGCGGCAGAACGGCGTTGCCTGCTCGGCGCGCTGCCACGGTGAAGTCATTCTGGCCGCCGGCGCGATCGGTTCGCCACATCTCATGATGCTGTCTGGCATCGGCCCGGCCGAGCAGCTCACAAAATTCGGTATCCCGGTCGTGCTCGACAAGCCAGGCGTCGGCGCCAACCTGCACGACCATCTGCAGCTGCGCATGATCTTCAAGGTGTCGGGAGTGAAGACGCTGAACGAAACCTACGTCTCGATGCTCAACCGGCTGGGCATGGGCATCAATTACGTCTTGCGCCGTCGCGGGCCGATGACCATGGCGCCGTCGCAGCTCGGCGCTTTCACAAAGTCGGACCCGACGCAGGACCGCGCCAATATCCAGTATCACGTGCAGCCGCTCTCGCTTGAAAAATTCGGCGAGCCGCTACATCCGTTCCCGGCCTTCACCGCCAGCGTGACCAATATCCGGCCGACCAGCCGTGGCGCGCTCACGCTCAAGTCAGCCGATCCGGCGCAGCCGCCAGCCATCGCGCCGAACTATCTCGCAACGCCAGAAGACCAGCTCGTTGCTGCCGATTCGATCCGCGTTACGCGCAAGATCGTAGCGCAGCCGGCGCTGCGGAAATATTTGCCGGTCGAATATCTGCCCGGCGCGCAGGTGCAGGACGACGACGAGGCCGCGCTGGTCAAGGCGGCCGGGGATATAGGCACCACGATTTTCCACCCGGTCGGCACCGCGCGCATGGGCCGCGACATGGATCCGCGCGCGGTGGTCGATGCCCGGCTGCGTGTCATCGGCATTGAACGCCTGCGCGTGATCGACGCTTCGGTGATGCCGTCGATCACTTCCGGTAACACGAATTCACCCGCCATGATGATCGCGGAAAAGGGTGCAGCGATGATTTTGGAGGATCGGCCGCGATAAGCAGTTACGGCGCGTTCCACATTGGCATCTTCATCGACTTGATGCACGCGGTGATTACTTAGGTGCTGTCGCGGGCCAGCGGGTTCGTTGTCTATCTCTTCTTTCGGCATCATCGATACCCTGCTCGGCGTCGACATACCGGGCCGAATGTATTCAAGGCAGCGCCTTGAGGTATCGGATCGGCCGGCCGGGCGCGATCGCCTGCGCGGCAGCTATGATCGCATTGGTGTCGATACCATAGTGCCGGTAAAGCTCGGCCAGCGAGCCCGTCTGGCCGAAATGTTCGACGCCAAGCGGGCGCGTACGATGGCCGGCGACCGCGCCAAGCCAGGCGAGCGTCGCCGGATGGCCATCGAGCACGCTGACGATGCCGCAATGCGGCGGCACGTCGGCGAGCAGGCGCTCAATATGCGAGCGGGCGTGCACCAGGCCGCGCTCGCGTGCCCGCTGCGCGGCGGTCCAGCCGGCATTGAGCCGGTCGGCGGAGGTTACGGCGAGCAGCCCCACGTCGCGGCGGTCTTCCGCCATCAAACCGACGGCGGTGATCGCTTCTGGCGCGATTGCGCCAGTGAAGGCGACCGTGACCTGCGCATTCGGTCCCGGCCTGCGCAGCCAATACGCGCCGTCGACGATCTGCTGCGCTAGCTCCGGCGTCATTTTGCGTTCGATCTGCTCGACTGGCCGCGTTGACAGCCGCAAATAAACCGAGCCGCCCGTCTCGTCGCGCAGCCAGTTGCGTTCAGACAGCTGGGCGTCGCCGTCCTTCTGGATATAGGCGAAGGCCCAGCGCAGGATCACCGCCAACTCATCGACATAGGCCGGCTCGAAGGCGGCCAACCCGTCCTGGGCCAGTCCGATCAGCGGCTCGGCGATGGATTGGTGGGCGCCGCCTTCACCAGCCAGCGTAATGCCCGACGGCGTCGCCACCAGGATGAAGCGCGCATCCTGGTAGCAGGCGTAATTGAGTGCATCGAGACCGCGGGCGATGAAGGGATCGTACAGAGTGCCGATCGGCAGCAACCGCTCTCCGTTGATCGAATGTGAAAGGCCAAGCGCCGACAGGAGGGTGAACAGATTGTTCTCGGCGATGCCGAGCTCGATGTGCTGGCCCTTGGGGGAGAATTCCCAGGTGAAGGTCGAAGGGATGTGCTCGGTCTTGAAGATGTCCGGCATGGTCTCGTGCGCGAACAGGCCGCGCCGATTGACCCAGGCGCCGAGGTTGGTTGACACCGTCACGTCGGGCGACGTGCTGACGATGCGGCGCACGAACTCGCTGTCGCCGCGGCCGAGCTCGTTGAGGATGGCCCCGAAGCCCGTCTGCGTCGAGGTGACCGCTTGGGCGCGTACTGGCAATTCATCTGGCACCTCGATTGCCGCGCCCTTCAAGCGGCGGCTGCTGACCGATGCGTAGGGCGCGTGTTTGAGAAATTTCTGGAGCTCTGTCGCTGGCAGCGACAGACCCTCGAACTTGTCCCATTCGTGGCCCGGTCGAACGCCCATAGCGGCACGGAATTTCTCCATCTGCGCGGGCGTCATCAGGCCGGCGTGATTGTCCTTGTGGCCGGCCATCGGCAGGCCGAAGCCTTTTACCGTATAACAGATGAAGCAGGTCGGCTTTTCTGGATGCGCGTTTTTGAACGCCTCGAGTAGCGACGGCAGGTCGTGGCCGCCGAGATTGTTCATCAATGCCGCAAGCTGATCATCGCTACGGTTCTCGATCAACCGTGAAACCTCGCCCTGGTCGCCGATCTCGTCGTTCAGCCGTTTGCGCCATGCCGAGCCACCAGCAAACACAAGCGCCGAGTAGAGTTGATTGGGGCAACTGTCGATCCAGGCGCGCAGTTTCTCGCCGCCCGGCTCCTTAAATGTGGCCTGCTGCAGCGAACCGTATTTCACGATCACTACATCCCAGCCGAAATTCTTGAATTGCTGCTCGTAGCGCTCCCACAGGCCCTCGCGCACCACCTGATCGAGGCTCTGCCGGTTGTAATCGACGATCCACCAACAATTGCGCAGGCCCTGTTTCCAGCCTTCCAGGATCGCCTCGAAGATATTGCCCTCGTCGAGCTCGGCGTCGCCGACCAGCGCCACCATGCGTCCTTCCGGCCGATCAAGCCCCCAGCCATGCGCGCGCACATAGTCCTGCACCAGCGAAGAGAACAGCGTCTGAGCGACACCGAGGCCGACCGATCCGGTGGAGAAATCGACGTCGTCGGCGTCCTTGGTGCGCGAAGGATAGCTCTGCGCGCCCTTGTAGCCGCGAAAGCATTCCAGCCGCTCGCGCGTCTGCTGGCCAAGCAGATACTGGATGGCGTGGAAGATCGGCGAAGCATGCGGCTTCACCGCAACGCGGTCCTGCGGACGCAGCACGTCGAGATAGAGCGCGGTCATGATGGTGGCCAGCGAGGCCGACGAGGCTTGATGGCCGCCGACCTTTAGGCCGTCGCTGTTTTCGCGCAGATGATTGGCGTTGTGGATCGTCCAGCTCGCAAGCCAGAGAATCTTCTTTTCCAATTCGCGCAGGATGTCGAGCTTACCGGCCATAACGCCTAGTTTAATGCAATTGGTGCGCACTCGAAACAACGGCGGCGCCGAAGATTCACTTCTAAAACAGCGACAACGAAAAACGATGCATCGATCATGCGTTTTAATCGATGCGGCACCGATTGGTTGTTGGCGGCGGGAACGTATGCTGGGTTTGGACGGTTCCCGCGAGTTCCATACCCGCCGGCGTCACACATCCACCTTTAGGGCGGCGATGAAGGCTTCCTGCGGGATATCGACCTTGCCAAATTGCCGCATGCGCTTCTTGCCTTCCTTCTGCTTGTCGAGCAGCTTTCGCTTGCGCGTGGCGTCGCCGCCGTAGCACTTGGCGGTGACGTCTTTGCGGAACGCGCGCACGGTCTCGCGCGCAATGATCTTGCCGCCTATCGCGGCCTGGATCGGCACCTGGAACATGTGCGGTGGGATCAGCTCCTTAAGCTTCTCTGCCATGGCGCGGCCGCGGCTCTCGGCGCGGGTGCGGTGCACCAGCATGGCGAGCGCGTCGACCGCCTCGCCGTTCACCAACATCTGAAGCTTCACCAAGTCGGCTTCACGGTAGTCGGTGAGATGATAGTCGAACGAGGCATAGCCGCGCGACACCGATTTGAGCCGATCGTAGAAATCGAACACCACTTCGTTGAGTGGCAGATTGTATTTTACCATCGCTCGGTCGCCGACATAGGTGAGCTCTTTCTGCTCCCCGCGGCGATCCTGACAAAGCTTGAGCACCGAGCCGAGATATTCGTCGGGCGTGAGGATGGTTGCCTCGATCCAGGGCTCGTGCATCACCTCGATGTGGTTGGGGTCCGGCATGTCCACAGGATTGTGGATCTCGTGTTCTTTGCCGTCCGTCGTCTTTATTTTGTAGATGACCGAAGGCGCGGTCGCGATCAGGTCGAGATTGAATTCGCGCGACAGCCGCTCCTGGATGATCTCGAGGTGCAAGAGGCCGAGGAAGCCGCAGCGGAAGCCGAAGCCGAGCGCGACTGATGTCTCCATCTCGTAGGTGAAGCTCGCGTCGTTGAGGCGCAGCCTGCCCATGGCGGCGCGCAGGTCCTCGAAATTGGCGGCATCGACCGGGAACAGTCCGCAGAACACGACGGGGATCGCCGGGCGGAAACCGGGCAAGGGAGCAACCACCGGAGTACGGTCGTCGGTGATGGTGTCGCCGACGCGCGTGTCGGCGACCTCCTTGATAGAGGCGGTGAGCATGCCGATCTCGCCGGGGCCGAGCTCGTCGACCGGCAGAAGCTTGGGCGTGAATACGCCGGTGCGGTCCACCTCGTAGGCGGCGTTGGTGCCCATCATCAGGATGCGTTGACCTTTCTTCAACACGCCGTCGACAATGCGCACCAGCACGATGACGCCGAGGTAGACGTCGTACCAGCTATCGACCAACAGCGCCTTCAGCGGCGCTTGATGGTCACCCTTCGGCGGCGGCAGGCGAGTGACGATCGCCTCCAGCACCTCGGGCACGTTCTGCCCGGTCTTGGCAGAAATCTCAATCGCGTTCGAGGCGTCGAGCCCGATCACGTCCTCGATCTGCTTCTTCACCGCCGCCGGATTGGCGGCCGGCAGATCGACCTTGTTGAGCACCGTCACAATCTCATGGCCGGCGTCGATCGCTTGGTAAACGTTGGCAAGCGTCTGCGCCTCGACGCCCTGGCTGGCGTCCACCACGAGCAGCGAGCCCTCGCAGGCGGCGAGTGAGCGGTTGACCTCGTAGGCGAAGTCGACGTGGCCGGGGGTATCGATCAGGTTGAGGATGTAGTCATGACCGTCGCGCGCCTTGTACTGGAGCCGCACGGTCTGCGCCTTGATGGTGATCCCGCGCTCGCGCTCGATGTCCATCGAATCGAGCACCTGCTCCTTCATCTCGCGCGCCTCCAACCCACCAGTGAGCTGGATCAGCCGGTCGGCCAGCGTGGACTTGCCATGGTCGATATGCGCGACGATGGAGAAGTTGCGGATATTATTGATCGGAACGGCCGTCATCGCGCGGCAGATAACACTCGGGGTGCGTCGCTTCAAGCTTGCTGCGTGGACGGATCCTGCCACCCCATGCGATAGAACCGCTAAATGCGCCTGCTTCAGCCCATCAATGCCTTGCGCTCCGCCCTGATTGATCCGGCGCGGCGCGAGCGCAGCGTGCTACTGGCGCTCGCCGCCTACACATTGCTGTGGGCGCTCTACGGCACCATCACCAAGTCGAGTCAGGGCCTCAGTCCCGATATGACCGAGCTCGTCGCATGGTCGCGCGATCTCTCGTTCGGCTATTTCAAGCATCCGCCACTCGCCGCCTGGCTGGTACGGGCATGGTTCAGCCTACTGCCGGTCGCCGAGTGGTCGTACTACCTGCTAGCGATGCTGATGCCGGCGCTTACGCTGTGGATCGTGTGGCAGGGATCAGCGGATTACCTCGACGTCGAGAAGCGCCTCGCCGGCCTCGCACTCCTAACGCTAGTGCCGTTCTTCAATTTCCATGCGCTGAAGTACAACGTAAACACCGTGCTGATGCCGGTTTGGGCGGCGACCTCGTTCTGGTTTCTGCGTTCGTACCGGACGCGCAGCACACTTTATGCAGCGCTCGCCGGTATTGGCGCCGCCGCCTGCATGCTCGGCAAATACTGGTCGGTCTTTCTCATCGCCGGTTTGATCGTCGCGGCTTTGGTCGATCGGCGCCGGCTCGATTACATGCGGTCGCCCGCGCCTTACGTGACCATCCTCGCCGGCGCGCTGGCACTGTCGCCGCATGTCGTCTGGCTGGTCCACAACCACTTCGCGCCGTTCGGCTACGCCGTGGCCATCCACGGCGCCAAGCCGCTTGCCGCGACGGTGGTTGGCGCGATCGGCTATCTCATCGGGTCGTTCGGGTATGTGGCGGTGCCAGTGATCATCGTGCTGGCTGTTGCGCGACCGGCTGCGGCGACCATCGCTGACATTATCTGGCCGGCTACAGTCAAACGCCGGCTGGCGGCCGGGGCGTTCTGGGCACCCTTGCTATTGCCGGCCATCGCCGGATTGGCGAGCGGCACCGAGATTACGTCGTTGTGGTCGATGCCGGCCTGGTCGCTGTTGCCGGTACTGCTGCTGTCGTCGCCGGCGGTGAAGTGGCGCGACATCGATACCTGCCGCGTCTTGGCGGCGGTGGTCGCATTGCCGCTGGTGATGCTGATCGCCTCGCCGGTAATCGCCATCATCGCGCAGCGCAACGGAGCCAATCCTACGTCAGCGCAAGCCGAATTGCTTGCAACCGAAATCGAGCGTGAATGGCGTGGCTTGACCGACCAACCGTTGCGCTTTGTCGGTGGCGACGCCGATCTCGCCTATGGCGTCGCGACCTATGCTGCCGACCGCCCGCGCGCGATCACCGACATGCCGCAGCCAAGCATGCCCGAGCTAGCGCAGAGCGGCGTTGTGTTCGTTTGCTTTGCCGAAGACAGCGGCTGCGACCGCGCAGTTTTGCAGAACTTTCCGCAGCTGCAACAGTTGCGCGCCACGCAGATTGAGCTGCGTCGCGATTTCCTCGGCATCGCCGGCAAGCCACGACGCTACACGATCCGCATCATGGCCAGACAGCGCTAACCGATATTAATAACGGTAGTGATCGCTCTTGAACGGACCTTCCTGCGGCACGCCGATGTAGGTCGCCTGCTTGTCGGTGAGCTTCGTGAGCTTCACGCCAATCTTGTCGAGGTGCAAACGCGCGACCTTCTCGTCGAGGTGCTTGGGCAGCGTGTAGACCCTGTTCTCGTACTTGGCGGGATTGGTCCACAATTCGATCTGCGCCAGCGTCTGGTTGGTGAAGGACGACGACATCACGAAGCTCGGATGCCCCATCGCGTTGCCGAGATTCACCAGCCGGCCTTCCGACAACAGGATGATGCGCTTGCTGTCCGGGAATTCGACCTCGTCGACCTGCGGCTTGATGTTGTGCCACTTCAGATTGCGCAGCGCGGCGATCTGGATCTCCGAGTCGAAGTGGCCTATGTTGCAGACGATGGCGCGGTGCTTCATCTTGCGCATGTGCTCGATGGTGATCACGTCCACATTGCCGGTCGCGGTAACGAAGATGTCGCCGCGCGGCGCCGCGTCCTCCATGGTGGTCACCTCGTAGCCTTCCATCGCCGCCTGCAGCGCGCAGATCGGGTCGATCTCGGATACCATCACACGACAGCCAGCCTGGCGCAGCGAAGCGGCCGAGCCTTTGCCGACGTCGCCGAAGCCGCAGACCATCGCTACTTTGCCGGCCATCATCACGTCAGTGCCGCGACGGATGCCGTCGACCAACGACTCGCGGCAGCCGTAGAGGTTGTCGAACTTCGACTTAGTGACGCTGTCGTTGACGTTGATCGCCGGGAACAACAGGCGACCTTCCTTGGCCATCTGATAGAGCCGGTGCACACCGGTCGTGGTCTCCTCGGTGACACCGCGGATATTCTTCGCAGTCTTCGAGTACCAGCCGGGCTGCTCCTTCAGCCGCTTTTTGATGGCGGCGAACAGCACTTCCTCTTCCTCGTTGCCCGGATGCGCAAGCACGCCCGGATTGCTCTCACCCTGCATGCCGAGGTGCAAGAGTAGCGTCGCGTCGCCGCCGTCGTCGAGGATCATGTTCGGCGAGCCGCCGTCCGACCATTCGAAGATGCGGTGCGTGTAGTCCCAATAGTTTTTCAGGCTCTCGCCCTTGATCGCGAAGACCGGGACGCCGGCCTGTGCTATCGCGGCGGCGGCATGGTCCTGCGTCGAATAGATGTTGCATGAAGCCCAGCGCACCTCAGCGCCGAGGTGCGTGAGCGTTTCGATCAGCACCGCAGTCTGGATCGTCATGTGGAGCGAACCGGCGATACGGGCGCCGCGCAGCGGCTGCTGTGGCCCGAACTCCTCGCGCGTCGCCATGAGGCCCGGCATTTCCGTCTCGGCGATGGCGACCTCGTTGCGCCCCCAGGCCGCGAGCGAGATGTCCTTGACGACATAGTCACCGGCTTTCGGCTTGGGCTTGGCGGTCGCAGTCATGGAAGGTCCTTTGCAGCACGCGTGAATGACTTGGTTTTCGGCCCGAGCCTATATCAGGCCGTTGCCAGGGCCGCAACGCATGTATAAAGATTTCTTTATGTGATATCCGCGGGCTAGTCTTCTTCGCCGAAGCGGCTTGCAACCAGCGCGGAGAGCGCCGCAACCGCGGCCGCAGCCGCGTTGCCCGTGGCCCTGATGGTGACGGTTGTGCCGGGCCCTGCCGCCAGCATCATAAGACCCATGATTGAAGTACCGCCGACCGTCTCGTGACCGCGGGTGACGGTGATCTGGGCGTCGAATTGCTCGGCGCACTGCACGAACTTGGCGGAGGCGCGGGCGTGCAGTCCCTTCTTGTTGACGATCTCGACATCGCGCACGACCGCGCCGACACCGTCGGATGAACTGCTCTCCGCCGGGGGAGCGGTCATTTACCAGTGAGCACCCGGCTGGCGATGGTGCAGTATTTGCGACCGGCTTCCTGGGCAGCGGCCACCGCCTGCTCCAGGGGACAGGTTTCGCGCACCTTGGCGAGCTTAATCAGCATCGGCAGGTTGATGCCGGCGAGCACTTCCACATTGGGCTGGCTCATGACCGAGATTGCGAGGTTGGAGGGCGTGCCCCCGAACATGTCAGTGAGGATGGCGACGCCGTTGCCGCTATCCACGCGCTTGACGGCTTCCAGAATGTTCTTGCGACATTGTTCGACGTCGTCGTCGGGACCGATGGTGACCGCTTCGATCTGGCGTTGGGGACCGACAACATGCTCCAGCGCTGAGCGGAACTCGATGGCGAGGCGCCCGTGGGTAACAAGTACGAGGCCGATCATCCCGAACTCCCCGCGGGCGCTACGCTGCGCCGCACGAACGGGGGCGCATTGAGGCCCATCCGAGGGCCCGTTGCAAGGGCCTTGGCCACTATATAAGCTCTGTGCTGCACTGCGAAAAGACGGGGTCACAGGGCTCTCGCGAGGTGGGTTCGTGCGCCGGCGATCCTAGGGCGGTTATGGTTAATTTTCTTTAACCTCCGCTGCGGACATACCCGCCGATCCCAGAAAGGCAGCCACCATGGGCAGGGCTGGAAGGCCCGAGGCCACCACCAAACGGGGCAGGGACACACCTTCGAGGATGATATTTCCCGCCTCAGGCAGTGGAAGACGGGTTGCGCCTTCGGCCGCCAGGTCCACCACCAGACCAACTGCTGCCAGCGGCTCATAGGGCAGGCGTCGAATACCAAGGCCACGGATTTCGATCAGTCCGGCTAGTTCTGCGGCTGGCCGCACCAAAACGCGCCCTGCGCACGCTGCGACATGGGCGCGGTCGTCGGCCACCAAGCGGGCAAAGGGCAGGACCCCCTGCGTGGCCGCCAGAAGCAGATCCCAGACGAGCCGCGATTTGCCCGAGCCGGCGGGGCCGCGGATCAGCGCCGCCTTCCGCCCGAGCAGCACGGCGGAGGCATGGATGGTTGCCGCGTCGGCCGCCATCACATTGTCGGTAGGCGCACGATGAAGCGCGCGCCCAGCACGCAGGGCTGCGGACCGGCACTGGTACGGTTCTCGACCCAGATGCGGCCGCCGTGCGCTTCCACGATCTGCTTGGAAATCGACAGGCCGAGGCCGGAATTCTGCCCGAAGCCCTGGTGCGGCCGGTCGGTGTAGAAGCGTTCGAAAATCTTATCCAGCGCTTCCGACCGAATGCCGGGCCCATCGTCGTCTACCGCGATCTCCACCTCGTTCTTGAGCCGGCGGCAGGTGATGCGGACCTTGCTGCCGGGCGGCGAGAACGAGCGGGCGTTGTCAAGCAAATTGCTGATCACTTGGCCGAGGCGCGAATCGCGGCCAGGCACCTTGAATGCTGCCGGACCGCCGCCTTGGAAGCTGAGCGTCACGCCGACATTGTCGGTATGGATTTCGTTCGCCGCAGTCACAAGCGCGTCGAGCAGCTTGGCAAGGTCGACAGTGGTGGCTTCCTGGCGCTGTAGTTCAGCGTCGAGGCGGCTCGCGTCGGAAATATCCGAGATCAGCCGGTCGAGTCGTTTGATGTCGTGCTTAATAACCGCAAGCAGGCGCGCGCGACTCTCCTCGCTTTTCACCATCGGCAGCGTTTCCACCGCGGAGCGAAGCGAGGTGAGCGGATTCTTCAGCTCGTGGGCGACATCGGCCGCGAAACTTTCGATCGCCTCGATGCGTGTGTAGAGCGCATTGGTCATCTCGCGCAACGCGCCGGAGAGTTCTCCGATCTCGTCGCGGCGGCGGGTGAAGTCAGGGATTTCGATGCGGCTGTGGATACGCCGGCGCACGCGGTCGGCGCCGTCAGCGAGCCGGCGCACGGGGCCGGCGATGGTGCCGGCGAGCAACATCGACAGAACCACCATGACGCCGGCTGCGACCAGAAACACCTTGACGATGGCAAGCCGCTCGGCCTCCACCATATCGTCGATGTCGGCGCCCTGCGTCGACAGCATCAGCACGCCGCGCACTGCGCGGAAGCGCTGCACTGGTACAGCCACGGAAACGATAACCTCACCGCGATCGTTGATGCGCACCATGCTCGCGTGCGTGCCCTCGAGAGCGCGCTGGACCTCTTGGTAGCCCTTTCCGTTCTCCGGCCCGAGTTCCTTATAGAGCGGTAAGTCGCCGCGCCCGAACCAACGGCGGATGGCGATGAAGGTACGCTCCATCAAACCCGGGCGCTCAGTATCCGGCGGCGACAGGTCGAAGCGCAGCACGTCGCCGCGGCCGTAGAGATTGCGGCTGTCAAGGATCAGCACGCCGTCGCGGTCATAGATGCGCGCGCGTGTCTTGGTTGGCGACACCAGCCGGCGCAACACCGGCGCCACGCGCTCAGGATTGATCGGAAATTCGGTGCCGGATTGCAATTCGTCTGAAGGCCCATAACTTTGACCTGCCTGCAGTTCGAGCAGGCGCTCGGGATCGATGGTGATTGAGTCGGTCTCCACCGTTGCCGACGCGGCGATCGCGCCGGCGATGATCTCGCCCTGCACCAGCAAGCTCTGCACGCGCGCGTCGATCAGGCCGGCGCGGAATTGCGAGAGGTAGAGCACGCCGGAGACCAGTACGACCAAGCCGGCGAGGTTGAGGAAGACGATACGGCGGGTGAGGCTGGAGAAGCTTTGCGAAACGAAGAACTGCCAGGCCGAGCGGAGCAGGCCGCGAAGCGCGTAACGCCTGCGCTCGACTTGCGGAGTCTCCGCACCGGGCGTCTCGGATACGGCTTTTTGCGCCAGGATTTCCTGGGTTCGGTCGAGCACGTCGTGCAATCCAGCCGGGTTGATCGTGCCTTGATTTTACCGCAAGCCGCGACGCTGTGTCAGTCCGCAGTCCGCCCGCATTATTAAATATGCGTCATGTTTCCTTGAAGCGGTAACCGACGCCGTAGAGGGTTTCGATCATCTCAAAGTCTTCGTCGACGATCTTGAACTTCTTGCGCAGGCGCTTGATGTGGCTGTCTATGGTACGATCGTCGACGTAGACCTGATCGTCGTATGCCGCGTCCATCAGGGCGTTGCGGCTCTTCACTACGCCCGGCCGCTGAGCAAGCGCCTGCAGGATGAGGAATTCGGTGACCGTAAGGGTGACTGGCTCGTTCTTCCAAGTGCAGGTATGACGCTCAGGGTCCATGCGCAGCTGGCCGCGCTCGAGGGCCTTGCCGTCGGTCTCCTTCGGAGCGGCCGCGTCCTTCGGCGCGGCGCGACGCAACACCGCCTTCACGCGCTCTACCAACAGCCGCTGCGAGAACGGCTTGCGAATAAAGTCGTCGGCGCCCATTTTGAGGCCGAACATCTCGTCGATCTCCTCATCCTTGGAGGTGAGGAAGATAACCGGGACGTCGCTTTTCTGGCGCAGCCGGCGCAACGTTTCCATACCGTCCATGCGCGGCATCTTGATGTCGAGGATGGCGAGGTCGGGCGGCGAGGTTTTAAAACCTTCGAGCGCAGAAGCGCCGTCGGTGTAGGTCATGATACGATAACCTTCGGCTTCGAGTGCCATCGAAACCGAGGTCAAGATATTGCGGTCGTCGTCGACGAGAGCGATTGTCGGCATCAAGCCCCTTTGGCGTGACGTTTCCGCCCCGTTTTCAACCCAGAAACTCGGTCTGAAATGTGGCCTCTTTGCAACAACTATGTGATTCGATTGCAAATTCAAGGCCATTTGGCGCAAGATCGGCAGGCTGGCAAATATGGTTTGCATGCGAGTTGTGCGTATAAAAGCTGACGGGCTTGGCCAGGAGCGGGACCATGAGCGAGGCTAGCCGTAATTCGCCGCTCCCTGGCGCCATGCCGGGCCGTATCCCGGAGAATGCCCAGCCACCGGCGGATTTTGCTCCACGCGAGGTCGCCAAATCGCTGCTAAGGGCGACCCGCTCCGGGACTTTGGCGACGATCGATCGCAACGGCGGGTATCCCTTTGCCTCGCTTGTGAATATCGCGACGGATTTTGATGGAGCGCCCCTGATTCTGGTGTCACGCTTGGCGACGCACACCGCGAATCTGGAGGTCGATCGCCGCGCTTCGCTGCTGCTCGCCGAATATGGCAAAGGCGACGCGCTGGCGCATCCGCGGCTCACGGTGCTGGGCAGGTTTGCGCCCGTCGAGCACCAGAGCGGTGACGATGAACGCATCCGGCGGCGATTCCTCGCCCGCCATCCGAAATCTGAGCTCTATGCCAGCTTCGGCGATTTCGCATTCTGGCGCATGGCTGTCGTTTCCGCGCATCTTAATGCCGGTTTTGCGCGCGCCGCCGACCTCGCCGCGGTCGACGTGCTCACGGATATCGTTGACGCGCAGGCTTTAATCGAGAGCGAGGCGGACGCTATTGCCCACATAAACGGCGATCACGCCGAGGCCTGCCGGCTCTACGCCACCAAATTGCTCGGCGCGCCGGACGGCAAATGGGCTTGTGTCGGGATCGATCCTGACGGCATCGAATTGCAGCAAGGGGGTACGGCGCTGCGGCTTGCGTTCCCGCAGCGCGTCACCGGGCCGGGGCCGTTGCGCAGCGTGCTCAAGCAATTGGTGGAGCAGGCGCGCGTCGCCTGACCGATGTCGTCTTTGGTTAACTCCGGCGGGCAGGCTCCGTCGGCCGATTCCGCCGGCATTTCGGCCATCAGCTGAGCGTCGGTTGCCGCTGCCGCGTCTCAATTAACCTTGGCATCGCGGGTGTTCGTGACTAGGGTCGCGCGGCCCGGAACGAGGGGCTATACTTAACGCTTTATAATCACGCCGGCCCTGGGCGGCCTGCGATGCTTGGCGGTCCTTGGTCCGCCTGTAGGGAGGAAGTCGCGTGCAAGAATCGGGTTTGCGGAACGGTGCTCATGGCGCCGACAAGTTCGGTTTCAAGAATCTGGCCGCGGTACACTGGAATCTGACCGAGCCCGGCCTCTACGAGCACGCCATCCGCGGCAACGAGGCGACGATCGTCGTCGGCGGCGCGCTCTGCGCCGCGACCGGTCACCATACCGGCCGTTCGCCCAAGGACAAGCATACGGTTGTCGACGATCTCACACGCGATTCCGTGTGGTGGGACGGCAACAGAAAGATGAGCCAGGAGAATTTCCAGAATCTGCTTTCCGATTTCATCGAGCACGCCAAGGGTAAGAAACTGTTTGCGCAGGATCTCTATGGCGGCGCCGATCCGAAATACCGGGTCAAGACCCGCGTCTTCACCGAATATGCTTGGCACTCGCTGTTCATTCGGCAATTGCTGATCCGTCCCGAGCGCGCCGATCTCGAGAAGTTCGTTCCCGAGCTCACCGTTGTCGATCTGCCGTCGTTCAAGCCGGATGCCAAGCGGCACGGCGGGCGCGAGGGCTCGGACACGATGGTAGCGATCGATTTCGCCCGCAAGATTGTGCTGATCTGCGGCTCCTCCTATGCCGGCGAGATGAAGAAGTCGGTTTTCACCACGCTCAACTTCTATTTGCCGGCGGAGAACGTGGTGCCGATGCACTGCTCGGCCAATGTTGGGCCGAACGGCGACTCGGCGCTGTTTTTCGGCCTGTCGGGCACCGGGAAGACTACGCTCTCGGCTGATCCGCACCGCACGCTGATCGGCGACGACGAGCACGGCTGGGGTCCGGACGGCATATTCAATTTCGAGGGCGGCTGCTACGCCAAGTGCATCAAGCTCGCGCAGGAAGCCGAGCCGATGATCTGGGACGCCACCAACCGCTTCGGCGCCGTCTTGGAGAACGTGGTGTTCGATCCGGTCACGCGCATTCCCGATTACGACGACGGCTCGAAGACGGAGAACACCCGCTCGGCCTATCCGATGGAATTCATCCCGAATGCCTCGCGCACTGGCCGCGCCGGACATCCGAAGAATGTAATCTTCCTCACCGCCGATGCTTACGGCGTGATGCCGCCGATCGCTAAACTAACGCCGACTCAGGCGATGTATCATTTCCTCTCCGGTTACACCGCCAAGGTGGCGGGGACCGAGAAGGGCCTGATCGGCGTGCAGCCCGTATTCTCGACCTGCTTTGGCGCGCCGTTCCTGCCGCGGCACCCTTCGGTCTACGCCGACCTACTGCATGACTACATCAATCGTTACAAAGTCGATTGCTGGCTGGTGAACTCGGGCTGGACCGGCGGCAAGTACGGCGAAGGTCGCCGCATGCCGATCAAGGCGACGCGCCGGCTGCTCGCCGCTGTGCTCGACGGCGCGTTGAGGAACGTAGATTTCCGCACCGATCCTTATTTCGGTTTCTCGGTGCCGACCTCGGTGCAGGGCGTCGAGCCGCACCTGCTCAATCCTTTCAAGACCTGGAAGAACAAGGCCGAGTTTGACAAGACCGCGCGCGATCTCGTCGGCATGTTTCAGAAGAACTTCGCCAAATACGAGAGCCACGTCACGCCGGACATCAAGGCGGCGGCGCCGGAAGTGCGCATCGCGGCGGAGTGACCGCGGATGACGGAAGGGCGGCCCAAACGAGCGCCCTTTTTTCACTTCAAGCCAACGTCCGTTCAGATAGCTCCTAACTGGTCGCAAAATTCCCGTGTTACCGGCTTGCGCTGCTGGGGCCGGCGTTTAGGCGCTCGATTAACTCAGCGGTTGGGTAGGAGTCCGCCGGCAAGCCGACTTTCAACTGCGCCTGCTTGACCGCGTTTCGGGTGCCGTTGCCGATCTTGCCGTCAGGTTCGCCGACGCCTTCGTAGCCTTGCTTGATCAGCAGCTTCTGCAGGTTGATCACCTGTTCAGTGCTGAGCGGCACCACGGCCGTCGCTCCGGAGTGGTCAACATTTGGCGCGCCATTCAGGCGAGTGGCGAAATAGGCCACCGTCGTCGAATAGACCATCGCGGAATTCCAGCCGAGGAATGCCTTGAAGTTCGGATAAGCGAGGAACGCCGGACCGTGTCGCCCCATCGGTAGGATCAACGAAGCGGGCAGGTCGCCCGACGGCAAGGAGCCGTAAGCCGGCTTCACGCCCCAGGCCGCCCACTTCGAGACCGGATGCTGGATGTTCACATCCGCTTCCTGCCAGGGGAGATTCTGCGGCACGTGCACTTCCTGCAACCAAGGCTCACCGCGGCGCCAGCCGAGGCTGACCAGGAACTTGGCCGCGGAGGCGATGGTGTCAGGCACGCTATTGATCAGGTCGCGGCGGCCATCGCCATCGAAGTCGACAGCATTCTTCAAATAATCGGACGCGGTGAACTGCATGCCGCCGAATTCGCCAGCCCAGTCGCCGATCATGTCCTCGACGCGCTGATCGCCGCCCTCGATGATTCGTAGCGCATCGAACAACTGCGTGCGGAAGAAATCAGGGCGGCGGCAGTCATACGCAAGTGTCGCCAACGCACTGAGGATCTTGTATTTGCCGAAATTGGCGCCGAAGTCGCTCTCCAAGCCCCAAAACGCGGTGAGCACCGGCGCCGGCACGCCGTATTCCTTTTCGACTTGTGCGAACAGTGCTGCGTGCTGCTTCATCTTGGCTAGGCCATTCGGGATGCGCGCGCCGCCCACCATGCGGTCAGAGAATTGCAAAAAGGTTTGATTGAACACGGCTTGGCCGTGGTCGCGCCGGATAATGACAGGATCGAAGGTCAGCGACGGTGAGGCGTCGGCGATTACCTTCGACGAGATGCCCTGTGCGGCGGCGTCCTTCTTGAACTGCGCAAGCCAGGCCTCATAGCTGCCGGTGTTCTGGCAGGACGCGGCCAGCGCCGGTCCGGCCAACACGGCGCCAAGCGCGGCCGCCGCCACTTTCAATACCGTTTTCCGCATCGTCTTTTCCACCTTGTTCGGGAGATTCGCATTGAATTTGAATTTGCCTAAGCGGGGACCTCGGTCAAGCCCTAAGGTCGGAGGCTTTTCGACCGATTCTTGTGAAATCGCCAGATAAATGGCAGTTCCATGACGTCGTTAATGACGAAAGGCGAGCTGGGACGCCGATGCAAGTCCTGGTGATTGGGGCAGGCGTTATCGGGCTGGCGGTGGCGCGCGGGGCTGCGTGCAAGGGCCACGAGGTGATCGTGGCGGAAGCCGCCGGGAACATCGGTACAGGCATCTCCTCGCGCAACAGCGAGGTGATCCACGGTGGCATGTACTACGCCACGGGCACCCTGCGCGGGCGGCACTGCGTCCGCGGGCGGCGAATGCTGTATGAATTCTGCGCCGCGCACGGTGTGCCGCATCGCAAGTGCGGCAAGCTGGTGGTGGCGACCAACGATGCCGAGCTCGAGAAGATCCGTACCATCCAGAAGCAGGGCCGCATCAACGAGGTTGAGGGCCTCGAGATGCTCGGTGGCAACGCGGCACGCGCGCTCGAGCCGGAATTGTCTTGCGTCGGCGCACTGCATTCACCCGAAACCGGCATCATCGACGGCCACGCCTACATGCTGGCACTGCGCGGCGATCTCGAGGACAGGGGCGGCGCGATCGCGTTCAACACCCCGGTTGCCGGCGCGACGCGCAAGAACAGGCGATGGCTGGTATCGTTCGGCGGCCGCGAGGCCGGACAATTCGCCTTCGATGCGATTGTCAATTGCGCCGGCTTGGGCGCGCAATCCGTGGCGCGCAGCATACCGGATTATCCGGAAACGCAGGTACCACGGCTCATGCTGGCCAAGGGCAATTACTTCACCTTCACCGGCAAGACACCGTTCAAGCGGCTAATCTATCCGACGCCAATCGTCGGCGGCCTCGGCGTGCATGTAACGCTTGATATGGCCGGACGCATGCGCTTCGGTCCGGACGTCGAATGGGTGGAACGCGAGAATTACGACGTCGATCCTAAGCGCGCTACCGCCTTCTATGAACGCATTCGCACCTACTGGCCGGGCCTGCCGCACGGCAGCCTGTCGCCGGACTACTCCGGCATCCGGCCCAAGCTCAGCGGTCCGAACGAGCCGCAAGGAGATTTCCTGATCGACACGCCGGCGCGACATGGCCTGCCGGGACTGGTGCAGATGTTCGGGATTGAATCGCCGGGACTGACGGCGTCGCTGTCGCTGGCTGAAGCGGTCGCCGGCTATCTCGAAAGTTGAGCGCTAAGGTCTTGTCGTGTCGCCCGGCGCTGGGCGTCAATGGCACGGCGGGGTGCGCAGCAGAACCACCTCAGTCGAGGGGAAAGTTGCAGCGCTGCGGCCGCTAACCTTGTCATTTCCGTGGCTGTCGGGCAGCATCTGCGCCAATAAGCCAATAAGAAGATCAATTTTGGGAGAAGCCGTGGAAGTCTCGCCCGCAATCGAGATTGCGAAACACACTTTGCTATCCGGCGGCATTATCTTGACCGTCGGCACCATTACCGGGTTCGTCGCGCGGAAACTCACGGTTCCCGATATCGCCCTCTTCCTGATCGTCGGCATGGCGATCGGGCCGTCGGTGCTGGGCCTGATCGACATCAAAGCCGACTCCGCGCTCTACCAAATCATCCTGCTGTTCGGTGCGAGCTACATTCTCTTCGATGGCGGCGCTTCACTGCGTTTCGAGGTCTTGAAGAAAGTCTGGATCACGATCGTGGTACTGGCGACGATCGGCGTTCTTATCACTGCAGCTGTAACTTCTGCCGCCGCGCACGTCGTACTCGGCGTGCCTTGGATCGTGGCGCTTCTGCTGGGCGCGGCCATCGCCTCGACCGATCCTGCAACGCTCGTGCCGATCTTCCGGCAGGTCGAAATCCGCGATCGCGTGGCGCAAACGGTGATGAGCGAATCGGCCTTCAACGATGCTACCGGCGCAATCGTCACCGTCGGTGTGCTGAGCGTTGCCATGGGCACCGGTGAATTCTCCTTGACGTCATCTTTGTTCGACCTGCTTAAACAAACCGTGATCGGACTGGTCGCCGGCACCGTGCTTGGCTATCTGGCCGCGCTGATGATCGCGCACGAGCGCTGGGCCTTTCTCGAGGAATACGCGCCGATCGTCACCTTGGTGGCGGTGATCGGCGCCTATTTTGCCGCCGACAACTTGCAGGCCAGCGGGTTCATGGCGGTGTTCGTTTTCGGCATCGTGCTCGGCAATAAAGATGCCTTCGGCTTCAAGATGGGAAAGACCGAGCAGCAGAAGCTCAACGAGTTCGTGGCGACCACCGCCTTCATCATGCGGCTGTTCATTTTCCTGTTGCTGGGTTCACAGGTTGATTTCCACCTCATGGGTCAATATTGGCTCGGTGGTCTCATCGTGGTGCTCATCTTGATGCTGGTGGCGCGCCCGGTGACCGTGTTCCTGTGCGCGTTGCCCGACCAACGGGCGCGATGGAGCTTCAATGAGATGCTGTTCATGTGCTGGACGCGCGAGACAGGCGTCATTCCGGCCGCGCTCGCCGGGCTCTTGCTCGGCATGAAGGCGCCGGGAGCGCCGATTGTCGCTTCGGTGACGTTCATCGCCATCCTCATGACGATTCTGATCCAAGCGCCCACGACGAAGTGGCTAGGAGGCCGCTTGGGCCTCTTGGAAAAAAGTAGGGAGGATTGAATGGCTGCCAAGGTGCGTTTCAGCAATCCGAATACGCTCGCCAAGCCTCCGGGCTACAGTTACCTCGTCGAGGCAATGGGGCCCGGCCGCACCATCTATTTTGCTGGTCAGCTTGGCGTCGATACCGAAAACAAATTCGTCGGCGAACCGGGCGACTTCCACGCCCAGTGTGTTCAGGCTTTCGAGAACATGACGCTAGCCCTCAAGGCTGCGGGCGCGCGCTGGCGCGACGTGGTCAAGATCAACAACTTCCTTGTCAACATCGAGGGCAACATGTCGACCTTCCGTGAAGTGCGCGACCTCTACCTCAATACCCAAGCTCCGCCTGCCTCGACTACCATCGGAGTGCCGGCGCTGGCGCGGCCGGGCGGCCTGTTCGAGATCGAGGCAATCGCCGTATTGCCGGCGAAGGCGGCGGGCCGGGCGAGCGCGGCGAAAGGCGCGCGAAAAAGCTTTAAGGGGAAGAAGAACAAAAAGCGCTGAAAACTAGGCTAATGCGCCTCGTCCCAGTTGTTGGCGGCGCGGGCGTCGACTTGCAGCGGCACGTTGAGTGCCACGGCCGGCTTGGGCGCGCTTTCCATCACGTCCTTAATGATGGGAATGGTGTCGGCGACTTCGGCTTCCGGCACCTCGAAGATCAGCTCGTCGTGCACCTGTAGCAGCATTTGCGCGTTGAGCTTGGCGCCGGCGAACTCGCCCTCCATGCGCATCATGGCGCGGCGAATGATGTCGGCAGCGGAGCCCTGCAGCCGCGCATTGATGGCAGCGCGTTCGTTGAACGAGCGGATCGATGAGTTGCTGGCCTTGATGTCGGGATAGTGGCACTTGCGGCCGAACAGCGTAAGCACGTAGCCGTTGGCGCGGCAGTATTCCTTCGTTTCCTCCATGTAGTCGCGGATGCCGGGGAAGCGCTCGAAATATTTCTTGATGTAGGCGGCAGCTTCGTCGCGCTCGATGCCGAGCTGATTGGCAAGTCCGAAGGCGGAAATGCCGTAGATGATGCCGAAATTGATCGCCTTGGCGCGCCGGCGAACTTCGCCCGGCATATCTTTAACAGGCACGCCGAACATCTCGGATGCGGTCATGGCGTGGATGTCGACGCCGTCCTGGAACGCCTTGCGCAGCGCCGGCACGTGCGCCACTTCCGACAACAGCCGTAATTCGATCTGCGAATAGTCGGCGGAGACGAGCTTCTTGCCGGGCGCGGCAACGAAAGCCCTGCGAATCTTCCGGCCGTCCTCGGTGCGCACGGGGATGTTCTGCAGGTTTGGCTCCGACGAGGAGAGCCGGCCGGTCGAGGTAGCAGCGAGCGCGTAGCTCGTGTGCACACGCTGGGTTTCGGGGTTAACATATGTGGGCAGCGCCTCGGTATAGGTCGAGCGCAGCTTGGAAACCTGGCGCCAATCAAGGATGGCTTGCGGCAGCTTGTGGCCCTGCTCGGCCAATTCCTCGAGCGTGCGCGCGCCGGTCGACCATTGCCCGGTCTTGGTCTTGGTGCCGCCGGGCAGCCCCATCTGGCCGAACAGGATGTCGCCCAATTGTTTCGGCGAGCCGGGATTAACCTGCGTGCCGGCGATCTTGTTGATCTCTTGCTCAAGCGCAGCCTGCTTCTTGCCGAAGTCATTAGAAAGCTGCGCCAGCACGGCGGGATCGACCGAGATGCCGCGCTGCTCCATGCGCGCGAGCACGCAAGGCATCGGGCGCTCGAGCGTTTCATAGACGCTCACTACCTTTTCGGCCGCCATGCGTGGCTTCAAGGCTTGCCAGAGGCGCAGCGTCACATCAGCGTCCTCGCCAACGTACGTGGCGGCGCGCGCGATCGGTACCGCCTCGGGTGTGAACAGCGCCTTGTCCTTGTTCTTAGCGTCGTTGAAGCGCGAAGGACTGCGGCCCAGATAACGGTTGACGACCGCATCCATATCGTGGGCGCCATTGCCGGCGTCGAGTACATAGGAGATCAGCATCGTGTCGTCGATTGCGCCGATGCGGACGCTGCGGCAGGCGAGAACCAGCCAGTCGCGCTTGATGTCGTGGCCGATCTTGACGACACTCAAATCCTCCAGGATCGGTTTCAAGGCGGCGAGTGCCTCGCGTTCGGGGATTTGACCGTGGCAAAGCTTGGCGGCGAACAACCCGGAGGTCTCGCTTTCGCTCGCCTCGCGATGGCCGAGCGGGAGGTAAGCCGCCTCGTTAGGCGCCACGGCGAAGCCGATGCCGCACAAACTGGTGCGCATCGGATCGAAACTGCTGGTCTCGGTCTTCAGGGCCAGCACGCCGGTGTCATAGGCGCGCTCGATCCAGTGCTCAAGCCGATCGAGGCTATCGATCGTTTCGTATTTGGTAGGATCGAACTTGGCTGAACGCAACGCCTCGATGCGCCGCTTGGACAGCGAGATCGGTGTTAGGGTTTCTCTTTCGGGTCGCTCACCCGCGCGTTTAGGCGGCGGCGCGATAAGCGGAAGCTGCCCTTGCCGTCCGAGATTCGGCTGCGTCGCAGAGGATGGCGGCAACAGCGCTGGCGTATCGGACGAGGGCCGATGTCCCGCCGACAGCTTCGCGTCGGCCTCGATCTGCGAAGCGTCGATGCCAGTCTTCGCAGCGACGCGGCGCGTAATGCTTGCAAACTCCATCGCCTTCAGGAAGGCGATCAGCCGCTTGTAGTCGGGCTCATGCACGACCAGCTCGTCCACCGGAACGTCAAGCTTTACTTTGTTTTCGAGCGTGACCAACCGCTTTGACATGCGCGCGGCCTCGGCGTTGTCGATGAGCGACTGCCGCCGTTTCTCCTGCTTGATCTCACCCGCGCGCTTGAGCAGCGTTTCCAGGTTGCCGTATTCGCCGATCAGTTGCGCCGCAGTCTTGACGCCGATGCCCGGCACACCCGGCACGTTGTCCGTGGAATCGCCGATCAGCGCCTGTACCTCGATCACTTTTTCCGGCGGCACGCCGAACTTCTCGATCACCTCCTCGCGGCCGATGCGGCGGTCCTTCATAGTGTCGTACATGACGACGCCGTTGCCGATGAGCTGCATGAGGTCCTTGTCGGACGACACGATGGTGGTCGTTGCCCTGGCCTCGCTGGCAATCCGCGCGTAGGTCGCGATCAGATCATCGGCCTCGTAGCCCGCCTGTTCGAGGCACGGAATTTCGAAGGCGTGCACGGCCTCGCGGATCAACGGGAATTGCGGGATCAGATCGACCGGCGGGTCCGGCCGATGCGCCTTATAATCGGGATAAAAATCGGTGCGGAAGGTCTTCTCGGATTTGTCGAACACTACCGCGAGATGCGTCGGCTTCTCCTCCGGCTTCATCTCGGCCAAGAGCTTCCATAGCATGTTGCAGAAGCCAAGCACGGCGTTGACCTGCAGGCCGTCCGATTTACGGGTCAGCGGCGGCAGGGCGTGATAGGCGCGGAAGATGTAGCCGGAGCCGTCCACCAGAAAGAGGTGGTCGCCCTTTTTTAACGGACGGGCGGCGGGAACTGTGACGGCGGCTTTAGACTGGGACTTGGCGCTGGCGGGCATACGTCGAATGTGGGCCCTAACGCCGCGTTAATCAATCTTGCGCCTGCCGCTGCCACAGTAAATGCCGAAGCCTTACTATCGCCTTGTGGGGCAGCCTGCTATGAGACCGCCGATTCCAGCGGCTGCACAGACGATACGACGGGATATTTTATGCGCGTTGCCATGATCGGCACTGGCTATGTCGGTCTCGTCTCCGGAGCCTGCTTCGCCGATTTCGGCCATGAGGTGACCTGCGTCGACAAGGATGCCGGTAAAATCGCAGCGCTCATGCAGGGCGAGGTGCCGATCTATGAGCCTGGCCTGCCCGATCTGGTCGCCGCCAATACACGTGCGGGACGGCTGACCTTCAGCAGCGATCTTCCCGCCGCCGTGACAGACGCCGACGCGGTGTTCATCGCGGTCGGCACGCCATCCCGCCGCGGTGACGGGCACGCCGACCTAAGCTTCGTCTATGAAGCCGCGCGCGAGATCGCTGCCGCGCTCGAAGGTTTTACACTCGTAATCACCAAGTCCACTGTGCCGGTTGGCACCGGCGACGAGGTCGAACGCATCATCCGCGAGACGCGGCCGCAGGCGGAAGTAGCCGTGGTATCGAACCCAGAGTTCCTGCGCGAAGGCGCCGCCATCCAGGACTTCAAGCATCCCGACCGCATCGTGGTCGGTACCGAGGATGCGCGGGCGCGCGAGGTGATGGCCGAGCTTTATCGCCCGCTCTATCTCAACCGCTCGCCGATCCTGTTTACTGACCGACGCACCGCCGAACTGATCAAGTACGCCGCCAACGCGTTCCTCGCCACTAAGATCACCTTCATCAACGAGATCGCCGACCTGGCGGAGAAAGTCGGCGCCGACGTGCAGGAGGTCGCGCGCGGCATCGGGCTCGACAACCGAATCGGTTCGAAATTCCTGCATGCAGGTCCGGGCTTCGGCGGGTCCTGCTTTCCCAAGGATGCGGTGGCGCTGCTCAAGACCGGACAGGACCACGAGGCGCCGCTGCGCATCATCGAGGCGGTGGTCGCGGTCAACGACCAACGCAAGCGCGCGATGGCGCGCAAGGTTTCGGCGGCACTGGGCGGCGAAACGCGCGGCAAGACGATTGCCGTGCTCGGGCTCACCTTCAAGCCGAACACCGACGACATGCGCGAGGCGCCGTCAATCCCGTTGATCACGGCGTTACAAGACATGGGCGCCAAGGTGCGCGCCTACGATCCGACTGGAATGGAGCAGGCTAAAGGCCTAATCGGCAACGTAACCTTCTGTAAGGACGCATATGACTGCGCGGAGGGCGCCGCGGTGCTGGTGATCGTCACGGAATGGGAGCAATTCCGCGCGCTCGATTTCGCGCGGCTCAGGAAAGTGATGGAGCGGCCAGTACTGGTCGACCTGCGCAATATCTATCGGCCGGGGGAGGTTGCGCGTCACGGCTTTATCTACGATAGCGTCGGGCGGCCGAAGAAATGAGCAACAACATTATCACTAAGAGACGCTGATAGGCCCCGCGCGTATCCGCGCGGGGCAGGCAGAAGCTTTCCAAATTGATAGCCGAGTTTCTGCATCCGATTTTTCGGTGATGACGTTACATATGTGCCGTTTCGACATACCGCTTCCGATCGACGAAGCGCTGCCGCGGCTTACCAGCGCGCTGGCGACGAATAACCGCTCCGTGCTGGTGGCACAGCCAGGCGCCGGCAAGACCACGCGGGTGCCGTTGGTGTTGCTAGACGAGCCGTGGGCGAAGGATATGAAAATCCTGGTGCTGGAGCCGCGCCGGCTCGCCGCGCGCGCCGCGGCAGTACGCATGGCGTCGATATTGGGCGAGCAGGTGGGCGATACCGTCGGCCTGCGCGTGCGTTTCGGCTCGAAAGTCTCGAAACGCACGCGCATCGAGGTAGTCACCGAGGGCGTGTTCACACGGCTGATCCTTGACGATCCGTCGCTCGCAGGTGTCGCCGCCGTGCTGTTCGATGAATTCCATGAACGTTCGCTCGATGCCGATCTTGGGCTGGCGCTAGTACGCGACGCCCAGCAGGGATTGCGTGACGACCTCAAGATCCTGGTGATGTCGGCGACCCTCGATGGTGCGCGCGTCGCGGCCCTGCTCGGCAATGCGCCGGTGATCGAGAGCCAAGGCCGCGGGTTCCCCGTGGAGACGCGTTATCTCGGTCGCGATGCGCGGGTGCCGATCGAGCGCCAAGTCGCAGACGCGGCCGAGCACGCGCTGCGCGCCGATAGCGGCTCTCTACTGGTCTTTCTGCCGGGCGCTGCGGAAATCCGCCGCACCGAGACACTGCTGAAGGAACGCGTCCGGAAAGCCAATGTCGATATCGTTGCCTTATTCGGCGCGCTCGACGCGAGCGAGCAGGACCGCGCCATTTCACCGGCGCCGCCGGGACACCGCAAGGTGGTGCTGGCTACTTCGATTGCGGAAACGTCGCTCACCATCGAACGCATTCGTGTCGTGATCGACAGCGGCCTGTCGCGCGTGCCGCGTTACGAGCCCGACATCGGCCTGACACGCCTGCAAACCGTGCGCGTATCGCGTGCGGCGGCCGATCAACGCCGCGGCCGCGCCGGGCGTACCGAGCCGGGCGTCTGCTACCGGCTGTGGGACGAACCGCAAACCGGCTCGCTGGAGCCCTATACACGGCCGGAGATCCTGTCGGCGGATCTGTCGTCGTTCGTGCTCGACCTGGCGCAATGGGGCGCCGTCGATCCGGGCGAGCTCGCGTTCCTCGATCCGCCGCCGCGCGCCGCGCTGAACGAAGCTAGAGCGCTGCTCGGTGATCTGGGCGCGCTGGACGCGCAGGGCCGTGTCACCGAGGAGGGCCGCAAGCTTCGCGCTTTGCCGCTGCCGCCGCGGCTGGCGCGCATGGTGGTCGATGCGGCGGCAGAAGGCGCCGGCGCGCAGGCAGCCGCTATCGCCGCCCTCCTTACCGAGCGCGGGCTCGGCGGCGACGATCTCGATCTTTGCCGGCGCCTCGATCAATTTCGCCGCGACAGCTCGCGGCGCGGCGAGGATGCGCGCGCCATGGTGAAGCGCTGGGCCGATGCCGTCGACGGCAACGGAGGCGGCAAGCTTTCGGTGGGCTCCATTCTCGCGCTCGCGTATCCGGACCGCATCGCCAAGAGCCGAGGTGGCCGTAGCGGCGCCTTTCTGCTCGCCAATGGCCGCGGCGGCTTGGTCGATCCAGCGTCGGCGCTGGCGTGCGAGACGTTCCTAGCGGTGGCGGAGCTGACTGGCGCGGCTGGCGCGAGCCGCATCCTATTGGCGGCGCCGCTCACGCGGGCCGAGATCGAGGCGCGCTTCGCCGACAGAATCGAAGAGCGTGAGGCGGTGACTTTCGACACCGATTCCGCCTCGTTGCGCGCGCGGCGCAGCCGCCGGCTTGGCGTGTTGGTGCTGGCCGAACAGCTCAAGCCGGTCGCCCCCAATGCTGAAAACGCGAAGCAACTGGCAGAAGGCATTGCCGCCCTCGGTATCGACAAGCTGCCGTGGAGCAAGGCGCAAATGCAGTTGCGCAACCGTGTATCTTTCCTGCGCCGGTCGGAAGGCGACGAATGGCCCGATCTATCAGACAACACGTTGGCGCGCACAGTGGCAGAATGGCTGGCACCGTTCCTGACCGGCAAGACCGCGCTCGCGCAAATTGGCGCCGACGACCTCGCCGCGGCGCTTGACGCGTTGATCCCGTGGAATCTGCGCCGCCGGCTGGATGCCGAGGCGCCGACGCATTTCACCGCGTCGACCGGCTCAGCGGTACCCATCGACTACGACGCCGAGCAGGGGCCGACCATATCGATCCGAGTGCAAGAGCTATTTGGTTTGGCAACGCATCCTAGCATCGCCGGTGGGCGCGTACCGCTCGTGATCGAGCTGCTGTCGCCGGCGCACCGGCCGGTACAGGTGACACGCGATCTGCCAGGGTTTTGGCGCGGCAGCTATAAGGATGTCAAAACAGAGATGCGCGGCCGTTATCCTAAGCATCCCTGGCCCGACGATCCGCTCAGCGCCCCAGCGACACGGCGCGCTAAACCGCGCGGTGCATAAAATTGTCGGCACTGCCTTAACCGGTCGGTCACGATCGCTGTAGCGCGGCACAGCTGACGGCGTTGCGTTAAGGCGCTCTTCGGCAACTGCATGCGACGCTTGATCCATGCGTCAGGCTCTGATCTTTGCCGCCATAACGCTCGTCGGCAGCGTCTATATTGCCCGTTATGCCGACAACTCGGTGGTGGGACCCCCGGCTACGCAGGCGGCGGCGGTACAACCCGTCGAGCAGCCGACACACGAATCGATCGGCCAGCACAAGATGGAGCTCACCAGCGGGCGTGACGGCCATTTTCGCGTCGACGCCCGTGTCGACGGCCGCCATATCGACTTCATGGTCGACACCGGCGCTTCGTTCGTGATCCTGCGCGAGACCAGCGCGTCGATGGTCGGCGTGCATCCTATGCCGCGCGATTACACGGCCACCGTCACCACCGCCAACGGCAAGATCAAGGCCGCGCCGACAAAGCTGTCCCGCATCGAGATTGGCAACATCACCGTGTTCGACGTACCGGCGCTGGTGCTGCCCGACGAGGCGCTGTCGACCAACCTACTCGGCGTCTCATTTCTGTCGCGGCTGCGGCGCTATGAATATGCCGACGGCCGCATGATTTTCGAGCAATAGCCCTCATCTGTCCTTCATGAAACTTAAGGCTGACGGAGCGCTTGCGCAGTTCCGGCGTTAGGCTATTTAACCGCGAACTTGCCCAGCCCTTTTGAGGACCTGATGTTCCCGGCGCCAAAATCCGAGCTCAAGCCCAATACCTACGCCTATGAATCCTCGCCGTTGGTGAGGGCGACCGGCTTCCGCGAATACGACGCGCGCTGGCTCCTGGAAAAAGAAATCAACCTGATGGGCGTGCAGGCGCTCGGGATGGGCCTCGGCAAGTTGATCCACGAATTGGACGTGAAGCCGGAAGTCATCACCGGCCACGATTTCCGCAGTTATTCGGCCTCGGTGAAAATGGCGCTGGTGTCCGGCCTGATGGCGGCTGGCTGCAAGGTGCACGATATCGGGCTGGCGATCACACCGATGGCCTATTTCGCCCAATTCGAGCTCGACGTCCCTTGCGTCGCCATGGTCACCGCTTCCCACAACGATAACGGGTGGACTGGCGTGAAGATGGGCGTCAACCGGCCGCTCACTTTCGGGCCGATGGAGATGAAGCAGCTGAAGGAAATCGTGCTCGGCGCCCACTTTGATCTCAAGGGAGGCGGCTCCTATGTGTTTGTCGAGAACTTCCCCGAGCGCTACATCGCCGATCTCGCCAAGCGACCGAAGATCAAGCGTAAGCTGAGGGTCGTCGCCGCCTGCGGTAACGGCACCGCCGGCGCCTTTGCGCCGCGCATCTTACAGACGATCGGCTGCGACGTGATCCCGCTCGATTGCGAGCTCGACCACACCTTCCCTCGCTACAATCCCAACACCGAAGATATGAAAATGCTGCACGCGATGCGTGACGCGGTGCTGGTCAACAAGGCTGACGTGGCACTCGGCTTCGACGGCGACGGCGACCGCTGTGGCGTGGTGGACAACGAGGGCGAGGAAATCTTCGCCGACAAGGTCGGCGTACTGCTGGCGCGCGACATGTCGAGCCTGCACAAGCGCTCGACCTTCGTGGTGGACGTCAAATCGACCGGCCTCTTTCTCACCGATCCGGTACTGAAGGCGAACGGCGTTAAGGCCGACTACTGGAAGACCGGGCATTCCTATATCAAGCGTCGGGTCAATGAGCTGGGTGCGCTAGCCGGCTTCGAGAAGTCCGGTCACTTCTTCTTCAACAAGCCGTTCGGCCGCGGCTATGACGACGGCATGATTTTCGGCCTTGCGGTGTGCGACATGCTCGACCGCAATCCGGGGAAGAGCATGGCGGATCTGCGCAAAGGGTTGCCGAAGACCTGGGGCTCGCCCACCATGTCGCCGCACTGCGACGACGAGAAGAAGTACGGTGTAGTCGATTCCGTTGTGGCGCACTTCGAGGAAGCTATGGCCAAAGGCGAACCGGTGGCCGGGCAGAAGATCCGGAGCCTAGTCACGGTGAACGGCATCCGCGTCACCGTCGAGGACGGCACCTGGGGCCTGGTGCGGGCTTCCTCGAACAAGCCGGAGTTGGTGGTCGTGGTGGAAAGCCCGGTGTCGGAGCAGCGCATGCGCGACATGTTCAAGGCAATCGATTGCGTGCTGCGCCAACATCCGGAAGTTGGCGAGTACAACCAGACGATTTGATCGCCATTCAAATCCCCCAATAGCGTCCGGTGCCGCCGATAATGACGACGATCAATCCGAGCGGCAGGTTGATCATGATAATCTGACGGATGCGGCCGAGCTGCGGAACGGCGGCCGGCCAGTCCTGCGCGTCGACCGCGTGCTTCAAGGCGAGCCACGGTCCGTGGAACAGCCAGACAAAGAGCACGATCATCAGCCAGCCGAGACCTTGCATCAGCTGAATGTAGATTGGCGCGCCGGCAAAACCGCCGAACGTGGTCACTAACATCCAGTAACCGCTAGCGAGCAGCAGAAGCACTGCGACCCACACCCACGGAAAGAATTTGGCGAAGAAGTTTCGCCACAGCCGCAGCCGCTGCGGAGCTTCGAGCACGCCAGCGGCAGGGCGCAGGCACACGTAGGCCGCAAACATGCCACCGACCCAGACGACGGCACCGAGAACATGGAGCGTGAGGGCAAGCGCGGTGCTGAGCATAAGTGGATCCTGGATCATCGGCGGTCCGGCAGCATACCATGACGAGACGCAGCGGAAGCGTTAGAACACAAGCATGCGCATCGCCATTCTCGGCGCCGGACCGGCCGGGCTTTATCTCAGCTTTCTCCTCAAGCGCCGCAGGCCGGAAGCCGACATTACCGTCATCGAGCAGAATCCGGCCGACGCCACCTTCGGCTTCGGCGTGGTGTTCTCCGACCGCGCGCTCGAATTCCTGCGTGAAGACGATGAGCCGACCTATGCGGCAATCGTCCCACAAATGGAATCCTGGAACGACATCACCTTGGTGCATCGCGGCGAGCGCATTGTCATCGACGGTGTCGGCTTTGCTGCTATCGGCCGGCTGAAGCTTCTGCAACTCTTGCAGGAGCGGGCGCTCTCGGTCGGCATTGCGCCGATCTACCGGCGCACGGTCAATACGCTCGACGAACTCACCGGCTTCGATCTGATCGTCGGCGCCGATGGCGTGAACTCATTGGTACGGCGGACTCACGCGGAGCAATTCGGCGCCAGCGTCTGCTATCTCACCAATCGTTTCGCCTGGTTTGGCACCGGCAAGCGCTTCGAGACGCTGACGCAGACCTTTATCGCGACCGATCTCGGTCATTTCAACGCGCATCATTATCGTTTTACGCCTGATTTGAGCACCTTTATCGTCGAAGTCGATGCGCCAACCTTTGAGCGCGCCGGCTTTGCAAAGATGAGCGAGCAAGACGCGCGCGCAGTGTGCGAGCGCGTTTTTGCCGATGCACTCGGCGGCCATCCGTTGATCTCCAACAATTCGATCTGGCGACGGTTTCCGCTGGTGCGCAACGAGCGCTGGTCTTATGGCAATCACGTGCTGCTGGGCGACGCGCTGCACACCGCGCATTTCTCCATCGGCTCAGGCACGCGGCTCGCCATGGAAGACGCGATCGCGCTCGACAAGGCCTTGGCGACGCATAGGGACTTGCCT
>Ga0207726_1000007_pt1 | contig 37035 bp, 32 predicted proteins | sample LuqExpMetageno40_FD_187798 | JGI IMG/M metagenome (GOLD analysis project Ga0207726, IMG submission 187798) | Tropical forest soil microbial communities from Luquillo Experimental Forest, Puerto Rico - Sample 40 (SPAdes) | ecosystem: Environmental > Terrestrial > Soil > Tropical forest ...
TGACGCCGGCCTGCTGCTCGAAGCGGAAACGGTCGGCCCAGGCGACGAGCGGACGAAACAGAACCTGGTCATAGATCAGGATGACGATAAGCATCGTGCCGACCGCCCACAGCACGGCGGTGAGATTCTTCTGCTCGATCGCGGCGGCGAGATAGGAGCCGACGCCGGGAAGCGTGACCGTGGTGTTGCCGACGGTAATCGCTTCGGAGGCCACCACGAAGAACCAGCTTCCGGACATCGACACCATCATGTTCCAGATCAGCTGGGGCATCGCGAATGGCACTTCCACACGCCAGAACTGCATCCAGGCCGACAGCCGGAACGTGCGCGAGGCCTCGATCAGTTCGACCGGAACAGTTCGCAGCGACTGATAGAAGCTGAACGCCATATTCCAGGCCTGACTGGTGAAAATGGCGAAGATCGCCGCGAATTCCGCGCCGAGCACGCGCCCCGGAGCGAGCGACATGAAGAACACGACGGTGATCGAGATGAAGCCGAGGATCGGCACCGACTGGAGGATGTCGAGCAGCGGGATGAGCAGGAGCTCGGCGCGGCGGTTCTTCGCCGCCAAGGTGGCATAGGTGAAGGTAAACAGGAGCGAGACCGCGAGCGCGACCAGCATGCGCAGCGTGGTGCGGGCGGCGTATTGGGGCAGCGCGCTGGGCGCGAGCGAGATCGCCGTGCTGCGCGGCTCAGACAGCGGCAGCAAGACGTGGCTGCTGCCCTCGGCGAAGAACAGGAGGACGCCGAACGTCAGCAGGACGGCAAGCGCATCCCACAGCGATACGCCGCGCGCGGTCTTTTCGACTGAAATCGGGATGACGCCACGCATCGGGTTCTCTGTCGTGAGCCGTGAGCGGTGGCCCCGCAGGCCGGACTGTGGAGGAATTACCGCCGACTGCATATCCCCAAATTGTGTGATGTTCAGATGAAAAGTCCGCCGGCGCGTATAGGCGTTATTTCACCCACTCCCCAGCGACGCGGCGCCCCTTCCAACCGCATACGGACTGAGGCTAGTCTCCGCCGGCCAAAAACAAACCTTAGAGGAAACTGCCTTGAAGACTGTTGAAGCTGCTGTAATCGGCGTCGGCTGGGTGGGCGGGACGCGCGCGGACACGCTCGCCCGTACGGCGCTGGTCGACAAGTTGCATCTGTGCGAAATCAGGCCGGACCGGCTCGCCGAGGTGAAGGCGCTGTACAAGCCCGCAACGGCGACACCAAGCTACCAGGACATCATCGACAATCCGAACATCTCGGTCGTCTATATCTCGACCACGCCAGAGTCGAACCACTATCCGATCTGCCGCGACTGCCTGAAGTCCGGCAAGAACGTGATGCTGGAGAAGCCGATCGCGCTGGAATTGTGGGAGGCGGACGAGCTGATCCATCTGGCCAAGCGCAACAACCTGAAATTCACCATCGGATATTCGCAGCGCTTCAACCCGAAGATCGCCTACGCCAAGAAGAAGATCACCGACGGCACGCTCGGCAATGTCGTCTCCGTGCTTGTGAGCCGGCATCTCTCGCGCAGCCTCGGCAAGAAGATCGCCAGCCGCGTGCGGTTGTCACCGGTGGTGATGGAATCGACGCACGACCTCGATTTCGTGATGTGGCTCCTGGAGCCGGCCAAGCCCGTGCGCGTCTACAGCCAGGGAGCCTACGGCTACATGAAGCCGGTCAACGGCTCGCACGACGTGATGTTCACCACGATCACGATGGACAACGGCGTCGCGGTGATGATCGGCGGTGGCTGGAATCTGCCGCCGAGCTACCCGAACTATTGCGCGACCTGGATCGAGATCACCGGCACGGAAGGCTCGCTCTTCCTCGACGACACGCAACGCGACAACTGGCTGAACACAATGAAGGACGGCCAGACGTTTCCGATGTCGACGATGCCGGGCGAATGGGTCAACGATGTCTTCGCCGGCGGCATGGGGCCGGAGACGATCCACTTCCTCGAGGCTTGCATCCGCGACACGCCGGTGATGGTGACACCGGAATCGGCGCGGCGCGTGATGGAGACCTACAGTGCGGCGGACCTCTCCGCCGACCGCAACGAGCCGGTCGACCTGCCGCTCACCAATGAGACCATCGCGGCGATCGCCGACTTCAAGCAGAAGATCCGGGCCGGGGTGAATGATTAGCGTCTTGTCCCGGGCGCAACGCAGCACGCTAGCGGTGCGCTGCAGGCCCGGGATCCGGGTTTATTTCAATTAAGCGGGGTCCCTGATCAGCGGTGCACCGCTTCCGCGCTGCACCGCGCCCGGGACAAGGAAGGAAGCGAAATGAAAAAATCAGCCAAAGGGCTCGGGCTCGCGATCATCGGCGGCGGACGCGTCGGGCTGTTCCGCGGCGAGGTGGCGGCGCGGCATCCGGCGGTCGAATGGATCGGGCTTGCCGAGAAGAACCCGAACCGCGCCGGCGAAGTCGGGCCGAAGGTGAACGCCGACTTTGTCACGCACAGCCACGTCGAACTAATCAAGCGGCCGGAAGTGACCTGCGCGATCATCGCGACCGACGAGCATCTGCACGTCGATCCGATCAAGGCCTGCGTCGAACGCGGCATCCCGATGCTGATCGAGAAGCCGCTGGCGACGCGGCTCGACGAATCCGCGCGCGTCTTGAAGCTGATCAAGGACGCCAAGCTCGACGCCGTCGTCGGCTACACCCAGCGCTTCCGTCGCCGCTGGCTGGCGGCGAAGGAGAAATGCCGCTCGGGCGCGCTGGGAGACGTGACGCTCGTCACCTCGCGCGCGTTCATGAATCGCCTCGTCGCGATCGACAATTACAAACGCACCGACGATCCCTCGACGATCTCGCCGATGGTGATCTCCGGCACACACGCCCTCGACATCTGCATGTGGTGTCTCGAAGGCAAGACGCCGGTCGAGGTCTATGCGCGCTCGATCGATAAGGTCATGGGGCCGCTGTACCAGGGGATCGACGCCACTGCCGGCATGATCAGCTTCTCCGACGGCACGATCTATCATCTCAGCATGTCATGGGCGATGCCGGTCACCTGGCCGGCGGCAGTCTATTCGCTCGAGGTCGGCATTTCCGGCACGACCGGCGTGCTCACCATCGACGACACGCATCGCGACATCGTGCTTGCCGTCTCGAAGGCACAGTCGGAAGGCTACAATCCCGACGCGACGCGGCTCGTCGATTTCATGGGCAGCTATCCGCCTGGCGACATGGCGCTCGGCGAACTGCGCGGGCCGATGGCGGACGAAACGGTAAGCTGGCTCAACCGCGTTTCACTGGGCCTGCCAACGGCGGCGGCGACGGTGGAAGAGGCGCATCGCAATCTGATGCTGACCAAGGCGCTCGACCTCTCGGCGAAGCGGAAAGCGCCATTGAAGCTGCCGCTCGATCCGGAGGACGTGCGCGCGGTGGCTTGATGGCTGGAGCGGAAGACGTGTGATGCGAAACGCGCTGTTCGTAATCCTTGCGCTCCTGCTCGCACCTGCGCTCGCGAGTGCCGACGATTATCCCTCGCGCCTGATCCAGATCATCGTGCCGTTCGCGCCGGGCGGGGCGACCGATATCGCCGCGCGGCTCTTACAGCCGGGGCTCGAGCAGGCGCTCGGCCAGTCGCTCGTCATCGAGAACAAGTCGGGTGCGGCGGGCAATATCGGCATGGAGCTTGCCGCGCGCGCGGCGCCGGACGGCTATACGCTGTTCTTCGGTAATATCGGCACCGTCGCGATCAATCCGCAGTTCTATCCGGATTTGAAAGTAAAGCCCGAGCGCGACTTCGTGCCGATCTCGCGCGTGTCGGATACGCCCGGCATCTTCATCGCACGGCCGGGTTTCCCGGCGAATTCGCTCCGGGAGATGGCGTCATATGTGAAGGCGCATCCCGGCAAGGTGAGCTATGCTGCGGCCGGCATCAGCACGCTCAACACGCTGGAGATGATGCAGTTCGAGAAACTCGCCGGGCTGAATATGACGCAGGTGCCGTACAAAGGCGGCGCGGGGCCTGCGATCGTCGACCTGATGGGAGGGCATGTCGACCTGATGTGTGTGACCTTCTCCTCGGCGAGTGCCTATGTGCAGGCAGGCAAGTTGAAAGCGTTTGCGGTCACGACGGAGAAGCGGCTCGACTCGATGCCCGACGTGCCCACCGTCGCGGAGCTAGGCTATCCGGAAAGCGTTTCGTCCTCGTGGCAGGGGCTGTTTGCGGTCGCCGGCACGCCGCAGCCGATCGTCGCGAAGCTTCATGCCGCAATCGTGCGCGCGCTCGCGGATCAGAAAGTGCGCGAGCACATGATCGCGGCGGGCATGCTGCCGAACCCGAGCGCCTCGCCGGAGGAGTTCAAGGCTTACATTGCGACAGAAACGGCGAAGTGGGGCAGGGTCGCGCGGGACGTCGGCGCGAAGGCGGAGTGAGTTTTTTGTCGTCACCGGGCTTGTCCCGGTGACCCCGCTTAGGAGCGCAGAGTGCGTCGCTAATCGAGACGGCCGAGACAAGCCCGGCCATCTCGATTGAGACTTCTATCTTTCCCCGAGCGCCTTGACGCCCATCTCGCCCGCCAGCGCGTCCAACTGCTTCAGCAACTCGCGCGGCAGCGCGAGGCCGTTCGCCAGCCGGTCGGCGCGGCGCCGGGCGCGCTGGTCGCCGGGCAGGCGCACGGTTTGGCCCGGCAGCGCCTTGGAGTTGCGCAGCGAACGCACGTGCCGGTCGACCTCCGCCTTGAAATGCTCGAGCTTCTGGAAGCGTGACGGATCGAGCGCGACGACGAACTGTCCCGTATTGGTCACGCGGTCGGGCTCGGCGTTGAAATCGACGCAGTCGCGGCCGAACAGCGCGCCGTTGAGCGTGCCGGCGAGTAGGCCGAAGGTGAGCGCGAGGCCCGCGCCCTTGTAGCCCGCCATCGGCAACAGCAACGCACGGGCGCTCTTGTGCGGATCGGTGATCGCCTCGCCGGTCTCCGGATCGACCATCCAGTCGTCGTGCAGCGGAATGTTCTGCAGGCGATGGTTCTTGATCGTGCCGTAGGAGACGATCGAGGTCGCAATGTCGAGCACGACCGGCGGCTCCTCGCCGGCCGGAATTGCAATGGCGTACGGGTTGGTGCCGAGCAGCGGCTCGGCGCCGCCGGCGAGCGGCATGTGATTGGCGTTGGCCACCGCAGAATACATGCCGATCATGTTCGCCTTGAGCGGAAGCGCGGCGTAGACGCCCGCAGCGCCCGCATGGCCCGACATCGCGCAGCCGACCCAGGCGACGCCCGTCTCGCGCGCAAGCTCGATCGCGGTTTCCGCCGCGCGCGCGACGACGAGATGGCCCATGCCGTTGTCGCCGTGCACCAGCGCGGTCGCCGGTGCCGAGCGTTCGACCTTGATATTCGGCCGCGGATTGGTCGAGCCGAGCTTCAGCCGCTGCACATATTGCGGCAGGCGGAAGACGCCGTGCGCGTCGGCGCCGATCAGGTCGGCTTCCAGCATCAGTTCGGCGATCTTCGCCGCGTCTTGCGCGGGTACGCCGACCTTGAGCATGCAGTCGTTCACCAGTCCGCGCACCGCGGCCGTGGGCACGCGCTTTTGCGTGTCGCTCATGCCACGCCTCCCGGCAGCAGCTTCTGCGCGGTGTCGTGCAGGATCGCGGTCTTGATGCCGTCGGGCACCGAAAGGCCGCGCACGTGATCGACGCAGTCGAGCATGCCCATGTCGTAGGGATAATCGCTGCCGAGCACGACGCGGTCGGCGCCGACATGCCCGATCATGAATTCGAGCACCTTCGCCGAATGCAGGATCGTGTCGTAATAGAAGCGCTGCGCGATCTTCTTCGGCTGCTCCTTCACGTTCTTCTTCGGTTCGGGCCGCACCGCCCAGCCGTGCTCCCAGCGCGCCGCCTGATACGGCGTGAAGCCGCCACCATGTGCCAGGCACACTTTCAATTTTGGATAGCGGTCCATCACGCCGCCGAAGATGAGGCAGGCGGCGGCGATCGTGGTGTCGAGCGGATTGCCGATGAGATTGTTCAGGTAATACGACTTCTGCCGGTCGGCGCCGGCGATGTTGTTCGGATGGATGAAGACGAAGGCGCCGAGCTCCTGCGCCGTCGCCCAGACCGGTTCGAAGCTCGGATCGTCCAGGTTCTTGCCCATGATGTTGGACGCAAACATCGTTCCCTTCATTCCGAGCTTGGTCATCGCGCGGCGCAGTTCGTCGGCCGCCTTGTCCGGTGCCTGCATCGGCAGCGTGGCGATCGCGGCAAAGCGGTCGGGATGCGCGGCGACGTGCTTCGCCATCTGGTCGTTCTGGATCGCCGACGTGACCACGGCGCGCGCGGGCTCGAGACTGTAGAGATAGGTCTGCGGCGTCGCTGACAGCACATGCACATCGACATAAGTCGCGTCCATGTCACGCAGCCGTTGCTCGACGTCGTAGCCGCCGCGCGGAAACGGTCGGTACACGGTGCCCATCACGTCAAGCGTCGCGTTTGCGCCGTCGGCGTCCGGCGTGATCGTGACGTCCGTGCTTTCCTTCGAGAGCAGCGCAGCCGTTTCCTGCGCGAGAATATGCGTATGCATGTCGATGGTGCGCGGCTTGGTCATTTCATCCCCTGAAAGCGGTTCTAAGTGTGCGGCGCCTTCCGTGCATGACCTGCCACGCGCGCGCAAGCCCTCTGGCGCCCGAGCAGAAAACGGGTTCCCAGGCTTTGCTTTCCTGCGTTAGGCTCCGGCCCCGTTTGATCTTTGCCGGACACGCCATGACAGCAATAACCTCTGCCCACCGTCCGCCGCGCGTCGAAGACGAAGCGCTGGTGACGGGAAAGGGCCGTTTCACCGACGATCCGCGGCTGCCGGGTCAGGCCTATGCCGCCTTCGTGCGCTCGCCGCATGCGCATGCGCGCGTCGTGTCGGTGAATACGGACGAGGCGAAGAAGGCGAAGGGTGTGCTCGCAGTGCTCACCGCGGCCGACATGCAGGAGGCGGGGATCAGCAGCCTGTCGCGGCATCCGCCGATCGGGGGCCGCAACGGCACGAAGCTCGCGACTCCTTACCGTGGCGCGCTGGGGGGCGAGAAGGTCCGCTTTGTCGGCGAGGCGGTGGCGATGGTCGTCGCCGAGACGTTGGGGCAGGCCTATGACGCGGCCGATCTGGTTGTCGTCGAGTACGACGAACTGACGCCGGTCGTCGACCTGCGCGACGCGATGAAGCCGGATGCGCCGCAATTGCATGACGACGTGCCGGGCAATCTGGTGATCGACTGGCCCGGTCCGGTGCCGAGCGAAGACAACGAACGCGAGGTCGCGAAGATCATCACGGAAGCGCCGCACGTCGCGCGCGTGACGGTAACCAATCAGCGCATGGTCGTCGCCTCGATGGAGACGCGCGGCGCGACGGGCATCTGGGACAAGGAGAAGGAGAGCTACACGCTGCACGCCTGCTCGCAGAGCGCGGGCGCACTGCACGGGCAGGGCACTGGGATCATGGGCGTGCCGCCGGAGAAGTTGCGCGTGCTCACCGATGATGTCGGCGGCGCCTTCGGCATGAAGACGCCGTTCTATCCGGAATATGCTTGCGTGCTGGTCGCTGCGCGCAAGACGGGTCGCCCGGTGCATTGGCAATCGACGCGCTCGGAAGCCTTCCTCACCGACACGCAGGCACGCGACACAGTGACCGAATGCGAACTGGCGATGGACGAGAACGGCAGGTTTCTCGCCTTGCGCATGCGCCATCTTTGCAATCAGGGCTGTTACGTGAGCCCCGCGGGCGCCGGTATCAACACCAATAATTTTGCGCGTTGCCTACCCGGCATGTACCGCATCCCGAAGGTGGACGTGTCGGCCGCGCTTTATTTCGCCAACACCGCGCCGATCGGTCCCTATCGCGGTGCGGGCCGTCCGGAAGCGAATTACGCGCTGGAGCGCGTGGTGGAAGAAGCGGCGCGCGTGATGAACACGGATCCGGTGCGGCTGCGCAAGAAGAACCTGATCCCGAAGTCAGCCATTCCGTGCAAGACTGCGGTCGGCAACACCTATGACAGCGGCGATTTCTCGGCGATCGTCGATCAGGCGTTGCAGATGGCCGACTATGCCAATTTCAACAAGCGCAAGCGGGAATCGACGAAGCGCAGGAAGCTGCGCGGCATCGGCGTCTCATGCATGCTTGAGCATGCCGGCGCGATGCCGATCGAGAGCGCATCGCTGACGTTTACGGGCGATAGCGAGCTCGTGATGGGTCTCAACGTGCAATCGACCGGCCAGAGCCATGCGACCGTGTTCGCGCGCATGGTTGCCGATCGCCTCGGCATCGATCCGAAGACGGTTCTGCACAAGCACGGCGACAGTGCGATGCAGTTGCCGGGCTTCGCCTCGGTCGGCTCGCGCTCGGCGATGTGCGCCGGCGCGGCGCTGGTGAAGACGGTCGAGGCGGTGATCGAGAAAGGCAAGAAGGCGGCCTCGCATCTGCTCGAAGCGTCCGAGACCGACATTCAATTCCGCAACGGCGGGTTCGAGGTGGTCGGCACCGACCGCAAGATCACGTTGTTCGAGACGGCGCGGCGCGCGAAGGATGCGGGCGAGCCGCTCGACAGCAAGGAAAAGACCGACACGCCGCTTACGTTTCCGAACGGTTGCCACATCGCAGAAGTGGAGATCGATCCGGATACGGGCAATGTCGATCTCGTCACCTACACGGCGGTCGACGATCCCGGTAACATGCTCGACGAGATCGTTGTGCAGGGACAGGTGCAGGGCTCGATCGCGAACGGTCTCGGGCAGGCGCTGACCGAAAATGCGATTTATGATTCCGCCAGCGGGCAGCTCGTCTCAGGCTCGTTCATGGATTACGGCATGCCGCGCGCGCACACGATGCCGATCGAACTGCGCGAGGCGGTGCATTCGGTGCCCTCGACGACCAATCCGCTTGGCGTGAAAGGCACCGGAGAGGCGGGTACGACCGCGGCGATTGCAGCGGTGATGAACGCGATTGCAAACGCGATCCCTAACGGGGCCGCCGATCGCATGGACATGCCCGCCACGCCCGCGAAAGTGTGGGAGGCGTGCCAAAGGGGACTGGCCGCGGGCAACTAGGTTCGTGTCGGCTAATTGAATAAAGCTGGATCCCGGATCTGCGGTGCACCGCTGAGCGCTGCACCGCGTCCGGGACACGTCGCGGGATTACGCCTGCGAAATGAACTTCGTGTTCAGATACGCCTGCAGGCCTTCGATGCCGCCTTCGGAGCCGTAGCCGGATTCCTTGACGCCGCCGAACGGCGTCTCCGGAGTCGAGATCGCGATGCTGTTGACGCCGACCATGCCGGACTGTAGCGCGTCGCCGATGGCGGTCGCCGTCGCGCCCGACGAGGTGAAGGCGTAAGCGGCAAGCCCGAACGGCAGCGAATTCGCCCGCTCGACGACTTCGTCGAACGTCTTGAACGGCACGACCGGCGCAACGGGCCCGAACGGCTCATCGCGCATGATTTTGGCGTTGTCGGGCACTTCGGTGACTACCGTCGGCTGGAAAAAGAAGCCCTGATTGCCTTGCCGCGAACCGCCGGCGACGATCTTACCGCCGTGATCCTTGGCGTCGTTGACGAAGGATTCCATCGCGTCGAGCCGGCGCGGATTGGCGAGCGGGCCCATCGCAGTGCCCTTTTCTAGGCCGTCGCCCATCTTGAGGCCCTTTGCGTATTCGGTGAAGCGCGCGAGGAATTTGGAATAAGAGTTTTCCTGCACGTAGAAGCGCGTCGGCGAGATGCAGACCTGGCCGGCATTGCGATACTTGAATGCGGCGATCGTGTCGGCCGCCTTCTCCGGATCGGCATCGCCGAACACGACGACCGGCGAATGTCCGCCGAGCTCCATCGTCGCCTTCTTCATGCCGCGCGCGGCGAGGCCGGCGAGATGCTTGCCGACCGGCACGGAGCCGGTGAACGAGATCTTCTTCACGATCGGCGAGGGGATCAGGTACTCCGAAATCTCCGACGGCACGCCGAACACGAGATTGAGCACGCCCGCGGGCAGCCCTGCGTCGACGAAGCACTTCACAAGTTCGACACAGCCACCGGGCGTCTCTTCCGACGCCTTGATGATCAGCGAGCAGCCGGCCGCGAGCGAACCGGCGATCTTGCGTACCGGCGTGAGCGTCGGGAAATTCCACGGCGTGAACGCGGCGACGACGCCCACCGGCTCCTGCAGCACGATCTGGCGCACGCCCTTCTGCCGGCCAGGGACGATGCGCCCGTAGGCGCGGCGGCCTTCCTCGGCGTACCAGTCGATGATGTCGGCGGAGGTGAGCACTTCCGCGCGCGATTCCGGATACGGCTTGCCCTGCTCCTGCGTCTGAACCTTGGAGACGTGGTCAGCGCGCTCGCGCAGCAGGTCGGCCGCCTTGCGCATGATCTTGGCGCGGTCATAGGCCGAAGTCGTCTTCCATACGGTGAAGCCTTTCTCCGCCGCGGCAAGCGCCGCGTCGAGATCGGCGCGGGAGGCGTGCGGAAGCTGTGCCAGCACCTTGCCGCTCGCCGGGTTGATAACGTCCTCGGTCTTGCGGCCGCTGCCGGAAAGCCACTGGCCGTCGATGTAAAGGGCAAGATCGGTGTACATGCGCGGGACCCCTACTGAACTGGAAGGAATTGGCGGTGGCTTAGCATTTTGCGCCGAGTGGGGCCAATGACCCGGGTCAAGAGCCGAAATACGCGCCGCCGTTGGTATGGATGGTCTGCCCGGTGATGTAGCGCGCGGCTCCCGTGCAGAGGAACACGACCATGCCGGCGACGTCCTCCGGCCTGCCGCGCTCGCCAGTGATCGTCGAGTGCGTCAAATGATGCTGCGGCTCAGGCGAGTCCTTTGGGCGCGGCGTGCCGATGAGCCCCGGCACGACGCAATTCACGGTGATGCCGCTCTCCGCGAGATCGTTCGCCAGCGCCCGGGTGAAACCCACGAGGCCCGCCTTCGCGCTCACCACATGCGCGCGGTTTTTCGCGCCGGTATGGGCGCTCATACCGCCGATGTTGACTACGCGGCCTGCGCCGCTCGCCTTCAGCGCCGTCAGGCATGCCTTCACGCAATGGAACGGCGCGTCGAGCGTGAGGTCCATGACCGTGCGCCAGTCCTCGTAGCTCATTTGATCGAACGGCTTTTCCGCGCGCAGCGCCGCGTTGTTGATCAGACAGTCGATACGGCCAAATGCGGCGAGCGCGGCTTCCGCCATTGCCGCGACCGCCTTTGGATCGGCGACGTCGCCGACATGCACCGCCGCGCGCGCGCCAAGCGCCGCGACTTCGCGCGCGACGGTGTCGGCTTCCGCCTCGTTCGAGCGCACGTTGATCAGCACGTTCGCGCCTTCGCGCGCGAGTGCATGCGCGATGGCGCGGCCGATATTGCGCCCTCCGCCGGTGACGACCGCGGCTTTGCCGGCGAGTTGCTTCCCTTCCATGTCGTGCCCCTTACCCGCGCAAAGCGGTCAAATCGACCGGTTTGTTGAAGAGCGCCTTGAGCAGCGCGAGCGCCTTGACGCTGCGCGCCTCGTCCCAGCCGCCGTGCATCGCGTTGCGCACAAATTTCTGCTCGATCTCTTCGCGCGTCAGCGGCTCCTGCGCGCCGCCGCGGAAATGCGGCTGCCGCTCCTCGACGACGCGACCGTCGTTCAGCGTGGCGCGGATGTGGCCGGTGAAGATGTCCGGATACGGATTGTTTGGATCGATCTCGTAGCGGACCTTTGCAGCCAGCGCGCGCACGCGTTCGTCGCGCACGGCTTCTTCGGTGAAGCTGTCGAGCCCGACGCCGTCGTGCACAAAGCCGCTGGCGAGGAGGAAGGGCGTGGCGAATTTAGCTGCGTAGCCATTCGGCGGGCGCTGCTTGGCCGCGAGCGGCTCCCACAGCCGGTGCACGGTGCCTTCGCCGACCTCGCAGACGATCTCCTCGATGTCGTCGGCCTTGATGCCCTGTGCGGCAAGCCGGCGCGCGCAATCGATGTAAGGATGCGCCATCGTCCCGCACGGATACGGCTTGAACGCGAGCGTTTCGATCACCCAGCGCGCGCCGAAGTCGTCGAGCGCCTTGACGTCGTCCGGAATCTTGTTGGCGAACCCGTGGAAGAGGCCGTGCACGCCTTCGAAAACCGTGCGCGGTCCGGAGAAACCGCCGCGCGCGAGCAACGCGGCGCGATAGCCGGATTGCGCAGCCCAACCGGCGTGCAGGCGCTTCGTCCAGGTGCCCTCGGCGAGATACTCGATGATGCCGGAGGCGAAGCTGCCGACAATGCCGAGCGCGTCGACAGTCTGCTTCTCGTTGAGCCCGAGCGCTGCGCATACGCCGGCGGCGGCGCCCATCGCGCCGAAGATCGCGGTCGGGTGAAAGCCGGCCTTGTGCACGGCCTTCGGGACGACGGTCGAGAGCCGGCACATCACCTCGCTGCCGATCGCGATGCCAAGCAACGCGGAGGCGCCGTCGCGATTGTGCCGCTCGCAGGCAGCAAGTACCGCCGGCACGATCACCGCGCCTGCGTGCACCGGACCGCCTTCGAAGGTGTCGTCGAAATCCTCTCCGTGCGCGGCCGTGCCGTTAACGAAGGCCGCGCCCGCGGCGGTGAGCGTGCGCGCATGCCCGATCGCGGTGCAGGGCCCGTCGTCCTCGAGCCCGGCGAGCGAGCTCTGGACGTAGTCCTCGTTGCGGGCGACGACGCATAGGCCTGCGACGTCGATCAGCAGGTTGTCGGACACAGACCGCACGCCGGGCGGTAGGTCGGATGACTTAAGCGCGACTATGCGCGCGGCAAGCTGCTCGGCGACCGAGATTTTAGGGAGTTGTGCGTCCATGTTGCCTTAGGTTCTGAAGCGGACCGTGCCGAAGCCGGGAATCTTGTTCACCGCGATCACCACGCTGAAGGTGATGATCAGCATGCCGATCCCGATCACCGAAATCGCGCCGAGGTCGCCGCTCTCGTTGAGATCGTAGATTAGCACCGAGAGCACCTTCGTCTCCGAGGTGAACAGGATAATGGCGGCGGAAAGCTCGCGCATCACACCGACGAAGATAAAGCACCAAGTGGCGATCACGCCGGTGCGCAACAGCGGCGCCGTGATCTGCCAGAGCGAGCGCAGGCGCGTCGCGCCTAGGATGCGGCTCGCGTCCTCCAGTTCCGGATGGATCGTGCGCATCGCCGCCTGTAATTGCTGGAAGGCCGATGGCAGCGCGATGGTGACGAAGGCGATCATCAGAATCCAGAGCGTGCCGTAGAGCACGAAGGGCGGCCGCGTATAACTCAGGAATAGACCGACGCCGAGCACGATGCCGGGGATCGCGATCGGAGCGGTGGCAAGGAAGCCGAGCACGCGCCAGCCGGTGACCGCCTGCCGCGCGGTGACGTAGGAGATGACCAGCGCGATCACGGTGCCGATCGTCGCCGCCGCGGTGCCGAGAATGACGGTGTTCTTCAAGGCGAGCGATGCGGAGGAAAGCTCGAACAGCACGAACTGCACGTTGTGCAGTGTGGCGTTCTGAAACGTCACGAACGTCGTCGCGATCGGCGAAAAGGCGGCGTTGAGCAACGCGGCATATGGCAGGAACACCGGCAGCGTCAGCACGGCGATGCAGATGCTGAAGGCCGGCCAGCGCCAGCGCTCCAGCGGGATAAGCCGTGGCGCACCGTATTTGCCGCCGACGATGGAATAGCCGCGGCGGCCAAGGATCATGTGCTCGGCGCGCAAGAGGATGACGGTGAGCATCAACAGCGGCAGCGAGGCGGCGGCGGCAAGCTCGGGCTTGGGCGGAAACTGGAACAGGCTCCAGATCTTCGTCGTCATCGTATGGAAGCCGGCGGGCAGCGCGAGGATCGCCGGCGAGCCGAACAAGGTCATCGCCTGCAGGAAGGCGACCAGTCCGCCGGCGAGCAGCGCCGGCAGCACCAGCGGGATCGTCACGCGGCGTGCGGTGTACCAGTGGCTGGCGCCGAGGACGGAGGACGCGTCTTCCAATTCGCCCGGCGTGCGGTCGAGGCCGTTGGCGACGAGCGTGAACACGTAGGGAAACGTGTAGCAGGAGATGACGAAGATCAGTCCGGGCAGCGTATAGATGTTGAACAGGTGCTCGTCCTGTTCGGCGCCGGTGACTGCGCGGAAGATCTGGTTGAGCAGCCCGCTGTTCGGCGCGGCCAGCAGTTCCCAGGCGATCGCGCCGAGGAACGGCGGCGTGACGAACGAGGCGGTCACCAGCGCGCGCACCGTGCCCGCGAAGGGCAGGTCCGTTCGCGCGACAAGCCATCCCATGGGCGCGGCCACCGCGCAGCAGATCAGCGCCGAGGTCGTTGCCAGGATGAAAGTCGTGGCGAGCGGATCGTAGAACGAGGACTCGGTGAACAGCCGGTAGAAATTGGCGAACGTCAGTGCGCCTTTCTGGTCGGTGAGGCTGTAGATGAACAGCCACGACAGCGGCAGCACGATAAGCACGCAGAGGACGGCGGCGAAGCCGTAGAGCACCGGCTTCGTCATGTCGAAACGGAGGCGGCGTTCGCGGCGGGCGGGCAGGGCGATCGTCATGCGCGAGTCATCAGACCTTGAAGTATTCCGAGTAGCGACGCTTGACCTCCTCGGCGCCCTTTTCGACGCCCTCGGGGTCTTCATCCATCAGCTTGATGTCGGCGAGTTTGCGCACGCCGGGTTTTTCGACGGTCTGCGAATGCGGTGAATACTGACGCGCGTAATCGACCAGCATCTGCTGGCCCTCGCGCGCATGCATCCAGTTCTGGAACAGCCTCGCCGCACTCGGACTGGGCGCGCCGATCATCACGACGCTCGGACTAGTGGCGACGGGCGTGCCTTCGGACGGATAGATGACGTCGACGGGCTGGCCGGACTCCTTGCCGCGAATGACGAGATAGCTCGCGCCGTCGATCATGATGGCGCGCTCGCCGAGCGCAATCCGCTTTGGCACATCCGTAGCCGACTGCACCTGCAGCACGTTCTGCTTCGCGAGCTTTTCGAAATAGCCCCAGCCAAGTTCGCGGGCGATCTCGAAGGTCGCGTTCATGATGGTGCCGCTGTAGGCGGGATGCGCCTTCACCATCTTGCCCTTCCATTTCGGATCGAGCAGCTCGGCGAAGCTCTTCGGCGCGTCTTCCATCTTCAGAAGATTGGTGTTGATCCCGAACGCCGACACCAGTACGCGCGTCGTCAGCGCGAGGCCGTCGGGATCGTAGTATTTCTTGTCGTAGTATTTCGCCACTTCCTCGGGCAGATAGGGCGCGAGCCAGCCTTCGCGTTTCCAGACGATCACATGTGACTGGTCCGCGGTGTTCACGACATCGACGGCGTGGATGTTGCTTTTGTATTCCTGGCCGACGCGCTGGAACACGCGCTCGGCGCCGGAGCGCTCCACCCGCACCGAAATGCCGGGAAATTTCTGCTCGAAGGCTTTGCCGAGATGCTCCGCGAACTGCAGATCCATCGCGGTGTAGAAGACGACCTTGCCTTCCTTCTTGGCGGCTTCGATCAGCGCGGGCGTGATCGGATCCGGAGGCGGCACGGCGGCGCGAAGAGGAGAAGCAAAAATGGTTCCGACCGCGAATGCAGTCGATCCTTTGAGGACATCGCGCCGGCTGAATGCCATGTCTGCTCTCCTTACTCGCGCCGCTACTGGCCTAGACGTGGAACAGCTTGGAGTAATGCGCCTTGATCTCGTCGCCCATCTTCACGACGGCGGCGGGATCCTCCTTCATCGTCTTGATGTCCTTGAACGGCGTGCGGCCGGGCTTGTCCTTGGTCTGCGGATGCATCGAGCGCAGGCCGCCGACGTCGATGATGAGCTGTTGGCATTCCGGCGAGAAGCTGAAATTGCAGAACAGCTTTGCCGCGTTCGGATTGGGCGCGGCCTTGAACATGCCGGTCGGGCCGACGATCAGCGGCGAGCCTTCGGTCGCGTAGACCGGCGCCACGGGGCCGCCCTTCTCGCTAATCTCGAAGATGTTGTACTCGTTGCCGTCCGCCATCACGGCGCGCTCGCCGAGTGCGAGTCGCTTCGGCGGGTCGGCCGAGGATTGCACCTGCATGACGTTCTGCTTGGCGAGCTTCTCGAAATAGTCCCAGCCGAGGTCGCGCTGCATCTGGTAGGTCGCGGTCATGATCGTGCCGCTGTAGCCCGGATGCGCCTTGACGATCTTGCTCTTCCATTTCGGATCGAGCAGGTCGGCGAAGCTCTTCGGCGCATCCTCTTTCTTCACGAGGTTCGTGTTGTAGGCGATGATGCAGACCCAGACGCGGAAGCTTGCGAACTGGCCGTCGGCGTCCTTGTGCTCGGCTGGGTAGAAGTTCGCCACGTCCTCGGGGACGTAGGCTTCGAGCAGGTTCTGGCCCTTCCAGATAATGAAGTGTGCGGCGTCGGAGGAGTTGGCGACGTCGACAGCGTGAATATTGGAGGCGTATTCCTGCCCGATCCGCTGGAACACGCGCTCGGCGCCGGAGCGCTCGACCCGCACGGCGATACCCGGGTATTTCGCCTCGAAAGACTTCGCGATCTTTTCGGCGAGTGGAAGGTCGATCGAGGTGTACCAGATCACCTTACCTTCCTTTTTCGCCGCGTCGATCAGTTCCGGGGTGACCGCGCTCGCGGGCGGCGCGGCGGACAGCACCGCGGTCGAGAACGCGCTGCCGGCGGCGAGTGCGCTCGTGCCGATCAGCAGATCGCGGCGTGAGATTGAAAATTCGCTCATTCGCTTCCTCCACTTATCTATTTTGTTGTGCGTCTTTTCTTCTTATTGGCTTTACCCTGCGAGGGCGCGGCAGCGCTCGGGCGGCAGATGCAGATAGACAGAGCTTCCTTCGGGGACGCTCTCCCCCGCAGATGTCAGCACGCGCAATTGCGTGCCATCCTGCGTCTCGACGACGTAGTCGCGACTTGCGCCGAGGAAGACGTGGCGCTTCACGCGGCCTGGCACGACGTTCTGTTGTCCGTTCAGCGCCTGCACCGAGAGCGCGATGTCGTGCGGCCGAATCGACATTGGCACGTCGGCGCCGCGCGTCACCGGCTCGCCGATGCAGGCGAGCGGCACGCCGGCAAATTCGATCCGGTTCGTCTCCAGGCCCTTGCCGCGGATGACGTTGCTCGAGCCGATAAAGCGCGCAACGAATTCCGAGCGCGGCCGGTCATAGATGTCTTCCGGCGAGCCAGCCTGCTCGATCTTGCCAAGGTTCATCACCGCGATGAGGTCCGCGGTGGTCATGGCTTCCGACTGATCGTGCGTGACGTAGACCGTCGTGTAGCGGTACTCGTCATGCAGCCGCCGCACCTCGAAGCGCATCTCCTCGCGCAAATTTGCGTCGAGGTTGGACAAGGGCTCGTCGAGCAGCAGTGTCTCCGGCTCGACAATCAGCGCGCGGGCGAGCGCGACGCGCTGCTGCTGGCCGCCTGAGAGTTCGCCCGGATAGCGCTGCGCCAGCGCCGCGAGTTTGGTTGTGGTGAGGATCGCGTCGAGCTTCTTCCCGATCGTCTCGCGGTCCACCTTCCGAAGCCTGAGCCCGTAAACGATGTTTTCAGCGACCGTCATGTGCGGCCAGAGCGCGTAGCTCTGGAAGATCATCGACATGTTGCGCCGCTCAGGCGGCACCGTCTGGGCCGGAGAGGAGATCAGGCGCGAGCCGACGTGAATCTCGCCCTCGCTCGGCTCGACGAAACCTGCGATCAGCCGCAGCGTCGTCGTCTTGCCGCAGCCAGAGGGTCCGAGCAGGCATACGAGCTGCCCATGCGCAATGGTGAGCGAGATATTGTCCACCACGGCAAGATCGCCGTAGCGCTTGGTCAGTCCACGCAATTCGACCGATGCCACTCTCGTCCTCCCCCTTGCGCCCGCCGCTTGAGCCGCGGCTTTTGGCCTTTTCCCGGCCGATCATTTGCCCGGCCGGGAGCATCCTATCATGAGCCGGTGAAATCCGGCTTGCGCTTTTCCATGAAGGCCCTGCGGCCCTCCGTGTAATCTTGACTCGCAAAGCACTGCGACACCAGCGCATCGCAGGCCTTCAGGTCCTTCTGCGACTCGTGCGCCAGTGCCTGGCCCACGATGAATTTGACCGAGTTGACCGTCAGCGGCGCGTTTTCGCTGATGGTCTGCGCCATGTTGCGCACATAGGCTTCAAGGTCTGCCTCGGGCAGCACGCTGTTGACGAGCCCCATCTGGTGCGCCTCGGTTGCGGTGAAATGCCGCGCGGTGAAGAAGATTTCTTTGGCGTAGGCGGGCCCGACTACGTCGACCAGCTTCTTGACCCCTTTATAGCCGTAGCCGAGACCGAGCTTGGCCGCGGGGACGCCGAACTTGGAATTATCCGAGCAGATGCGAATGTCGCAGCAGAGCGCCAAGCCCACGCCGCCGCCGATGCAGTAGCCGCGGATCATCGCGATGGTCGGCTTGGGAAATTCGTATATCGCCGTGTTCGCACGATCGACTGCCACGTTGTAGCGGTCGATCGCCTCTTTGCTCGCACGCTCGCTCTCGAATTTTGAAATGTCGGCGCCCGACACGAAAGCCTTGCCGCCCGCGCCAGTGAGCACGACGACACGCACCGATTTGTCTTTCGCGAACTCGTCGAGATAGAAACTCGCCGTTTCCCACATTTCCAGCGACACGGCGTTATGTCGATCGGGATTGTTGAAGATGAGATACCCGACGCCGCCCTCTTTGCGGGACAGCATTTTGTCGGTCTTGCTCATTCAGACGCTCCGTCTTTTCCGTTTGGGATGGCCGGACTTGTCACGGCCATCCCGTTTAGAGAGTCAGTGCGTCCATGATCGGGATGCACGGCTCAAGGCCGGGCATGACGAAGGCGGAGCGCATCACACCGCCTTGGCGTCATGCAGCGCCTTAATCTCGGAATCCGAGAAGCCGAATTCCTTGAACACCTCGTCGGTATGCTGGCCCTGCGCGGGCGGCGTGGCGGCGATCTTCGTCGGCGTGCGCGACAACTTGAACGGCTGCGCTACGAACAATTGCTCGCTGCCGTCCGGCTTGTGGCCGGCAATCGCCGCGCCGAGGTGTTTCACCTGCTCATCGGCGAAGACCTGGTCAATGGAATAGATCGGTCCGCACGGCACACCGGTGCGGTTGAATATCTCGATCCATTCGGCGCTGGTCTTGTTCACCGTGCGCTTGCCGATCTCAGCGTTCACCGCCACGCGGTTCTTCGAGCGCAGCAGGCCGGTCTTCATGTCATCGCGGTTGATCAGCTCTGGCGCTTCGATCGCCTCGCAGGTGCGCTCCCACATCACCTGGCCGGCGGCGGCAATGTTGATGTGGCCGTCCTTGGTCTGGAACACGCCGGTCGGGATACTGGTCGGATGATCGTTGCCGGCCTGCTTGGCGACCTCGTGCATCTGCAGCCAGCGCGCGGCCTGGAAGTCCAGCATGAAGATCTGCGCCTGAAGGAGCGAGGTGGAGACCCACTGGCCTTCGCCGGACACCTCGCGCTCCAACAGCGCGGTGAGGATCCCCATGGCGCAGAAGAGGCCGGCGGTCAGGTCGGCGACCGGTATGCCGACGCGCACGGGCCCCTGACCCGGCAGGCCGGTGATCGACATCAGCCCGCCCATGCCTTGGGCGATCTGGTCGAAGCCGGGGCGGTCGCGGTAGGGGCCGTCCTGGCCGAAGCCGGAGATCGAGCCGAGCACAATGCCCTTGTTGATCTTCTTGAGGTCCTCGTAGGCGATCCCGAGCCGGTCTTTCACGTCCGGGCGGAAGTTCTCGACCACGACGTCGGCCTTCGCGACCATGCCCCTGAAGGCGGCGAGCCCTTGAGGCGACTTCAGGTCCAGCGTGATGCTGCGCTTGTTGCGGTGTAGGTTCTGGAAATCGGCATTCTCGCGCGGGCCGCCAGGGCCTTCGCCTTTTTCGAGATGCGGGGGCGTCTCGATCTTGATGACATTGGCGCCCCAGTCGGCGAGTTGGCGGACGCAGGTCGGGCCGGAACGGACGCGGGTGAGATCGAGGACGGTAAATCGGGAAAGGGCCTGGGAAGCCCTGGGAAACGGCATCGAAAACACTCCGGATTACGCAAGACGGAATTTGCGGGCGCGAACATTCCCCGATCTCAGCCGGGTTGTCCACACGGAGCCGCACAACACGTTGCAAAGCTGCAATCCGGAATCAAATACCTGCCGCCACACGCTTTCTTAAGCCAAGTTCCCGCCGCGCCTTGAAAAGAACACGCCGCGCTGTCATATGAACGGCAGCGGATGAGTCGGCCATTGTTGGGCCAGCGGGCCGCGTGCACGAAGCTCGAAATTCCACGAATTTCGCCCCGCCATCCGAAATCCCCGAACGACGACAACCCTGGCCACGCGGGATGTTGTGAAACCCCGCGATTCCGCCGCCTCGACAGGCGAGCCGGCCGTTTCGCCGTACTTAAGAAAGACCCGTTTTGACGTCCTTTAACGACTTCGGCCTCCAAGAGCCGATCACCCGCGCGCTGCGCGACGAAAACTACGTCACTCCCACTCCCATCCAGGCACAGACCATCCCGATCGCGCTCTCCGGGCGCGACGTGATCGGCATCGCCCAGACCGGCACCGGCAAGACCGCAGCGTTTGCGCTGCCTATCCTCAACCATCTGATCGGCAACCGCCGCCGCCCAGAGCGCAAATCGGCGCGCGTGCTCGTGCTCTCGCCGACGCGCGAACTGTCCGGCCAAATTGCGGACTCGTTCCGCACCTATGGCAAATACGTCCGCCCCTTTGACGTGGCGCTCGCGATCGGCGGCGTGCCGATCAACCGCCAAATCCGCGCCCTGCAACGTGGGGTCGAGGTGCTGGTCGCGACTCCGGGCCGTCTGCTCGACCTGGTGCACAGCCGTGCGCTCGACATCAACCGGATCGAAGTGCTGGTGCTAGACGAAGCCGATCGCATGCTCGACATGGGCTTCATCCACGACATCAAGAAGATCGTCGCCATGCTCCCGCGCGAGCGGCAGACCCTGTTCTTCTCCGCGACAATGCCGCAGCAGATCGTGCAACTCGCGGGCGCGATGCTGAACAATCCGGAGCGCGTGGCGGTGACACCGCAGGCCTCGACCGCCGAGCGCATCGCGCAGCGCGTGATCCACGTCGACAAGCCGGCAAAATCCGCGCTGCTGACGGAAGTGCTCAAGACCGAGTCGATCGATCGCGTGCTGGTCTTCACCCGCACAAAGCACGGTGCCGACAAGGTCGTGCGCGTGCTGCAAAAGGCAGGGCTCGCCGCCGAGGCGATCCACGGCAACAAGTCGCAGAACCAGCGCGAGCGCGTGCTCGGCGCCTTCCGCTCCGGCGAATTGCGAACGTTGGTCGCGACCGACATCGCCGCGCGGGGCATCGACGTCGACGGCGTCAGCCATGTGGTCAACTACGATCTGCCGAACGTGCCGGAAAGCTACGTGCACCGCATCGGGCGCACGGCGCGCGCGGGCGCCGAAGGCACCGCGATCTCGTTCTGCGATCACGAGGAGCGCGCTTATCTGCGCGATATCGAGCGTCTGATCCGGATGAGCATCCCGGCGACCGACCGGCGGACGGGCAAACCCGTCGCGCACGAACCCGCGGCGCATCATCATCATGCCAACGGCCGCAATGCCGAGCGGAACGGCCGCCGTCACAAGCGTTCCGGCCCGCCAAAGAACGGCGCCCAGCGCGATCGTCATCCGCATGGTCGCGCCGAGCAAGCGAAGGGCGAGCCAAAGGACTTCAGAACTGTTACGTTCATGCAGCGTTCGGGCGAGCCGCGCCATAAAGCGGGCCGGCAGGCGCCCCGCTGACCGCTAGCCTCTGCCCCGTCTTGACGGACGGGGCAGAAACCGGTTTGCCGGTGCGCTGAATCTCGATCGGAGACGACTGAATGGCGAAGGAAGAACTGCTGGACTTCGACGGCACGGTGACCGAGGTGCTGCCGGACGGGAATTTCCGCGTGAAACTCGACAACGGGCACGAAGTGCTCGCCTATACCGCGGGCAAAATGCGCAAATTTCGCATCCGCACTGGTGTCGGCGACCGGGTCGTGGTCGAAATGTCGCCATATGACCTTCAGCGCGGCCGCATCAGCTTCCGTCACCGCGGCGATGCACCCACGGCGGCGCCGCAGCAGCGCCGGCCGAATTTCCGCCGCCGCTGAGATTGAGGGGCTTGGGGGGCCTCAAGGAGTTGTAAGTCCCTCATGCAATTGCACCGCATTATTGTTTTCTCGCTCGCCCTGCTGACCGCCACCGCGCCCGCGCTGGCGCAATCGAACAGGGGCTCCGAGCAGCGGCAGCAACAGCAGGGGCAGGACCATCAGCCGGCCGGCAGCGGCGTGCTGCGGCTTCTGCCTTCGGATTCGGTCACCGAGCACGCGCTCGACACGCCGCAGGGCAAGCTCAATTACACCGCGACGGCGGGCACGATCCCGCTCTACGGCCAGTCGGGCGAACAGATCGCGGCGATTTTTTATACGTCCTATGTTGCGAAGAACGCCGGCGACAAACGCCCGCTGACTTTTGCCTTCAACGGCGGACCCGGCGCGGCGTCCGCCTTCCTCAATCTCGGTCTTGTCGGTCCGCGCCGGCTCGATCTCGGGCCCGACGCTCGGAATCCGAGCGATGCCAAGCTCGTCGACAATCCCGATAGCTGGCTTCGCTTCACCGATCTCGTCCTTATCGATCCGATCGGTACCGGCTGGAGCCGCACGGCGAAGGCGGACGACGCCAAGGACTTCTGGAAGGTCCAGAGCGACGCCGATTCGATGGCGAAGGCGATTTCGAACTATGCAGCCAAGCACGACCGGACGCTCGGGCCGATCTATCTCATGGGCGAAAGCTACGGCGGCTTCCGCGCGGCCAAGGTCGCGCGGACACTGCAGCGCGATTACGGCGTCGTGGTGAATGGGATTGTGATGCTATCCCCGCTGCTTGAAGGTTGGCTCACCTTCGGCGACGATCAGTCGGCATTACGCTCCGCGCTGCTGCTGCCGTCGCTCGCTGCCGCGCAGCTCGCGACACAGAACAAGCTCTCGCCCGACGCGCTCGGCAAGGCGGAAAAATTCGCGCTCACCGACTATCTGACCGCCTTGGCGGGTCCGCCGCTGTCCGGCGACGCGGCGCAAGTGTTTTACAAGCGCGTGGCCGAGGTGACCGGGCTGCCGGCCGACAGCATAGCGAAGGCGCGCGGCTTCGTGACCGGCGATGTTTTGAAAGTCCTGCGGGACGGAAAGCTCGTCAGCCGCTACGACGCCAATTTTGCGGTCGACGATCCATTCCCCGAGCGCCGCACAAACCGCGCGCCCGATCCGATCCTCGACGGCGTGGCGCGGGCCTATGGCGGCGCCTTCGCGAACTATGCGCGCAACGAGCTTGGTTTCAACACTGAGATCACCTACAAATTGCTCGCGAACGACGTCACCGGCCACTGGGATTGGAGTGGCGGTCGCGTGGAGGCGGGCGTCGATGACGAATTGCGCGTGCTGCTGTCATTCGACATGCATTTCCGTCTGCTGATCGCGCACGGTATGACCGATCTCGTCACGCCGTACGGCGATACGCGTTATCTGCTCGATCATCTCCCGAATGCGGAGCCGCCCGGCCGCGCGCAGCTCAAGCTCTACCGCGGCGGGCATATGCTCTATCTCTATTCCAGCTCGCGTGAGACCTTCAGCAGGGATGCCGCGGCTTTTTACAAAGCTGCGCCTTGATTGCTTTCAGCGGTGACGTCGAACACCTCCTGCGCGAACTGCGGATACACCTCCGCCAATTGCGGCGCGACGATCTCGCGCATGATCCGCAGCGTTTCGGGCGTGGGTGGCTGCGTCTCCGGAACCTGCGCGGGCCGGTCGAAATCGAAGCCGGTGTGCTCGATCACTTCATCGACCATGTGTCCGGGATGCACGCTTGCGAGCCGGAAGCGTCCGTTCTCGAAAGCGAACAGGCAGCGGTTGGTCACCAGCGCGATCGGACCGCCGGTGCGGAACACGTTCGGCTCGTTCGCGCCCGGCGCGCTGACGAAGTCGACCTTTGGCACGAGGGTGCGGCGCGAATGCTCGGTGCGGAACAGGATCACCTTGGGCACGACGTAATAGAGATAGGCCGAGCCGAACGAGCCAGGAAAACGCACCTTCGGATGCGCGTAGTCGCCGATCGAGACCAGATTGATGTTGCCATGGCCATCGATCTGTCCGCCCGATAGAAAAAACACGTCGATGCGGCCCTGTCCCGCACAGTCGAACAGTTCGCGCGCGCCGTCGGTCCAGAAATTGTGCTTGCGGCTTTGCAATAGCGATACGTACGGCCGTCCTTTGCCGCGCTCGCGCGCGAGTAGCGCGGCCGTCGCCGGGATGGGCGAGGCGTTGCCGACAGCTACATGCCGCACGTCGCCGATCAGGCGAGCGATGACGTCGGCGAGCAGTTCTTCGGGTCGGAAGTCCATATCAAGGTTCACGCCGCGCACTTCTCATACACATACCGGTCGAGGTACTCCGCGAATCCCTCCGTCGTGGCCGCCAGCTTTGCATACAGCGCGAGATGCTCGGCATCCGCGGCATAGTGGTCCGGCAGCGGCAGCGGCCACGCGCCGCGCTCGGCAATCGCAATGTGCTCGACATAGAAGCCGGACAGGGCGCCTGCCGCGAGCACGGGATCGTCGAGCAGATTGCCGTCGTGCAGACGCTCGATGGTCACGACTGTCTTTGCTGCGGCATGTGCCATGGTCGCAAGCTCGCGCTGCCGTCCGATCCAGATATTGCCGAACCGGTCCGCCATCTGCGCATGAAACAGCGCGACGTCAGGCCGGATGGCGGGCAACAGCACGATCGGATCGTCATTGCCGAAGGGGCTATCGATAACTTTCCAGTCGTTGCGGTATTTCAATATGTCGGAGCCGATCAGCCCGCGCAGCGGCATAAACGGCACGCCTTTCTCAGCTGCCTGCAAGGCCGCATGCAGCGCGGGACAGGTCGCGTCCTTCATGCGGATCGTGCCGCTGGTGATCGCGGCGGAAAAGCGCGGCGCCGGTCCGAACTCGCCGAGGCTCACCGCGCTCGTCTCCAGCGTCTCGATGCATCCGGCGCCGATCAGCACATCGGCCTGCAGACTCGATGTCGGCAGCGCGACGAGGTGCAGGCGCTTGACGCCACGCCGGATCAACGCGCGCGTGGCGGCCATCGGCACGCCCGACACTTCGCGCGGCACGACGAGCATTGTGCCGTCGCCGATGCAGGCAAGCGCGTCTTCCAGCGACGTAATGACGTTGGCCATTGGCGACCTCTCGATTGCGCAGACTAAGCACCCGCGCCCTTGCCAGGTCCATCGGATTTTGCGAGGTGCATGCCCGTAATGACCCTCTCCGAACGCTTACGTGCCGGCCGGTTTGTGCTGACGGCCGAGATCACACCGCCTGTTGCCGCCAGCCGCGACGCGCTTCTTGCGAAAGCGATGCCGCTGAAAGGTCTCGCCGATGCGGTGAACGTGACCGACGGCGCAGGCGCGCGTCCGCATATGGCTGCGGGCGTTGCCGCGGCGATGCTGGTGGAGGCCGAGATCGAGCCGATCCTGCAACTCACCTGCCGCGATCGTAATCGTATTGCCCTGCAGAGCGATCTGATCGCGGCGGCGGCGAGTGGCGTGCGCAATCTCTTGATGCTGCGCGGCGATGATCCTTCCGTCGGCGATCAGCCGGAGACCAAACCGGTATTTGATCTCGATGCGCGCCAGCTGCTCGACAGCGCGCGACGCCTGCGCGATGCCGGCGAACTGCCGACCGGCCGCAAGGTCGCGGGTAAATGCGATTTCTTCCTCGGCGCGGCGGACAATCCGGTCGATCCGCCGCCCGGATGGCAGCCGCAGGGGTTGAAGGCCAAGATCGCCGCCGGCGCACAATTCGTGCAGACGCAGTTCTGCATGGATGCAAGCGTTGTGCGCCGCTACGTCGAGCGACTAGCCGCAAGCGGGCTTGCGCCGCTGCCGTACATGCTCATTGGCGTTGCGCCGCTGCGCTCGGCGAAGTCGACGCGCTGGATGCGCGAGAAATTGCACGGAACGATCATCCCTGACGCTCACATCGATCGGCTCGAAGCCGCGCAGGATGCGGCCGAAGAGGGGCGCAAGATTTGCCTCGAAGTGATCGCCGCGCTGGCGGAAATCCCGCAGGTCGCAGGCTGCCACATCATGGCTCCCGGTCATGATTCCGCTGTCCCGGACGTCATCGCCGCAGCGCGGCGGAACGTCGCCCGGCTGAAGGCTGCCTGAACCGGCCGGTTCCATAAAAACGTGCTAGGCTCTTCATCAAGAGGCGCTATAAGGCGCCCAAAAGAACTAGGGAGGATCGCATGCCAGCCTCGGGCCGCCCGATTTGCGCTGTCCTGCTTGGCGCCACGGTGGCGCTCGCTGTAACGGCTGCGGCTTCGGCGCAGGAGAAGGTCTGGCGTCACGGCATTCTCAACCCGAAATCCGATGCCGGCATTCTGGCGATGGTCGGGACCGGCGATTTCGGCAAGCGGCAGGGTCTCAAGATCGAACTCGTCAACTTCAAGGACGACCAGATCGGGCTGAAAGCACTCATCGCCGGCGAGGTCGACAGTTTCGAAGGTGGGCCGCAGGGAGTGTTCTCTGCCGCCAGCAAAGGCGGCGACGCGCGCATTCTTGGCTGCCACTGGACGGTCGTGCCGCATGGCATCTACGCGAAGGACACGCTCAAGAGTGTCGCGGAGCTGAAGGGTAAGCAGATCGCGATATCGGCGCCCAACTCGATGCCTGACATGCTTGCGCGCGAGGCGCTTGAGAAAAGCGGCGTCAATCCGTCTGAAGTGAAGCTCGCGGCGGTCGGCGGCGACCGCGAGCGCTATCAGGCGCTGATCGCCGGCGTGGTCGATGCCGCGGTCGTGTCAAACGAGTACGAGCCGGTTGCACCGAAGAACGTGCGTCTCTTACTTGCCGGGCGCGACGCATTGCCGAATTTCATCCGCATTTGCATTTTCTCCAGCGAGTCGAAGCTGAAAGCGCGCGGCGACGACGCCGTGAAATTCCTGGCCGCGGAGATGGACGCGTTGAAATACGCGCTCTCGCACAAGCAGGCCACGATCGACCTCGCGCACAAGCTGACGCATGAGAAAGCCGACGATCCGCGGGCGGCGTTCATTTTCGACGACGCTGTTGAACATCACGCGGTCGACCCGTCGCTGCCGCTGCCCAAAGATAAGCTGCAGTGGGTCGAGGAGCAGTTGGTCAAGGCTGGAAAAATCGCGAAATCAATTCCGGTCGATGAGGTGATCGCGCCGGAGCACCGTGAGAAGGCGCTGGAGCTGAGCGGGCATTCGTGACGCGCCATTTTTGCCGGCGCGCAGCCAGAATTTGGAGTTTGGCATGGGTGAGGTGAGTTTTCAGGACGTGTCCAAGCGTTTCACGCTGCGTGTGGACGAGGAGGTCCATCACGTGCAGGCGCTGGATCGCATCAGCTTCACGGTCAACGACGGCGAGATCGTCGCGCTGATCGGGCCGTCCGGCTGCGGCAAGACGACGGCACTGCGCGTTGCGATGGGACTCGATTCGTCCACGGCGGGCCGGGTCACGGTCGATGGCCGCGAAATCAAAGGCTGCGGCTACGACCGCGGCATGGTGTTCCAGCATGCCGAATTGCTGCCCTGGCTGTCCGCTCTGCAGAACGTGATGTTCGGCCTGGAGATGAAGGGCGTGCGCGGCGCCGAGTTGCGCTCGACGGCGGAGAGATATCTCGATCTCGTGGGCCTGAAGGATTCGCAGAACCGCCGGCCGCATCAACTTTCCGGCGGTATGAAGCAGCGTGTCGGCATTGCGCGCGCGCTCGCGATCGATCCGAAGGTGCTCTTGATGGACGAGCCGTTCGGCGCGCTCGACGCACAGACGCGCGAATCGCTGCAAGCCGAGCTGCTCGACATCCACGCGCGCACGAAGAAGACGGTTATCTTCGTCACGCACGATCTCGACGAAGCCGTACTGATTGCGGACCGCATCGTGGTGATGAAGCGCGGACGCGTGACTGAGATCATGAACGTTCCGCTCGGCCGGCCGCGACCCGATCTAGGCAAGGTCCGCGGAATGCCGGAATTCGCAGAGACGCGTTACAAGGTCTGGCGTGCGCTGCACGAAGACGGGACGGTGCACTGATGGCGCACGTGGTGGAAAGCAAAGGGAAGGCGGCGCCGGAGATTGCGTCTGCCGCACCCGAGCGGCGGCCACTGCCGCGCTGGGTGATCACGACCGCTTCGATCTGCGGCGCGCTGCTGCTCTGGGAATTCTTCGGCCGCGACGTTAATCCGGTGTTTGGCTCGTATCCGAGCGCCATCGCGGTTGCGTTCTGGCAACTTCTGCAAAGCGGGCAGCTCGGCTCCGCCCTGATCGAAAGTCTGCAGCCTTTCCTGCTGGGCTATTTCCTCGCCATCGTCATCGGCGTGCCGATCGGGCTCATCATCGGCCGCTTCCGCTGGGCCGAGGCCGCCTTCGGCATCTACGTCACGGCCGGCTACGCGATGCCGTTGGTCGCGCTGGTGCCGCTGCTGGTGTTGTGGCTGGGGCTGGGCTTCGCAGTCAAAGCGGCGATCGTCTTCCTGATGGCGCTGTTCCCGATCTGCATCAACACGTGGCTTGGCGTCACGGCCGTGCCGAAGACCCTGATCGAGGTAGGCAAGTCCTTCGTCGCGCCGCCGCTGGTGATCCTGCGCCGCATCGTGCTGCCCGCGACTTTGCCCTACATCATGGCCGGCATTCGGCTCGCGGTCGGCCGTGCGGTGGTGGCGATGGTGATCGCGGAATTCTTCACCACGATCTCAGGGCTTGGCGCGGTGATCATCAATTCGGCGAACAATTTCGATACGGCGACAATGTTCGTGCCGATCATCCTCCTGATGGTCATGGCGATCGGACTGAACAGCCTGATCGGCTGGGTCGAGCGAAAGGTCGCGCCCTGGCAGGCTGAGATTTCGGGCAGGGATCGGGAGTAAAGCGGTCTGGCCACGCTTGTACCGAACCGGGGTCCCGGGTCCGCAGCGCACCACTTGTGTGCTGCGCTGCGCCCGGGACACGAGTCACACCAGCGCCCACACCGCCGCGATCAAATCGCGCATCTGGCTTTCCGTTATCCCGCGGGTGATGAACACGACGCGGCTGTCGCGCGTGTCGTCGGGCCAGGATTCCAATTCCACCGGCGGCTCGGTCAGATGCTGCACGACCTGCACGACGACCGGCCCGCGGCAGTCTTCGACATTGAGGAAGCCTTTCACGCGCAGGAGATCCGGCGCGCGCAGCGCGATCAGCACGTCGAGCGCGCGCGCAAAGACCGGCCACGGCATCGGCCGAGTTTCGGTCAACACGAAGCTGCCGATGCCGTCCGAGTGCTCGGCTTCGGCGACGAAGGCGTTGCGCCGCGTCGTGACCGGCTCAGTTAGCTTCCCCGGTGCGAGTGCGCCGTTTGACGCGACGTCGATCTCGGCGTTTGGATTGAGCGCTTTCAATTCCGCCGCAAGCGCGTCCGCCGCACCTGAGCCCGCGACGTCGGATTTGCTGATTACCAACCGGTCGGCGAGGATCGTCTGCTTGCGCGCTTCCGCGGCGCGCGACAGCGTATCGCGGCCGGTGACCGCGTCGACAACGGTGACAAGCACATCGAGGTGAAAGCGCTCGCCGAGCGCGCGGTCGGTCGCGAATGTCTGCAGGATCGGGCTCGGATCGGCGAGACCTGAGGTCTCGATCACGACGCGCTGGAACGCGAGAACGTCGCCGCGCTCGCGTTCGACCGCCAGCCTGCGCAACGTCTCCTGTAGATCGCTCCGCGTTACGCAGCAGAGGCAGCCATTGCCGAGCAGAACCGTTTCTTCGGCGCTTGCGCGCAGCAGCGCATCGTCGATCCCCGCCGCGCCGAATTCGTTGACGACCACGGCCGTGCCGAGGCCCTCTGGCGTTTCGAGAAAACGCTTGAGCAGCGTCGTCTTGCCCGCGCCGAGAAAGCCGGTGAGCACGGTCACCGGAATGCGGTGTCCACGCTCGCGTTTCTGACGGCGCCCGAACGGTCCGGCGTCGCGGGACGGGAAGAGAGAGGTCATGGGATGACCAATACCAAAGCCTTCATCGCCCGCGAAGGCGGGCGATCCAGCATTGAAAGCCAAGCATGATTACGTCGCGCAGGACTGGATGCCTCGCTTTCGCGGGCATTACGCAGTCGACTAAAAATCCATCTCCAGCGTGAACAGCCCGCCGGAGAAACGGTCGACCGTGTATACGATACCGCGCTCGTCGACATAGACGTCGTTGAGTTGCGCAGCGCCGACCGGCGAGTTCGCCGGCGCCGGCGGGACGAAGGTCGCGATCTCCTTCGGCTGATACGGATTAGAGATATCGTAGGCGCGTAAGCCCCCGTTGAAGAACGTGCCGAGCACGATCTGGTCCGATTTGAACGCGGTCGGCACCGGCGTGTTTTCGTGGATGTTGTGCGCGCCGAAGCGTCCGCCGCGATCCTTGAACGCATCGACCGGCGGCAGCGGGCAGGTCGCGATCGGCACTAGGTTCTCTTCCGAGCGCGCGTCCAGAATCCAGATCAGCTTCGGCCAGTCGGCGGCGTTGTCCTCCGTCGACTCGTCCGTGACCAGCATCAGGTCGCGGTCGAACAGCGGCACAGCGGTGTGCATGAAGCCGGTGTACGGCGGCGAATTGGTCCAGTGCGTGACGACCTTCGGGTTCGACTTGTCCTTAATGTCCATGACGAACATGCCGCCGTCGATGTAGCAGAGGTAGACGCGGTCGCCGCGCTGCGGATAGCAGTTGGTGTTGTGCGCGCGATAGCCCTTGTCGAGCGGATGGCGCGGCGGCGGCTTGACGTTGTCGGTCGCCGAGGTGCCGGGCATCCACCAGCGGCCGACTTCGGTGGGCTTCGACGGATTGCGCACGTCGATGCAGCGATAGAACTGGTCGTCGTTCGGATGGCTCGGTTTGAAATCCGGCGCGCCCGAGGCCATGTGCACGAACTCACCGTCGCAGAACCAGAGCTGATGCACGCCGCGCGAATGCGGGCCCGAGCAGTCGTAGAACGCGATCGAGCGCGGCTTCTCCGGCACCGAGATGTCGAACAGTTCGAGACCGGCGGGCTTCTGGCCGACCTTCTTCGTCTGATACGCGACAGCCATAATGTCGCCGGACACGTCGAGCGAGTTGGAGCGCATGTGCATTTCCGGCAAGTCGGTCTGCACGACCACCTTCGGATTACGCGGATCGGAGACGTCGACGCCGGTAAGGTTCTTCGGCGCGCTCTCGTGCGCGATCCAGGCGATACGGCGGCCGTCCTTCGCGATCTGCACGCCGATGCCTTCGCCCATGCCGCCGAAGCCGGCGAGGTCGTTCTGGGCGAGCAGCTTGAAATTCCAGGTGACGGGCTCGGCGTTCTTCCCGAGCGGATTTGCGGCGGACATGCGGGACCTCGGTTTTTAACCCTCCGGCGCAGCGTGGGGAGGGTCGGTTTGTAGCGCGCTAGCGATACAAACCGGGGTGGGGGGACTTCAATAGGTGTTGTGCTGATCTATGCAGAAATGCGCCCCCACCCCGGCACCTCCCCACGCTCGCTTCGCTTGCGGGGGACGGGAGGTAAGGGTCGCTGCGCTTACGTCATTGCCTTCTGCATCAGGCTCTTGTCGAAAGCCGTCGACCAGTCCGGCACCTTCTGCAGCTTCTTGGTGTCGACCAGAATCTGCGCCTGCTTGGTCATGTAGGCTTCCAGATCGGACGGCCAGCCGGGATGCACCTCCACGCGCGATAGCGCGTTGCTGAAGGTGTCCTTCGACATCTGATAGCCCTTGGAGGTGTAGAACGAGTAGATCGTATCGGCGACCTTGCCAGGGTTGCGCTTGAAATCATTGGCGACGTCGAGCCACGCCTTGAGATAGCTGACCAGCACGTCGGAGTGCCGCTTCACGAATTCCGGCGTCGCGGCCATGAACACCGGCAGCTTGTCGAAGTCGTAGTAGTCCACGAGTGTGTTCGCCAGGCCTTCCGATTCCGCGATTGCGTTGTACGGCTCGACGTTCGCCATCGCGTCGACGGTCTTTGCGGCGAGCGCGGCGACCATGTCGTTCACATTCATGCGGACTTCTTGGTAGTCGCCCTTCTTCAGACCGGCCTTCGGCAGGATGTCGTCGACCAGGATGTTGCCGATCGACGAGCCCGTCTGGTTGGCGATCTTCTTGCCGCGCAGGTCCTCGACCTTGCTGATACCGAGGTCCTTGCGCGCCATCAGCCGCGCAGTCCTGCCGACGTCCTCGATCACTGCGATCGCGATCAGGTCACCTTTCTCATGCCCGAGCGCGAACGAAGGTCCTGCGTACGTGCCGAGATCGACCTGCTTCGCGACCTGCTGCTGCATCGTCAGGTTGCCTGACGGCACGGCGAATTCCTCGAATTTGAGACCGTGTCTGTCGGCGATGCCGGAGTGCAGCAGGTAATAGGTCGGCATGCCCCACATATTGGTCTGGTAGCCCTGCCGGATGGTGACGGCGTCCGCTGCGCCCGCGCCGCGCAGTCCGAGGCGCATGGCGACTGCGCCGGCTGTGAGCAGCGTCTGCCGCCGCGTCAGTCCTTTTTGCGTGCTCATGTCATCCTCTCTGGTTCAAATGTCCGTTGTTCTTGCTTGTCGGCTCGACTTCCTGGCCGAGTTCGCGCAGCAGGATCTTCTGCCATTCCAGGAATTCGGGGCTGAGCGGATCGCGCGGGCGCGGAAGTGGAATCTTTATTTCCGCCTTTACGGTGCCGGGATGCGGCGACATCACGATGACGCGGTCGGCGAGATAGACCGCTTCGGCGACGTTGTGCGTCACGTAGATCACCGTCTTCTTCGTCTCGCGCCACACGTCCGCCAAGAGCCGCTGCATCTCGTCGCGCGTCAAAGCGTCGAGCGCGGCGAAGGGCTCGTCCATCAGCAGCACCGCCGGATTGTAGGCGAGTGCACGCGCGATCGCGACGCGTTGCTGCATGCCGCCGGAGAGGTGATGCGGATACGAATCGGCGAATTTTTCGAGCTTCACCAGACGCAACTGCTCGCGTGCGATCTTGGTGCGCTCCTCTTTCGCGACGCCCTTCATTTCCAGGCCAAACGCGACGTTGCCCAGCGCGGTGCGCCAGGGAAACAACTGCGCGAAATCCTGGAATACAACGCCGCGGTCCATACCGTGGCCATCGACCTTCTTGCCGGCGATTGTGATTTCGCCGGACGTGGGCGTGAGAAAGCCGGCGATGATGTTGAGCAAGGTCGACTTGCCGCAGCCGGATGGACCGACGAGGCACAGGAATTCGGATTGCTCGATCGCAAAATGGGCTTCGTGCACGCCCTCGACACGGCCCGCGGGCGTGTCATAGGCGAGCGAGACGCCGGAAATTTCGATATGAGGCATTCTTCTCCTTCTCTTACCGCTTCGTCTCGGGCGCCCAGCGCGGCTTTCGTTTTTCGCGGAACGCGGCAAATCCTTCAGTCGCTTCCTCCGACTGTCGCTTGGCCGCATGCGCATCGACCAATTCGCCGAATGCTTTTTCGTCGAGGTGGCTCCAGCCGGAACGCAAGGCCCACAGCTTGGTCTGCGCAATCGCATCGGGACCGTTCGTTAGCAATTCGTGCACGATGCGCTCGCCGCGCGCTTCGAGTTCCACCAGCGGCACGACCTCGTGCACAAGGCCGATCCGGCGCGCCTCCTGCGCGTCGAAGCGCTCGCCGGTGAGCGCATAGCGGCGCACCTGGCGCAGGCTCATCGCGTCGTTCAGTTGCGGGATGATGATCGTCCCGGCGACGCCGATGCGCACTTCGGCGATGGAGAAGCTCGCATTGTCCGCCGCGATGACGATGTCGCAGGCGGAGACGATCCCCGTCCCGCCGCCGAAGCAGGCGCCCTGCACGAGCGCAACGGTCGGGACCGGAAGCCAGTTCAGTCGCTGCACCACTTCCGCGGTCATGCGCGAGGCGCGCGCATTCTCCTCGGGCGAACTCTTGCGCACGGAGTCGAGCCAATTGACGTCGGCGCCGGCCTGGAAATTGCGTCCGCTGCCGGTGATGACGACAACTCGCAGCTTCTCCATCGCGAGCGTATCGTACATCGCGAGCAAGCCCGAGATCATATCGCCGTTGTAGGCGTTGTAGACCTCGGGGCGATTGAGCGTCACGCGCGCGATGCCGCGCGCATCGACGCTCCAGAGTAGGGGCCCGCTATCCTGCGCCATACGATCAACCCCGCGCCATGCGCATCATGCCCCACCGGTAGACGGTGAAGCGTTCGAGCGAGCCGAACACCAGCCGCTCGAACACGAAGCCGATGCAGCCGATCACGACGATCGACGCCATCATCACGTCGGTCTGCAGGAATTCCTTGGAATCGAAGATCACCCAGCCGAGGCCCCAATCGGAGGCCGCGATCATCTCAGCGCCGACGACGGCAATCCACGAGCGCAGAAAGGCCTGTCGCATGCCGGTGATGATGAAGGGCGATGCGCCGGGGATGATCACCTTCCAGAACAGACGCTTCTCATCCGCGCCCATGGCTCCGGCCGCGCGCAGCCACAGCGGATTGACCGCGCGCACGCCGGTCCAGGTGTTGAACATCATCGGGAACGTCGCTGCGTAAAAGACGATCAGCACCGTCGTGAGGTTGCCGATGCCGAACCACAGCATGAACAGCGGCACCAGCGCGAAGGAGGGGATCGGCATCAGCGCGCTGGTCAGCGGCAGCACGAAATATTCGATCGGCTTGAACCGCGCCATCAAGATGCCGAGCGGAAGTCCAACGACGATCGCGAGACCGAAGCCGAGCAGCACGCGATAGAGCGTCGCGCCGGCATGCTCGATCATGCGTCCGTCCGCGAGCATCGCGAACAGCGTCTTCCAGATAGTCGCGATGCCAGGCAGCAAGACCGGCGGGAAAAAGCCGCTCAAAGCGACGAGCTCATACAGGACGGTCGCCGCGACGAGCGTGATGGCGGCGCGCGTATAGCTGCGGCGGCGCTGGAGCGTGTCGTTCATGAGCCCATGGACTCCATCATGCCCCAGCGTACGACCGTGAAATCCTCGAGCTTCTGAAAGAGATATTTCTCCAGCGTGAGCCCGATCAGCGCGATCACCGTGATGCCGGCCATCATCACGTCGGTGTTCAGGAATTCGCGCGCGCCGAAGATGAGCCAGCCTAACCCCCACGGCACGGCGGCGAGCATCTCGACCGCGACAAGGATACGCCACGCCTGCGCGAGCCCGAGCCGCAGGCCGGTGAGGATGAAGGGAAGCGAACCGGGCAAGATGACGTGTCGGAAGATGCGGTGATTGTCTGCGCCCAGGGCCTGCGCGGAGCGCATCCAGATTTCCTTCACCGCCTTCACGCCGGTCCAGCTATTGAAGATCACTGGAAACACCGAGACGAACGCGACGAGCAGGACCGCCGATACTTCGCCCGGGCCGAACCACAGCAGAAACAGCGGCGCGTAGGCCAGCCCGGGGATCGGCGCGAGCACGGCGACCAGCGGCAGCACGATGTCTTCCATGCGCCGCGAACGGCCCATCAGCACGCCGATGCAGACGCCGACAATCGCGGCGAGGCCAAATCCCGCTATCAGCCGCAACAGCGTTTCCAGCGCATGCAGCGGCAGCACGCCGGAGAGGGTGAGCGTCACGAATGCGCGCGCGACCTGTTCGAGCGGCGGAAACAGCTTGATCGGAAATATGCCGAGATGGGCGATGATCTCCCAAGCCCCGCCGACCACGACAAACGGAAAAGTATTGCGGGCGACGGCCCACAAACGGTCGCTGACCGGCGTGCCTGCAGGCGGCGCCGCTGCGAGTGCCGCAACTTCGTGCATGCGCGAACTGTTTCCTCTTTCCTGTCGGCGCGCATAGCGCTTGCGCGCCGCCGACCCTTGTTTCCGGGTTCCTCGACAGGATAATGCGCCTTCCTCCGCTGCCACAAGGCGGCGCGGTCATTTGGCGGTGCACGCCTCTGGCGCAGATTAGGCAGAACGGCTAAAGCGCTGCCGCCTCGCCGCGTTTGGGGGTTTTCTTCAAGGAGAGTTTCGGGATGTCGAACACGCAAAAAATCGGCTGGATCGGGGCGGGGCGCATGGGACTTCCCATGGCGGAGCGTCTCTTGAAGGCGGGCCACGATGTGACAGTGTGGAATCGCACGCGCGCGAAGGCCGAGCCGCTTACCGCGCACGGCGGCAAGATCGCGGACAAGTTGTCCGAGCTCGCCTCGTGCGACGTGGTGTTCTCGATCGTGTCGGAGGGCAAGGATCTCGAGCAGGTCTATTTCGGCAAGGACGGCGTTCTGTCCGGCGGCAAGGCGCCGCGCATCTGCGTCGATTGTTCGACGATCTCGGTGCAAGAGTCCGTCGACATCCGCAAGCGTCTGAAGGACAAGGGCGCGGAGTACATCGCGGCACCGGTGTCCGGCAACGCGAAGGTCATCAAGGCGGGCCGTCTGTCGTCGGTCCTTTCCGGCGCGCAGGACGCCTGCGAGACGATCATGCCGCTGATGAAGATCGTCGCGCCGCAGGGCGTTTCTTACGTGGGCGAAGGCGAACTCGCGCGCGTCTGCAAGATCGCGCACAACGTGATGCTCGGCGTTGTCATCGAGAACCTGATCGAGATCACGCTCCTGGTGAACAAGATGGGTGTGCCGCGCCACGCCTTCCTCGCGTTCCTCAACAACGGCGTGATGGGCTCGATGTTCACGCGGTACAAGTCGCCGGCGCTGGTCAACCTCGATTGGACGACAACCTTCACGCCGGAATTGCTGCGCAAGGACCTCGACCTCGGTCTTGAGCTCGGCCGCGAAATGGACGTGCCGATGCCGGTGACCGCAGCGACGCGCGAAGTGCTGCAGACACATTTTGGCGCGGCGACGTTGCAGAAGAATCCGGAGGAATACCTCCAGAAGGACTTCGCGGCGCTGCTCGAAACGATGGCGCTTGCAGCCGGCATGAAGCTTCAGCCGGAGAACAAGCAGGTCCCGACCGGGCTCGAACACTAATACCAAGTTCCAGAAGGCGTGACTCGTCCGGGATTCCCAAATCGGCGCGGCTCTGATTCAACATGGCGAAGGAGGTTCGCCATGTCAGTTCCGA
>Ga0207726_1000008_pt1 | contig 35562 bp, 36 predicted proteins | sample LuqExpMetageno40_FD_187798 | JGI IMG/M metagenome (GOLD analysis project Ga0207726, IMG submission 187798) | Tropical forest soil microbial communities from Luquillo Experimental Forest, Puerto Rico - Sample 40 (SPAdes) | ecosystem: Environmental > Terrestrial > Soil > Tropical forest ...
CGGCCATCCACGTCTTTCGGTTTTCATGCCCGCATCGAAGTCGTGGATGCCCGGCACAATGCCGGGCATGACGACACAGAGGCACGTTACTAAACCGCCTCTCCGCGCGCGGAGAGCGCGGCGGTGCGGATCGCGGCGATGTTGCCCTTATAGTCGCCACCTTTGAACACCGCGGAGCCGGCGACGAGCGCGTTCGCGCCGGCGGCCACGACCTTCGCGGCATTCTCCGCCGTGACGCCACCATCGATCTCGATGTCGATCGGCCGGGTGCCGATCAATGCACGCAGGCGTTGGAGCTTGTCGAGCGCGGCCGGGATGAAGGCCTGTCCGCCAAAGCCGGGGTTTACCGACATGATCAGCACGAGGTCGACCGCGTCGAGCAAGTGCTCGATCGAGGACACCGGCGTGCCGGGGTTCATCGTCACGCCCGCCTTCTTGCCGAGCGCGCGGATCGCCTGCAGCGAGCGGTGAATGTGCGGTCCTGCTTCGACATGCGCGGTGATGATGTCAGAGCCGGCCTTGGCGAACGCTTCCAAGTAGGGATCGCACGGTGCGATCATCAAATGCACGTCGAGCGTCTTTTTCGTCAGCGGCCGCAGCGCTTGCACGACGGGGGGGCCAATTGAGATGTTTGGCACGAAGTGCCCGTCCATCACGTCGACGTGGATCCAGTCGGCCCCTGCCGCTTCGACCGCGCGCACTTCCTCGCCGAGCCGCGCGAAATCGGCGGACAGAATCGACGGTGCAATGACTAGCGGGCGCGGCATGGGACTCTCCGAAAGGTTCGCTATCACGCCGCGCCGGGCCGCCGCAATGCCGGCTCCGCCGTCGCGAAGCGACGGGCGAGCGGTTTCAACATATGCGGCAGCATAAAGATCGGTAACTGCGCCAGCGCGAAGTACAGCCAGGAGATATCCGGCACGGCGAAACCGATGGCCGTGAGCATCAGGCCGATGTTTCGGCTGCCAGCCGTCAGCCCGACGGCGAGCGCGCGGTGGCGCCCGGCCGGCAGGAAGAGCAGCGTGCTGACCGCAATCAGACCAAGCGCGATTGCGAAGGCGAGCGCCGCAAGACCGGCCACGAGCAGTGGATCGGCAATCGCGTGGGCGGTCACTCCGTCCATCGCGGCGATGGCGAACAGCAGCATTGCAAGGACACTCAATCCGTCGATCTGCTCGCGCCTGCGCTCCAACCTTTCGCGTCCGGCGAAACGGCGGAAGAGCGAGGCGGCGAGTGCCGCTCCGCCGATGATCAGCACGAGCTTCAACCCGAAACCGGCGGGCGAGATCACGCTGGTCCCGAGAAAGAGATGGGTGAAGAACGCGGCGGTCAGCGGCGAAATGACCATCGCGACGACCAGGCTTCCCAGCGTCAGGGCGACGTCGAGACCAAGCAATGCGGCCATCGCTGGCGACGACATCGTCGAGGTGGCGCAGATCTGCAGAACGAGAATGAAGTGGAGCCCCGGCGAGAAATGCGGCAGGCCGAGGCCGAGGAAGATGGCGCCGAGGGCGAGCGGGCAGATCACCATCACCCACAAAGTCGCCGCCGCGATCAGCTTGGGCTGCACGAAGTAGCGGCGCAGTTCGATCGGATCGACGCGCAGGAACGCGAGCACCAACAAGAGCACGATTGCCGCGCCGAGCGTCGGCTTGAGCACAGCGGCGAGCGGCGGGATCGCCAGTCCGACGAACACCGAGCCGGCGACAACGAGCGTGCCGTGCCGGCCGATGCGGCCAAGCGCGTCCGTGAGCAGCTTCAGCCAATGCATAGAACAGTCCTTCGAAGTACGCGGCGCGAATGGCGTTTTCTCGGCGGCGAACCATATACGGCATTCGAGACGGGAGACGAGAAGAATGGCACGCACCGATGCGATCGTGCTGGGCGCCGGCATCGTCGGCACGTCGATCGCGCTGCATCTGGCCAAGCGCGGGCTGTTGGTTGCGCTGATCGATCGCGGTAGGCCGGGCGAGGAGACGTCCTACGGCAACGCCGGCGTTATCGAGGCGAGCACGATTCTCCCGCCCACTTTTCCACCCGGGCTGAAGGCCCTGCTGCGGGTCGCATTCAAGCGCGCGAGCGAAGCGAACTACCATTTCGCGTTCCTGCCGCGCGTCGCGCCATGGCTGTTCGCCTTTCGCGCGGCCTCACAGCCCAAGCGCATCGCGGAGACGGCGCGGCTGAACCGGCCGCTATTTGCCCGCGCTCTCTCCGAGCACGAGGAGCTGATGCGCGAGGCGGGCGCGCTCGATCTGCTGCGCAAGACCGGCTGGTTGAAGCTCTATCGGCGCAAGGAATCGCTCGCTGCGCTGCGGCTCGAATTCGAACTGGCAAAAGAATTCGGCCTGCCGCTGGAGACGCTCACGGCCGCCGGTGCGCAAGCGCTCGAACCGCATCTGCGCGCCGTGTTCGAGGCGGCGGTGTTCTGGCCTCGCGCCGCGAGCATTTCTGATCCGCTCGCGCTGACGCAGGCTTATTTGCGCCGCTTCACCGTGCTGGGCGGCGTGGCGCTGCGGGGCGATGCGCGCAGTCTGCATCGCTCCGGCTCGGGATGGCGCGTGGAGACCGCCGAGGGCGCGCTCGATTCCGCCAACATTGTCGTCGCGCTAGGGCCATGGGCGCCGGATGTGCTCGAACCACTCGGCATCCGGCTGCCGATGGCGGTGAAGCGCGGGTATCACCGTCATTTCCGCGGCGAGCGCAACGCGACGCTCGCACGGCCGGTGGTGGACGTCGATTTTGGTTATCTGATCACGCCGATGCAGCAGGGCATCCGGCTCACCACCGGCGCGGAGTTTGCCGCGCGCGATGCGCTGCCGACGCCGGTGCAGTTCGACCGGCTGATGCCGCGTGCGCGCGCGCTTTTTCCGCTCGGCGAGCGCGCCGACGACAAGACCTGGCTCGGCGCGCGCCCGAGCTTTCCGGACTCGCGGCCCGTCATCGGACGAGCGCCGCGGCAGTCCGGACTCTGGCTCGGCATCGGACACGCGCACTGGGGTCTCACGCTTGGTCCGGTGACCGGCCACCTGCTCGCCGATCTGATTACCGGCGCGACGCCGCTCGTCGATCCGGCGCCGTACCGCGCCGAGCGATTCGCGGCTTGATTTCAGCGGACATGTCGTCGAAACAGGCGGCGTGAAGAACACGCATCACGTTATCATCGTTGGCGGCGGTCCCGTCGGCCTTGCGCTCACGCTCTCAGCGCGCGACATCTCATGCGCGCTCATCGAAGCGCGTACCGAGATGCTGTAAGTGCGATGGTTACGCGAGCGGCGGGTCAGTAATCAGCTGTGCTTACGCGTCAATTCGCGGTGATCGTAGCGATCCCGGATATACGTGTTGAAAAAGGTATCTTTTGAGAACGCGGAGCGGAAAGCGCGAGCGACGTCGGGGGCGAACCTCGACATACTCGTACACGCGCCCGGTCACGATATTGACCACGAGGCGCTCGCGCTCGGCATCATAACGAATCCCAGCGATCACGCTCGACGGCACGGACGAACCCTCTATGCCGGCAACGCGCAAACCTTCGGTTGAGTTCAATTTATACGAAGCGGGCTTTCCAGCACGGCAGCGCGTCGGGGAAGGGCAGGGGAGTTGCCTCATACACACCGCGCGCGATGGCGCGGGCGAGCACGTGCGCGGCCAAGCTGCCGAGTTCGCTCAGACCGTAAATCGGATCGGCGAGCGGCTTCTCTCCCGTCGCTGCCGCGAACACCACATCACCGTCGAGCGGCGTGTGCACTGGATGGACCGCGCGCGCCATGCCGATCTGCGCCATTACGGCAAGCCGGTGGCACTGCGCTTTGCTCAAGCGGGCGTCGGTTGCGATCACGCCAAGAGTGGTGCTCTGTCCCGGCGCGCCTTTGCTGCGGAAGGCGAGATCGCCGGCGGTGAGCTTTTCGGGAAAGCCGAGCCCGCCGAATTCGCCGTCGCGTTCGAACGGCGCGGCCCAGAATTGTGCGCGTGCGCCGATCGTGACGCTGCCGGCCGCGTTCACGGCAACCAGCGCACCGACGGTAATTCCGTCGCGCGTCGTGGCTGAGGCGGAGCCGATCCCGCCCTTGAGATTGACCGTCGTCGCGCCGAGCCCCGCGCCTGCGCTGCCGAGCGCAAAGTCGCGCGCCGCATTCACGCCCGCCGCGTAACCGAGCTCGCGATATGGCGGATAGCGGCCCCAGTCCTTGTCGCCGCCTGAGAGCAGATCAAACAGGATCGCCGCCGGCACGATCGGCACCCGCGCCTCGCGGACTGCGAAGCCGCGACCCTGCTTGCGCAGGTAAGCCTGCACTCCGGAGGCCGCGTCGAGCCCGAAGGCCGAGCCGCCCGAAAGCGCAATCGCGTCTATGCCCTCGACTGTCTGCGCCGGATCGAGCAGCGCCGTCTCGCGCGTGCCGGGCCCGCCGCCGCGCAGGTCGACACTTGCCGCCACCGCGCGGTCGAACACTACGGCAGTGACTCCGGAGCCGAGCTTCATGTCGTCGGCATGTCCGACGCGCACGCCGGCCACGTCGGTGATCAGATTGCGCATGCTCAACGCAGTATCACATCCCTGCCATTCCGGCACCGGCACCTTGCCTTCGCCATAGTTGGCCGGGCATACCGGCGGCCATGCATGACGTGACTATCCCCGCTGCGCTGATCGCCGGTATCATCAGCTTCCTCTCCCCGTGCGTGCTGCCGCTGGTCCCGCCGTACCTCGTGTTCCTGGCGGGCACCTCGCTCGAGCGTTTCGCCGACCGCGAGCCGGAGGCCCGCGTGCGCTGGGAGACCGTGCTCGCGGCCTGCCTGTTCGTGCTCGGCTTCTCGACCGTGTTCGTGGCGCTGGGCGCGAGCGCGAGCGTGGTCGGCTCGCTGATCCGCGCCTATTCCGGACCGCTGGCGATCGTCGCGGGCGTCGTCATTATCGTCATGGGCCTGCACTTCCTCGGCATCACGCCAATCGCGCTGCTGCATCATCAGAAGAGGATGGACGTGGCGAAGCCTGTCGGGCTCTGGGGCGCCTACGTGATAGGGCTTGCGTTCGCCTTTGGCTGGACGCCGTGCATCGGGCCGATCCTCGCCGCCATTCTTGCAGTGGCTGCGTCCGAGCAGACGGTCGCGCACGGCGCAGGATTGCTTGCCATCTATTCGCTGGGCTTAGGCATTCCCTTCATCGTCGCAGCGTTCGCCGTCGAGCCGTTCGCGGCCTTTCTGGCGAAATTCAAAAAGTACCTCCGTCGGGTGGAGCAGTTGATGGGCGGGCTGTTGGTGCTCACCGGTGTCGCGTTTCTCACCGGCAGCCTGAATGACCTGAGCGTGTGGCTGCTCGATATGTTTCCGGGACTGGGACGGATCGGGTGACTTCTCATCCGTTTGTCCCCGAAGTGCGGACCCAGCGCTAACTTGGAATGCTGAACGGCCCCTCCTGCTTTCGCGGGTATGAGCGGACAGGGGCGGCCGCAGCAACAAAACAAAAAGCCCGCCTTGCGGCGGGCTTTTCAATTTCGATCCAAGGACGCTCACTTCGCTTTCGAACAGTCGTTACCGGGGCACTCGACATAGGAGATCTTGCCCTCGGGCGTCTTCTTCCAGACGTACATGACGTAGTCCAGATTGGTGCGGTCGCCCTTCTTGTCATAGGAGATGTCGCCGAGCACGGTGTGGAAGGCCATGCCGGAATGCATCTTCTCGGCGACCTTCTTCGGATCGAGTGATTTCGCCGCTTCTGCCGCCTGCTTGATAATCTCGACGCCGGCATAGCTGTAGAGCGTGTAAGCCTCCGGCTCGAACTGCTTCGCGCGGAATTCGTCCACGACCTTCTTTGCCTGCGGCTTGTTGCGCGGGTCGGGCCCGTAGGTCATCAGCGTGCCCTCGACGCCCGGGCCGCCGACGGCCGCGAACTCATCCGAGGTGATGCCATCGCCGCCCATCAGCGGCGCTTTCACGCCCTGATCGCGCAGTTGCCGCACAATCAGACCGCCTTCGGTGTACAGGCCGCCCCAGTAGATCAGGTCGGGATTGACCTGTTTGATCTTGGAGACGAGCGCGGAATAGTCCTTCTCACCGGTGTTGACGCCCTCGTAGAGGACCTCCTTCATCCCGCCTTTGTTGATCGTCTTCTTCATCTCGTCGGCAAGACCTTTGCCGTAGGTGGTCTTATCCTGGATGACGGCGATCTTCTTTCCATTGAAGTGCTTGAGGATGTACTCGCCCGCGACCTGACCCTGCTGGTCGTCGCGGCCGCACACGCGGAAGATGTTCCACATGTTGCGTTCGGTGACCGTCGGATTGGTCGAGGCCGGCGTGATCTCGAGGATGCCATTTTCCTTGTAGACCTCGGACGACGGGATCGTGACGCCGGAATTGTAATGGCCGATGACGAATTTCACACCTTCGCCGGCGAAGTTATTGGCCACCGACACGCCTTGCTTCGGATCGGAGGCGTCGTCGCCATAGCTCGCACTGAGCTTCTGACCAAGAATGCCACCGGCTTTGTTGATGTCCTCGACCGCCTGGTCGACGCCGTTCTTCATCTGCGCGCCGGTTGCCGCGTTCGGTCCGGTGATCGGTCCGCCCATGCCGATCTTGACCTGCGCGCTCGCCGCGCCGGCCGTGGCGATGGCGACTGCGAACGCAAGGCCGACTTTGGTCATGCCCTTCATGTGGTCTTCCCCTTGATTGGTCGGGAGGGAGCCTAGCTCAGGGCGTTTTGCGCCGCCACCGGAACGCGCCTAGGCTTTCGTTGATCCAACCGTATTGCCTCACCATTTGTGCCGCCCGTGCCATGCGGAAGCTGGTGAGCCCGAAAGCGATACAGATCACGGTGTCGACTGCGTAAAACTGTAGCGTCAGCAGCGTGCCGTCGAACAGGCTGAAATGGATGAATCGGACCGCCGCCCCGAGCAGCAGGCAATAAAAGATGACGTGCCAGATCGGCCGCCAGGTTTGGGCTGCCGCGCGGCCGGTGAGCCAGGCGGCGGCGCCGCCCAGGATCAGCGTGACCAGGACGAAGACGCCGAACGAGTTTTCCTCGTATAGAAAGCCGGTCATGCTTCGCGGCCTCCCTCGAGATACGCCTGCCGGATTTCTGGTTTCTCCAAAAGCTCGCGCCCGGTGCCAGTGAGGGTGATGCGTCCATTCACCATGACATAGCCACGGTGCGCGAGCTTAAGCGCGTGATACGCATTCTGCTCGACCAGGAAGACCGTGAGGCCGCTTTCGGCATTGAGCGCGCGGATCGCTTCGAAAATTTGCCGCACGATGATTGGTGCTAACCCGAGCGAGGGTTCGTCGAGCAGGAGCAGGTGCGGACGCGCCATCAGCGCGCGCGCGATCGCGAGCATCTGCTGCTCTCCCCCGGAGAGGGTCCCGCCGCGCTGGCCGATGCGCTGCTTGAGCCGCGGGAAAAGGGTGAGCACGCGTTCGAGGTCCTCCCCGAAACAGCCGTCGCCGCCGACGGTCGCGCCCATCTGCAGATTTTCCAGCACGGTCATGCGCGAGAAGATGCGCCGGCCCTCCGGCGACTGCGCCAGCTTGAGCCGCGCGATCTCGTGCGTCGGCAGGTGCGTGATGTCGCGGCCGTCGAACACGATCGAACCCTGCCGTGCGCGCGGATTGCCACAGATCGTCATCATCAGGGTCGACTTGCCGGCGCCATTCGCACCGATGAGGGTAACGATCTCGCCGGCACTGACGTCGAGGTCGACGCCCTTCAGTGCCTCGACGCGGCCGTAGAAGGTGTGCACGCCGCGCACGGACAGGAGAGCGCTCATGACCGCACCTCCGCCTCGACGCGCTCGACCTCTTCGTCGGCGACGCCGAGATAGGCCGCAATCACCTTCGCGTCGTTGCGCACCGCCTGTGGATCGCCGTCTGCGATCTTGACACCGTAGTCGAGCACGATGACGTGGTCGGAGATTTCCATCACCACCGACATATCGTGCTCGATCAGTAGAATTGAGATTCCGTCCGCTTTGATCGAGAGCAGGAGTTCGTTAAGTTCGCCGCTTTCCCGCGGATTGAGACCGGCGGCCGGCTCGTCGAGGCAGAGCAGGACCGGATCGGTGCACATCGCGCGCGCAATCTCCAGGCGGCGCTGTGCGCCGTAGGGCAGGTCGCCGGCGGGATCATCCGCGCGCACGAGCAGGCCGACGCGATCAAGCCATGCGCTCGCTTTGTCGATCGCGTCGCGCATTGCGGCCCGGTACGTCGGTACTCGAAAGAGGCCGGCGAACGTGTAGCCGGACGCGAGCATCAACCGGTTGTGCTGCGCGACGAGCAGATTTTCCAGCACGGTCATGCCTGGAAACAGGCGGATATTTTGGAACGTTCGGGCGACGCGCGCCTGCTGCGCGACGAGATAGTCCGGCATGCGCTCGAGCAAATGCAACGCGCCGTCGGCGCCGGGAAGGCTACGCCTGCCGCTGTCGGTCAGGGCCTCCAATCTACTCCATGCTGACGCGGTGCCATGCCGCAAGGCAAGCCGCCCTTCGCTCGGCTTGTAAAATCCGGTGATGCAGTTGAAGACGGTCGTCTTGCCTGCGCCGTTCGGGCCGATCAGCGCGGTGATCTCGCCCTGGCGTGCATTGAACGACAGATCGTCCACGGCGGTGAGCCCGCCGAACCGCATCGTCAGATGCTCGACGCGAAGCAACGTCTCGTCGCCTTGCGACATCAGCCGTGACCCTGGCCGACGAGATCGGCGCCGATGCGTTTGCGCTCTTTCAGGAACACCGACGGAGCGCGGGTCGAGATCAGCCCGCGCGGGCGCCAGATCATGATTAGCACCATGGCGAAGCCGAAGATCAGCATTCGGTACTGGGTCGGATCGAACGTCGGGCCGAACACGGATTTAAGGAAACCGAGATCGCGCATGATCTCGGTGCCGCCGATCATCGCGATGGCCGCGACCGCGACGCCGATCTGGCTGCCCATGCCGCCGAGTACGACGATGGACAGGATCGTCGCCGATTCCATGAAGGTGAAAGATTCGGGCGAGATGAAGCCCTGCCGCGCCGCGAAGAAGGAGCCGGCAAAGCCCGCGAACATCGCACCGATCGCGAAGGCGGTCAGTTTGGTATTGGTCGTGTTGATGCCGAGCGAGCGGCAGGCGATCTCGTCTTCACGCAACGCCTCCCAGGCGCGGCCGACCGGCAGCCGGCGCAGCCGGACAGTGACCCAGCAAGTCAGCAAAGCAAGCCCGAGGATCAGGTAATATAAAAAAATGGTGCGATAGATCGGCGAGAATTCGAGCCCGAATACCGCCGCGAAGCCGTCGTCGTCGGCGTTGAACGGGATGCCGAAGAAGGTCGGGCGCGGGATGCCGCCGATGCCGGCATAGCCGTTCGTCAGGTCGACGAAGTTGATGATGACGATGCGGATGATCTCGCCGAAGGCGAGCGTCACAATTGCGAGATAGTCGCCGCGCAGGCGTAGCACCGGAAAACCGAGCAGGATGCCCCAGAACGAGGCGAGACAGCCGGCGAGCGGCAGCAGAATCCAGAACGATAGGCCGAAGGTCTTGGCCAACAGCGCATACGAATAGGCGCCGACCGCGTAGAATGCGACGTAACCGAGATCCAGGAGGCCGGCGAGGCCGACGACGATGTTCAGCCCCCAGCCCAGCATCACGTAGATCAGAATCTGGACGCCAAAATTGTCGATCCACTTCACGGCGCGGCCCATGCCGGCGGTCGCGATGACGATGGCGGGATAGCAGACGACAATGCCGATCACGAACGGGATGACGTAGCGTTCCATCGCCACGCGCCACGGCGCGGCGGTGCGCGCGGGTCGCAGCGCGCGGCGGCGCATCCAGGGGGCGACGGCGAGCGCGTAGCCGAGCCGCGCGACGGCGACGACCGCGACCAGCGCAAACAGAATCGTGCCGTGGGTGACGAGCACGAGTTCGTTGCGGAAATCCGAGACGGTCTGGAATCCGACCAGGGGCAGGAACAGCGCGAAGGCCACCAGCGCCGTCACCGCGGCATCGCGCAGCGCGGCTACAAAGGAGAGGCGCATAGCGGGCGCTTTATCCGCGGCGGCCATGCCTCACACCTTCTCCACGTCCGGGCGGCCGAACAGGCCCTGCGGCAGGAAGATGAGCGTGATCGCGAGAACTGAGAAAGCGGCGACGTCCTTGTAGTCGGTCGAGAAATAGGCTGACCACATCGTCTCGATCAGACCGATCAAAAGTCCCCCGATCACCGCGCCTGGCAGCGAACCGATCCCGCCCAGAACGGCGGCGGTGAACGCCTTCACGCCGGGCACGAAGCCATCGGAGAACGAGACCACGCCGTAATACATCAGGTACATCGTGCCGGCGACGGCGGCGAGCGCGGCGGCGATGACGAAGGTCATGGAAATGGTGTGGTCGACGTCGACGCCGACCAGCGCCGCCATCTTCTGGTCCTGCTCGCAGGCGCGCTGCGCGCGGCCGAGCCGCGTCTTGGCGACGAGATACCAGAAGCAGGCGAGAAGTACGGCGGTGACCAGCCAGATCACCATTTGCTTTGACGACAGCGTCACGTCGTAGCCACCCTGGCTGAACACGGTGTATTCGCCGTGCAGCATCGGCGGGATCGACTTGTTGCGCGGCCCCTGCGTAACCTGGACGAAATTGGACAAGAAGATCGACATGCCGATCGCCGATATCAGCGGCGCGAGCCGGAAGGAGCCGCGCAGCGGCCGATAGGCAACGCGCTCGATCGCCCAGTTCACCAAGGACGTGAATACCATCGCGACCAAGAGCACGAGGAACAGCGCGAGCGCGATCGAGCCGATGCCGATCCAGCTGGTCAGGATCAGGAACGCGATCAGCGCGATGAAGGCAGAGACCATGAACACGTCGCCATGGGCAAAATTGACCATGCCGATGATGCCGAACACCATCGTGTAGCCGATGGCGATCAGACCGTAGATGGAGCCGAGCGTGATCCCGTTGATGAGCTGCTGGAGGAAAACTGCCATCCGCTCCCCTTGCGGCTGAAATTGCGCCCACCCGACACGCAAACGTCCGATTCTTAAGGCTTAACAAAGGTGCGCCGCAGCGGCAACGTGGCGTGCCGCAGGCCGGCGCAAATCGCCTCGGAGAACACAGCCTTTGTCTCCCAGTGTCGAACCGATTCTCCGCTTCGGCAGCGCAGCGCTGATGTTCGCGGGACTCGTGCTGTGGGAATGGCGCAGGCCTCGCCGCCGGCTTGCCTTCGGACGGGAAGGACGCTGGTTCGGTAACCTGGGCATCCTGGCAATCGACATCATCATCGTGCGGCTGGCCGCGCCGATTGCAGCGGTAGGCGTAGCGCTTGTCGCGGCCGAGCGCGGCTGGGGCCTGCTGCACTGGTTTGCGGTTCCGTTCTGGCCGGGGGCGTTCGTGACCGTCGTCGCGCTCGATCTCGTCATTTATTTGCAGCACGTCGTTTTTCACCGCGTGCCGTGGCTGTGGCGCGTGCATCGCGTGCACCATGCCGACATGGACATCGACGTGACCACCGGCCTGCGGTTCCATCCGATCGAGATCATGTTCTCGCTCTGCATCAAGATCGCTGCCGTGCTGGTGCTCGGCCCCCCGGCCGTCGCGGTGGTGGTTTTCGAGGTGCTGCTGAACGCGACATCGATGTTCAACCATTCGAACGTGGCGCTGCCGCCGCGCCTCGAATGGCTGCTTCGGTGGGTGACGGTCACGCCGCGGATGCATGAGATTCATCACTCGGCCGAGCGCACGGAGACCGACAGCAATTTCGGGTTCAATTTGACCTGGTGGGACCGGCTGTTCGGCACCTACCGCGAAAAGCCCGCGGCTGGCGACAACCTCATCATCGGGCTCTCGGGCTTTCGCGCCGCCGGCGAGCGGACGATCCTGCGCCTGCTGACGCAGCCTTTTCGGGACGAGCGATAGCGAGACCCGCAGCCGTTAAGGTTGATGCGGACTCCGGTAAGGTAAAATTTCGGTTTCTTTTGCCGGAAACAAATGAAGCGATTACGCATGATCGACCGGTAAAGGGGGACGTCATGCGCAAGACGTCGATCGTACGCGTAGCCACGATCCTAGCGATCGCGCTCTATTTTGCACTCGTCTGGGGCTTCGCCGGGTTGCAGGCGTTCACGTCGTCCCATCTCGGTCTCGAGGATGTGTGGCGTTCGCAGACGATCTTCGTGCTCGGCCACGTGTTCAATTTCGGCCCGCTTGGGCTGGTGAAACTCGCCGCGTTTCTCGCCGCGGTGAAGCTGGTCGCTGCCGCGTTTTGCGGGCTGTATGCGCTTGATCGCGCGCGCGGTCGTATGCGCAGCGAATTGTTGGAAGGTGCGCTGATCATCATCGCCGCTGTCGCCGCCGCGGGCTGCGTATCGGGGCTGTGGTCGCATAGCAACTTGCTCTTCCGCGAATCCACGATGCATCTGGCGCTCGCGACGGTCGGCATCGCGCTGTGCATGGTCGAGCGCGCGCTCGACCATGCAGATGATGGGGAAGCAGCGCGCGTGCTGCCGGAAGTCGCTTAATCGCCGTTCTGACCTAGTTCTTGGCTGCTTCGGCTATCACCTCCGCCGCTTGCTTGAAGGCGTGATTGGCGGCGGGCACCCCGCAATAGATCGCCTGCTGCAGGATGATCTCCTTGATGTCGTCCGGCGTGAAGCCTCCCTCGGTGAGGGCGGCTCGAACGTGCATCCTGAATTCGTCCCATTTGTCGAGCGCGAGCATGGTGCCGATGACCAGCACACGCCGTGTGCGCTCGTCGTAATGCGGGCGCGTCCAGATTTCGCCCCACGCCGCGCGCGTGATGAAGTCCTGGAATTCCTCGGTGAAAGGCGTTTTCTTCGCGTTGGCGCGGTCGACCCAGGCATCACCCAGCACCTTGCGCCGCTGCGTCATGCCGCGGTCGTAGCGTTCGCGTTCGTCCATGCGCGCCTCCACTAGCTGAGCAGGAAGTTGAGTACCGTCTTCGTGTAGACCTGCGGCTGCTCCATGTTGGCGATGTGCGCGGCATCGATCGAGGCGATCTTCGCGCCTGGGATCGCCTTGGCTATTGCTTCGCCCTGCGCCGGCGGTGTGGCGGGGTCCTGCGCGCCGACGATCACCATGGTCGGAGCCTTCACTCGCGGATTGCTTTCGCGGAAATCCATGTCGCGAATTGCCTCGCAGCAGGCGATGTAACCTTTGACGTCCGTGTCGGTGAAAATGGCCTTCATGTGTTCGATCACGTGCGGATGGCTCTCACGGAAGCTTTCAGTGAACCAGCGCTGCATGTTCGCATCGACCAGCGCGCCCAACCCCTTCTCGCGCACGAAGGCGATGCGCTCCTCCCACGGCGCCTTGTCGGCATAATACGGCGCGGTGTTGGACAGGATGAGCTTGTTGACGCGGGTTGGCGCGTGGGCGCCGAGCCACTGTCCGACCATGCCGCCCATCGACAGCCCGCACCAATTCGTCTTCTCGATCTTGAGCGCATCGAGAATGGCTAGAACGTCGCGGCCAAATCGCTCCATCGAATACGGACCGGGCGGTATGGCTGATCGGCCATGTCCACGGCGATCGTAACGAACAAGCCGGAAGTGCTTCGCAAGCTCGCCGGCCTGATCGTCCCACATATGCAGATTGGTGCCGAGCGAGTTGGACAACATCAGCGCCGGCGCGCCCTCGCGGCCTTCCACTTCGATGTGAAGGGCGCAGCCGTCGTCTGTTGCGATGGTGGGCATCGAGACCTCCCCGATTGTGTGTCGTTTGTCTATCGCCACCCATAAATGCCCGCCGCGCAGCTGCAAAGGCCTTTTCAGCGTCCGCCGGAGGGCTTAAAGCCCACGGTGTGACCGCGTGAGAAGGAGACAGCGCCGATGGCGATGACGATGACCGGCGAAGTGCAGTTACCGGCCAAACGCGAAGTGGTCTGGGAGAAGCTCAACGATCCGGAGGTGCTCAAGGCCTGCATTCCGGGCTGCGAAGAACTCGACAAGGAATCGGATAACGGATTCCGCGCCGTCGCGACCACCAAGGTCGGGCCTGTTAAGGCGCGCTTCAAAGGCCGCGTGCAGTTGACCGATCTCGATCCGCCGAACGGCTACCGAATCTCCGGCGAGGGTGACGGCGGCGTTGCCGGCTTCGCCAAAGGCGGCGCGACTGTCAGCCTCGCCGACAAGGACGGCGGGACGCTGCTCACCTACAACGTCGAGGCCCAGATCGGCGGCAAGCTTGCCCAGCTCGGCCAGCGTCTGATCAATGGCGCGGCGAAAAAGGTTGCCGACGAGTTCTTCCGCAACTTTGCCGGACAGGTCGAGAAGGCGTGAACGCTTGACCGCACCGGCAGCCCGGGTTCAGACTGAGCCCGTTCCAACGGCAAACTGAACGGAATCGACGCGATTTCAACCCTCTCGTCCTGTTTCCTTGACGACGAGGCGCAAAAGCGTTCGTTTTGAGAGAAAATTGGGGAGGACGACGATGCCAGCCGTGTCCATGATGGTGAACGGAAAACAGGTCTCTGGCGAGGTGGAAGCCCGCACCCTGTTGGTCCAGTTCCTGCGCGAGAATCTGCGGCTTACAGGCACGCATGTCGGCTGCGACACCTCCCAATGCGGCGCCTGTGTGGTGCACATCGACGGCATCGCGGCCAAGTCCTGCACGACACTCGCCCTGCAGTGCGAGGGTGCGCACATCACCACGATCGAAGGCGTCGCCAAGCCCGACGGCACGCTGCATCCGATGCAGGAAGCCTTCCGAGAACATCACGCTCTGCAGTGCGGCTACTGCACGCCCGGCATGATCATGGCCGCACTCGATATCGTGCGGCGCCGCGGCAACGATCTCGACGATCGCACGATCCGCGAGCAACTCGACGGCAATCTCTGCCGCTGCACCGGCTACCACAACATCGTCAAAGCGATCGCCGCCGGCGCCAAGGCGATGGGCAACGAAAGGCACGCCGCGACTTAAGCCTGTGTCAAAATAAAACGGGAGGAGACCGCCATGACAGCGACCGGGATCGGCGCGGCGGTGCGCCGGAAGGAAGATCTCCGTTTCATCACAGGCAAGGGCCAATACACCGACGACGTGGTCCGACCGGGCGAGACCCGCGCCGTCTTCGTGCGCTCGCCGCACGCGCATGCGCGGATCAAGACCATCGACACGAGCGACGCGGCGAAGATGCCTGGCGTCGTCGCGGTGCTCACCGGGGCGCAGCTTGCCGACGACAAGATCGGCAATCTCATCTGCGGCTGGATGATCCATTCCAAGGACGGCTCGCCGATGAAGATGGCGCCGCACCCAGCGCTTGCGGCGGGCACGGTCAATCACGTGGGCGATGCCGTCGCGGTGGTGGTCGCGGAGACGACTGGGCACGCGCGCGACGCGGCCGATAAAGTGAAGGTGGACTACGAGGTGTTGCCGGCGGTGGCCGATCCCGCCAAGGCCAAAAGTGGTCCGCAGATCCACGACGTCGCGCCTAAGAACATGATCTACGAATGGTCGCTGGGCGACGCGAAGGCGGCCGATGCGGCGTTCGCCGCGGCCAAACACGTCACCAAACTGGACATCGTCAACAACCGGCTCGCGCCGAACGCGATCGAGCCGCGCGCTGCGCTCGCCGAATACGACTCCGGCACCGGCCACCTGACCCTGTGGAATACGTCGCAGAACCCGCATGTCGCGCGGCTGGTCATTTCCGCCTTCGTCGGCATCGCGCCCGAGCACAAATTGCGCGTGATCGCGCCGGATGTCGGCGGCGGCTTCGGTTCGAAGATTTTCATCTACCCGGAGGAGGTCGTCTGCCTGTGGGCGGCCCGCAAGGTGAACCGGCCGGTCAAGTGGACGGCGGAGCGGTCGGAAGCCTTCGTCTCCGACGCGCACGGGCGCGATCACGTCACGCATGCCGAGCTCGCGCTCGACGGCAACGGCAAGATCCTCGCGCTGCGGGCGAAGACGATCGCCAATCTCGGCGCCTATATGTCGACCTTCTCGTCGTCGGTGCCGACCTATCTCTACGCGACGCTCCTGTCCGGCCAGTACGACATCCCGCAGATCTATTGCGAAGTGGATGCGGTCTATACCAACACGGTGCCGGTGGACGCCTATCGCGGGGCGGGGCGGCCGGAGGCGACGTTCGTGGTCGAGCGGCTGGTCGAGGTCGCGGCGCGCGAGATGGGCATCGATCCCGCCGATATGCGCAAGCGCAATTTTATCAAATCGTTCCCGCACCAAACGCCGGTGATCATGGCCTATGACGCGGGCGACTACAGCGCATCGCTGAAAAAGGCGATGGAGATCGCCGACGTGAAGGGCTTCAATAAGCGCCGGCGCGATTCCGCTCGCAACGGCAAGCTGCGCGGCATGGGCTATTCCACATACATCGAAGCCTGCGGAATTGCGCCGAGCCAGGCGGTCGGCTCGCTCGGCGCGGGCGTGGGCTTATGGGAAAGCGCGGAAGTGCGCGTCAATCCGACCGGCTCGGTCGAGGTGCTGACCGGTTGTCATGCGCACGGGCAGGGGCACGAGACGACGTTCGCGCAGCTCGTCTCCGAGCGGCTCGGCATCCCATTCGACAACGTCTCCGTCGTGCACGGCGACACCGACAAGGTGCAATTCGGCATGGGCACCTACGGCTCGCGCTCCGGCGCGGTCGGCATGTCAGCGATCGTCAAGGCGCTCGACAAGATTGAGGCGAAGGCCAAGAAGGTCGCCGCGCATATGCTCGAGGCGGCGGAAGGCGACATCGAATTCAAGGACGGCAAGTTCACCGTCGCAGGCACCGACAAGTCGGCAGCCTGGGGCGACGTCTGCCTCAACGCTTACATTGCACACAAATTCTCCGGCCAGGAGCTCGAGCCGGGCTTGAAGGAGACGTCCTTCTACGATCCGACCAATTTCACATTCCCGGCGGGATGTCACATCTGCGAGGTCGAGGTGGACCGCGACACGGGCAAGACCGCGATCGTGAGTTGGACCGCCGTCGACGATTTCGGCACAGTGATCAATCCGATGATCGTCGAGGGCCAGGTGCATGGCGGCATCGCGCAGGGCGTCGGGCAGGCGCTACTCGAAGGCGTCGTCTACGACCGCGACGGGCAGCTCGTGAGCGCCTCGTTCATGGACTACACGATGCCGCGCGCGCACGATCTGCCGTTGTTCAACATCGGGCTGACCGAGACGAAATCGCCGTCCAATCCGCTCGGCATCAAAGGCTGCGGCGAGGCGGGCGCGATTGCCTCGCCGGCGGCTGTGATCAATGCCATCACCGACGCGATCGGAACGGAGCAGCTGTCGATGCCGGCAACTGCGCAGGCGGTATGGTCGGCGCTGCAGCGGACGCCGCAGGCTGCGCCGCAGCAGGCGGCATGAATTTGATTTTCCCTCACCCTGAGGAACCCGCTGCAGGCGGGCGTCTCGAAGGGTGAGGGGCCAGCCTTCAGCCCTCGAGACGCGGCCTAAAGGTCGCTCCTCAGGATGAGGCCGGAATAGAGACACAGGGGAGACCGAGAGATGTACAATTTCACCTTCCATCGTCCGACTACGGTGCGCCAGGCGGCCGGGCTGCTCGCGCGCAATCCGGAGGCGAAGCTGTTGGCCGGCGGACACTCGCTGCTGCCGGTGATGAAGCAGCGCCTAGCGCAGCCGTCCGCGCTCGTCGATCTCTCGCTCGTTGAAGGCCTCTCCGGCGTCGAGCTGAAAGGCCGCTCGGTTGTGATCGGCGCGATGACGCGGCATGCGGACGTCGCCACATCAGAGGTTCTTAAAGAAGCATTTCCCGCGCTCGCTTCGGTGCCGGATTCGATCGGCGATCCGCAGGTGCGCAACCGCGGCACGATCGGCGGTTCGATCGCCAACAACGATCCGAACGCGGACTATCCGGCCGCGCTGCTTGGCCTCGGCGCGACTGTCATCACCAACAAGCGTCGCATCGCCGCGGACGACTACTTCACCGGCATGTTCTCGACCGCGCTCGAAGATGGCGAGATCATCACCAAAGTGAGCTTCCCGATCGCGAAGAAGGCGGCTTACGAGAAGTTCAAGCATCCGGCCTCGGGCTTCGCGCTCGTCGGCGTCTTTGTGTCCAAGCGCGGCCCGGATATCCGCGTTGCGGTCACCGGCGCGGGCGCGAACGGCGTCTTCCGCGTGCCGTCGTTCGAGGAGGCGCTGAAGAAGCGCTTCGCGGCGAAATCGCTCGAGGGCATGAGCATTCCGGCGAACGGAATGAACACCGACATCCACGCGAGCGCCGAATATCGCGCTCATCTCGTCGGCGTGCTTGCTCGCCGCGCTCTGGCGAAGGCGACGGCCTAGAAAGGCCGTCCTCCTGGCGATACCTCAGCGCCATGCTATCCTCCCCTCCAACAAAAAAGGGGAGGAGCCGATGCGCCGCAGGGATGTTCTGGCCGCGCTGATTGCCGTTGCGTGTTTGGGCCAGCCGTTTGCGGCAGGCGCCGAGACCTACCCCGATCGTCCGCTCAGCATGATTGTGCCGTTTCCGGCCGGCGGCGCGACGGACGTGCTCGCGCGCATCTTGAGCGAACGCATGAAGGGGATCCTCGGCCAGCCGATCGTGGTCGAGAACGTCGGCGGCGCCGCGGGCACGATCGCGCTCGGCAAGGTCGTCCGCTCGGCGGCCGACGGCTACACGCTGAGCATCGGAACCTCGACCACGCACATGCTCACCGGCGGCATGTACGACCTGCCGTTCGATCTGCTCACGGAACTCGATCCGGTGATCATGATCGGCAGCGAGCCGCTGCTGATCGTCGCCAAGAAGGACCTGCCGGCGAACAATTTGAAAGAGCTGATCGCCTGGCTGAAGAGCAATCCGGGCAAAGCTTCGGTCGGCATCGCGGGCGTGGGCGCCACGGGGCATCTCGCCGGCATCGCGTTTCAAAAAGAGACGGGCACGTCGTTCGAGTTCGTGCCCTATCGCGGCAACGCCCCAGGTCGGCAGGCGCTCGCCGCTGGGCAGATCGACTTCATGATCGAGCCCTCGTCGAATTTCCCGGCGCTGGTGAAGGCCGGCACGATCAAGGCGATTGCCGTGACGTCGCCCGAACGCGTCGACAGCTATCCGGATACTCCGACCGCGATGGAATCCGGACTGCCAACCTTCCAGGCTTCGCTCTGGTACGGGTTATGGGTACGTCACGGCACGCCGCCGACGGCGATCGAGAAGCTGAACGCGGCGATGCGGACGACGCTGGCGGATCCCGAAATCGTCGGCAAACTGGCGACGCTCGGGATCCAGATCACGCCTCCCGCGAAGCAGGCGCCGGATGTGCTGCGCGCATTCCAGAAGGCGGAAGCGGAACGCTGGTGGCCGATCATCAAGGCGGCGAATATCAAGCAGCAATAGACCGCGCGTCCGGAGCGCAGCGCAACGCGCCTCGTCCGCGCGCGCATGGAGCACGTGGACAGAGGGCCCGCGTCCCGGCAATAGTGCGCGCGCTTTTGCCTTCAGGAGTTCGAGAATGACCGCGCGCACCTATCCCGATCTGCACGAGCACATCGCCGCGCTCGAGGAGCGCGGACTCTTGCGCCGCATCGAGCGGCGGATCGACAAGGACTCCGAGATGCACCCGCTGGTGCGTTGGCAGTTCGTTGGCGGGATCGCGCAGGCCGAGCGCAAGGCGTTCCTGTTCACCAACATCACCGACGGGCTCGGTCGCAAATACGACATTCCGGTCGTCATCGGCGCGATCGCGGCCAATCCCGACATCTACAGCGTCGGCATGCGCGCGCCTGTGCCAGAGATTCAGGCGAAGTGGGATCACGCCATCGCCAATCCGATCGAGCCGCGGATGGTGAACGACGCCGTCTGTCATGAGGTCGTGCGTGAAGGCGACGCATTGCGAGGCGAGGGGAACGGTCTCGACCGGCTGCCGATCCCGATTTCGACGCCCGGCTTCGACAGCGCGCCGACCTTGACGGCGACGAACGTGATCACGCGCGATCCGGAAACTGGCGTGCAGAACATGGGCACTTATCGCGCGGCGCTGAAGGCGCCGGACCGTCTCGTCGTGCGCATGGCGACGCGCGTCGGCGGCGCCGGCGGCTATCAGCATTACCTTAAATATCAAAAGCTGAAGCAGCCGATGCCGTGCGCAATCGTGCTCGGCTGCCCGCCTTACGTTGCCTTCATGGGACCGCAGAAACTGCCGGTCGGCGTCGACGAGATGACGGTTGCGGGCGGGCTTGCCGGCGGGCCGATCAACGTCGCGCGCGCACACACGGTCGACCTGATCGTGCCGGCGGAATCCGAGATCGTGATCGAGGGCCTAATCGATACCGAATGGCTGGAGCCCGAAGCACCGTTCGGCGAGTCGCACGGCCACGTCGCGCTGGAAGAATTCAACATGCCGATGCGCGTGACGGCGATCACGCACCGGCGCAACCCGATCATCCCGTCCTACATCTCGCAGGTGGCGCCGTCAGAATCGAGCGTCATCAAGCGTATCGCCTACGAGCCGCTGTTCACGTCGCACCTACGCAACGCCCTGGGCATCCGCGGCGTGAAGAAAGTGGCGCTGCACGAACCGCTCACCGGCCTGCTGCGCGTGACGGTGATCACGCTGGAGAAGGGCACGCCGCGCACGGAAGTATGGCGCGCGCTGCAGGGCGCGGCTTTCTTCAAGGGCGACTGCGGCAAGATCTGTATCGCGGTGAACGAGGACATCGACGTCGACAATGCCGATGCGCTGCTGTGGGCGATGGCATATCGCATGAATCCGGTCGAGGACGTGCAGCTCGTGCCGCATCGCGGGCAGGGGCATGGACCGAAGCGCGAGCACACGCAGGAAGAAGACTCGACGCTGCTAATGGACGCAACGATAAAATCGGACATGCCGCCGCTCGCGCTGCCGACGAAAGATTACATGGAGCGCGCGAAGGCGATCTGGCAGGAGCTCGGCTTCGAGCCGTTGCGTCCGCAGGCGCCATGGTTCGGCTATTCGCTCGGCGACTGGCTGCCGCAGTGGGACGAGGCGGCGCTGCGCGCGGCGACTGGCCGTTATCTCGAGAACGGCCGCGTCAGCGAGAAGGCGAAGCGCAAGGGGCTGAAGCCGGAGACGAAGTACCGGCCGGGGGAATACCGGTGAGTTAGGCCGGTTCGCGGTCGAGCTCGGCGAGCAGGTCATGCAGGTCGAGCGGATGCGTGAACATCTGCAATGAGCCGTCCGGCTTCTTCGGCCATTTCTCCTTCGGCCGATCCCAGTAGAGCTCCACGCCGTTGTCATCCGGGTCGCGAAGGTAAAGCGCTTCCGATACGCCGTGGTCGCTTGCGCCCTCGAGCGGTATGCGCGCGACCACCAGCCGCCGCAGCGCATCGGCCAGCAGGCGACGCGTCGGATAGAGGATAGCCGTGTGATAGAGCCCGGTGGTGCCCGGCGCGGGAGGCTGGCCGCCGCGGCTTTCCCAGGTGTTAAGCCCGAGATGATGGTGATAGCCGCCGGCCGAAATGAACGCGGCTCCCGGCCGTGTCGTCGTCACCTGAAAACCGAGCACGCCGCAGTAGAACTTCAGCGCGCGGTCAAGGTCGGCGACCTTCAGGTGCACGTGCCCGATGCGCACACCCGGATCGATGGTCGGCATCTGCGTGGCTGGTTGGCTCATCGTATCGGTCATGGCTGCATCTCGCGCCGCCCGGGCTGGCTGGCCGGAACCCGGTCTGATACCCACATGTAGGCGGAGTTCCGCCCCGGATAAAGTCTCGCGAACTCAGGACCTCGTGAATGGCCGCATTGCCCGCCTCCATCGACGACACGCTCGCGCTGATGGCGCAGGCCGACTACATCGCCGACCGCTCGCTCGCGACCGTGCTGTTTCTCTCGCTGCGCATGGGCCGACCGCTGTTCGTCGAAGGAGAGGCGGGCACAGGCAAGACCGAAATCGCCAAGGTGTTGAGCCGCACGCTCGGGCGCAAGCTGATCCGGCTGCAATGCTATGAAGGCCTGGATGTTGCCGCCGCGGTCTACGAATGGAATTACGGCGCGCAGATGATTGCGATCCGTCTGGCCGAGGCCGAAGGCGAGCACGATCGCGAGCGCATCGAGCACGACGTTTTTTCCGAGCAGTATCTCATCAAGCGGCCGCTACTGCAGGCTTTGGAGCCGGACCCGGATGGCGCACCGGTCCTGCTGATCGACGAACTCGACCGCACCGACGAAGCGTTCGAAGCCTTCCTTTTGGAAGTGCTTGCCGACTTCCAAGTCACGGTGCCCGAACTCGGCACGATCAAGGCCCCGCGTCCGCCGATCGTGGTGATCACGTCCAATCGCACGCGCGAGGTGCATGACGCGCTCAAGCGCCGCTGCCTCTATCACTGGGTCGGCTATCCGGATGCGCAGCGCGAATTGAAAATCCTGCGCCGCAAGCTACCGGGCATCGGCAAGAAATTGTCCGAGCAGGTCGTCGGTTTCGTGCAGGCGCTCCGCAAGGAAGACATGTTCAAGGTGCCCGGTGTCGCCGAGACGTTGGACTGGGCGGGCGCGCTGAGCGAGCTCGACGCGGTGGCGCTTGATCCGGCGACAGTGTCCGACACCCTCGGCGTGCTCTTGAAATATCAGGACGACATCGCCCGCATCGACCAGGGCAAGATCAAGGCGCTCTTGGACGAAGCGAAGGCGGAATTGAAGGCGGCTGAGTAGATGGAAGAAGGCCGCCTCGCCGACAACATCGTCTACTTCGCTCGCGCGTTGCGCGCGGCCGGGCTGCCGGTCGGTCCCGGAGCGGTGATCGATGCGATCCAGGCACTGCACGTCGCGCATGTCGGCAACCGCGACGACGTCTATTGGACGCTGCATGCGGTGTTCGTGAAGAAGCACGAGCATTCGGTCATCTTCGATCAGGCCTTTCGCATCTTCTTCCGGCGACGCGGATTGCTGGAAAAGATGCTCGCCGCCATGCTGCCCGAAACCATGCCGCAAACGCCGAAATCCCCCGAAGCCGGTGCGCAGCGCATCCAGGATGCGCTGTTCTCGAGCATGAGCCGTGGCGAGGAGGAGCGGGAGATCGAAGTCGACGCGCGGCTCACGGTGTCCGATCGCGAGGTGCTGCAGAAAAAAGATTTTGCGCAGATGACCGCAGCGGAGATCGCCGCGGCCAAAAGCGAAATCGCGAGGCTTGCATTGCCGTTCGACCGCGTGCGCACGCGGCGGCTCGCGGCGGCGCGGCGCGGCCGCATGGTCGACATGCGGCATACCTTGCGCGCGAGCCTGAAAGGCGGTGGCGCGCTGATCGATTTGAAATATCTCGGACCGCGCGAGAAGGAGCCGCCGATTGTCGCGCTGCTCGACATCTCCGGCTCGATGAGCCAGTACACGCGGCTGTTCCTGCATTTTCTGCACGCGATCACCGAGCGCGAGAAGCGTGTCGCGACCTTCCTGTTCGGCACGCGGCTGACCAATGTGACGCGCGCGATTCGAGAGCGCGATCCGGACGAGGCGCTGGCCGCCTGCTCGGCGCATGTCGCCGACTGGGCGGGCGGCACGCGCATCGCGACGTCGCTGCGCGCTTTCAACAAGCTATGGGCGCGGCGCGTGCTCGGGCAGGGTGCGGTCGTGCTGCTGATTACCGACGGCCTTGAGCGTGATGTCGACGATACGCTATCGTTCGAGATGGACCGGCTGCACCGCTCGTGCCGCCGGCTGGTTTGGCTCAATCCGCTGCTGCGTTTCGAGGGCTTCGAAGCGCGGGCACGGGGCGTGCGGACCATGCTGCCGCACGTTGATGAACTGCGGCCGATCCACAATCTGGAGTCAATGACGGATCTGGTGCGCGCGCTCTCGGGCGCGCCGGCGAAGGCTTATGATCCAAAAGAGATGCTGCGGAAGGTGGCGTAATCATTTCGTGTCATGGCCTGGCTCGCACAAGGCCGGGCATGACACTGGAGAGGAGGGTGCAAGATGCTCGCACGCGATGAAGACATTCTCCAAGCCGCGGAGGACTGGCGCAAAGCCGGACGCGGCGTGGCGCTCGCGACCGTGGTGGAGACCTGGGGCTCGGCGCCGCGCCCGGTCGGATCCAATCTGGCGATCGACGAGGAAGGCAATTTCCTGGGGAGCGTGTCGGGCGGCTGCGTCGAAGGCGCGGTGGTGACCGAAGCGATCGACGTGATCGAGAGCGGCAAGCCGAAGATGCTCGAATTCGGCGTCGCCGACGAGACCGCGTGGAAGGTAGGGCTCTCCTGCGGGGGCACCATCCGCGTCTATGTGGAGAAGGTCAGTTGAATCTCGATATCCTGCAAACCTTGAACGCCGAGCGCGCGGCGCGACGTGCGGTGGTCGTGATCACAAATGTTGACAGCGGCGCACAGCGTTTGGTCAAGGCGCCCGACGTCGCGCGCGATCCGCTCGCGGCCCTGATCCAGAAGCGGCTGCGCATGGGCAAGAGCGGCATGGAGGAGACGGCGCAGGGCCGCGTTTTTCTGACCGTGCATGTGCCGTCGCCGAAATTGGTCGTCACCGGCGCGGTGCACATCAGTCAGGCGCTCGCGCCGATGGCCACGCTCGTCGGCTACGATGTGGTCATCGTCGATCCGCGCACCGCTTTTGCTTCGGAAGAGCGCTTCCCCGACGTGAAGGTGATCGCGCAATGGCCAGACGAAGCGTTGCCGCCGCTCAACGTCGACCGCTACACGGCTTTCGTCGCGCTCACGCACGATCCGAAGATCGACGATCCGGCGCTCAAGCATGCGCTCGCCCGCGATTGCTTCTACATCGGCGCACTGGGTTCGAAGAAGACGCATGCGCGCCGAGTCGAACGGCTGAAACTGGCGGGCCTCACCGACGCGGATATTGCGCGCATTCATGCCCCAATCGGACTGCCGATCGGGGCGATGTCGCCGCCGGAGATCGCCGTCGCCATCTTGGCGGAGATCACGCAGGCGCTGCGGCTGGAAGCCGACAGAGCGGCGGAAGCGGCATGAAATTCGGCGCCGTCCCCGTGGCCGAGGCGATCGGCGCTACGGCCGTGCATTCGATCCGACAGGGCGATCTGGTGCTGAAGAAAGGCACGCGTATCGGCCCGCAGGAAGTTGCGGCGCTCACGGCTGCCGGTATCTCCGAGATCGTCGTTGCGCGGCTCGAGCCCGGTGACGTCAGCGAAGACCAGGCCGCGGCGGAAATTGCCGCTGCCGTGTCGAACGGGGGCGTGCGTCTCGACAAGGCGTTCACCGGCCGCTGCAATCTGTTCGCCGCGCACCCGGGCGTGCTCGTCGTCGATCGTGAAGCCATCGATCGGCTGAACCGCGTGCACGAGGCTGTGACGATCGCGACGCTTGCTGCGTACAAGCCTGTGGTCGAAGGCGAGATGATTACGACGGTGAAGATCATTCCGTTCGCTGTCTCAGCCGAGGCGCGCGACGCGGCGCTGCGCGAGGCACGCGCGCCGCTGGTACGGGTCGCACCATATCGCATTCGCAAGGTCGGCATCGTCTCGACCATGCTGCCAGGCCTTGTGCCGAAGGTCATCGAGAAGACGCTGAAGATCACCGCCGCGCGCATCGCGCCCGCGGGCGCGACCATCGTCGTAGAAAAACGCGTGCCGCACGAACAGCCAAAGCTCGCGCGTGCGATCGAGGAGGTGTTCGCGGCCGGCGCTGAGATGGTGATCGTCTTCGGCGCGTCGGCAATCGCCGACCGCCGCGACGTCATTCCGGCGGCGCTCGAGACCGCCGGTGGCACGATCGAGCATTTCGGAATGCCGGTCGATCCGGGCAATCTGATGCTGATCGGCAATTTGCGCGGAGCTCCGGTGCTCGGCGCACCCGGCTGCGCGCGCTCGCCGAAGGAAAACGGCTTCGACTGGGTGCTGATGCGGCTGCTCGCGGGTCTTCCCGTCACGCGCGCCGACGTCACCGGCATGGGCGTCGGCGGTCTGCTGATGGAAATCGTGACGCGGCCGCAGCCGCGCGAAGACAAGCATGAGGGCCGGCGCGTGGCGGCGGTCGTGCTCGCAGCCGGGCGCTCGAGCCGCATGGGGCTGAACAAACTGACTGCAGAGATCGGCGGTAAGCCGTTGGTGCGCATCGCTGCCGAGCAGGCGATTGCGTCGGAGGCTAAGCCCGTGATCGTGGTCACCGGTCATGAACGGGACAAGGTGGAAGCGGCACTCGCAGGCTTGCCGATTCAGTTCGTGCACAATTCGCACTATGCGGACGGCCTCGGCAGCTCGTTGAAGACCGGCATTGCCGCCGTGCCGATAGAAGCGGATGCGGCAATCGTCTGCCTCGCCGATATGCCGCGTGTCGATACGCAGTTGATCAACCGGCTGATCGCCGCCTACGACCCGGAGCGCGGCGCGCTCGTTGTGGTGCCGACCGTCGAGGGGCGGCGCGGCAATCCGGTGCTGTGGTCGCGCCGCTTCTTTTCCGATCTCATGGCTGTGGACGGCGATATCGGGGCGCGCAATCTGATCGGGAATTACAGCGAAGCTGTCACGGAAGTGCCGGCCGCCGGACCGGCCGCATCCACCGACGTCGACACCCCTGAGTCGCTTGCGGCCGTCAAGGCGGAAATTGAGAGGTCGCGCGACGCGAATCATTGATTGGTTCCCCCGACTCGCTCCAGCTTCCTCTCCCAGCACGGGTGAGGAGGGCGATGAGCCAGATCTACACGCCTGTGATCCGAGCGCTGGTCGTGGGCACGCTGTTGGCCGCGACCGCGGCGGTTTTGCACGTCACCGTGCAGACCGCGCGCGCGGCCGGCGCGTTGGCGATCGGCTCGTGCGACGCCTACGGCGAGGCCTATGACTTCCGCAATGCGGAAGAGGCGCGCGCGACGCGCTGTCGAAATGCCAGAGCGATGCCTGCCGCGTGGTCGCGACTGTAAAGCACGGCTGCGCGGCCATGGCCGTGGATTACTCCAATGCCTGCGGCGGGCGCGGCTGGGGTCAGGCCGCGCGATTAGGAGCGGCGCAAAATGCCACCTTGCGCTCCTGTTACAAGCGTGGCGCGAAGGAGTGCGTCATCCGCGCATTCTTCTGCGACGCCTAGGGCTAAGGTCGCTTATCCATTAATTCGGCGGTTCGTTCCCTTGCGCGATCACCGGCTCATGGCTAAATTATGACTGACCAGTCAGTCAGTGGAGGGCCGGCATGGCGCGGAGTGGGACTGGATCGCGGAAAGGGGCCGAGAGGCCAGGTCCGCGCGGCGCTCGCGGCGCACGACGGGCGGCCACCCCGGCCGCAGCCCGCGGCAGCCGCCTCCCATCCCGCCAGGAGCGGGCGATCGAACGCCGGCAGGCGATCCTCGTCGCTGCGCTCGACGAGTTTTCGCAAGCCGGCTTCGCGGCTGCGCGGCTCGACGACGTCGCCAAGCGCGCCGGTGTCGCCAAGGGCACGATCTATCTCTATTTCCGCGACAAGGAGACGCTGTTTCAGGAGATTGTGCGCGACATGCTGGCGCCGGTCGTGGGGTCAATCGAGGCGTTGGGCAAGGCCGACGTGCCGATGCTCGATCTCGCCGAGCGCATCGTGGCGCTGTTCGTGCATGAAATTTATGAAACGCGCCGGCGTGATGTAATCCGTCTGATCCTCACCGAGGGCCGCCGCTTTCCCCACCTTGCCGAGTTCTATTACCGCGAGGTGCTCGCGCGCGTGCTCAAGGCCGTGCGCGTCGTGCTGCGCCGCGCGGCGGAGCGCGGCCAGGCACCGCCGGGCCTGATTGACTTCCCGCAACTGATCGCCGCGCCCGGACTGATAGCGGTGATGTGGAGCGGCTTGTTCGACCGCTTCGAGCCGCTCGACGTGCCGGCCATGTTGCGCACGCATATCGAGCTTCTGTTCGGCCCGCAGAGGGCACCATGAGACGCGCACTCGCCGCCGCCATTCTGGCCTGCGCGGCTCTCGCTGGATGCGCGCAGAACAGTCCGCGCGTCCTGCAGGGCTGGGTCGAAGCCGATCTCATCTTCGTCAGCCCGGACGAGCAGGGCCGCGTCGAAATGCTGAAGGTCCGCGAAGGCGATCGCGTGAATAAAGGCGACCTGCTGTTCACGCTCGACGCCGACCTACAGCAATCCGACCTGGTAGTGAGGAAAACGGCCGTCACGAATGCGCAGCAGTCGTTCGATCGCGCGAAGGAATTGCTCACCGCGGCTGCCGGCACCCGCAAGACCTATGACGATGCGGAAGCAGCGCTGCGGCAGGCGAAAGCCAATCTCGACTGGGCGCAGACCCGGCTCGACCGCCGGCGCGGTGTGAGCCCGAGCGACGGCATTGTGCAGCAGATCTATTTCCGGCCCGGCGAAACCGCGCCGCCGGGCCGCGCGGTTCTGTCGCTGTTGCCGCCCGGCAATTTGAAAATCCGCTTCTTCGCGCCCGAGACGCGCCTAGCTAGCATTCACTACGGCGACACGGTGCAGGTTTCCTGCGACGGATGTGCCGGCGATATCACCGCCAAAGTCACCTTCATCGCCTCGAGCGCGGAATACACGCCGCCCGTGATATACAGCCGCGAAGAAAGGGCGAAGCTCGTCTATCTGATCGAGGCGCGCACGGCCGATCCGGACAAATTGCGTGTCGGCCAGCCGGTCACAGTCACGCTGTCGGAAGGGCAGAGCCAGTGAGCGACGTCGTCATCGACGTGCATGGGCTGACGAAGAGGTTCGACGGCCGCACGGTCGTGCGCGATCTGTCAATGCAGGTGAAGCGCGGCACGATCTACGGCTTCCTCGGGCCGAACGGCTCTGGCAAGACGACGACCATCCGTATGCTGTGCGGTCTGCTCACGCCTGATTCCGGCGCCGGCACCTGCCTCGGCTACGACATCCGGCGCGAGACCGACAAGATCAAGCGCCAGGTCGGCTACATGACGCAGCGCTTCAGCCTCTACCAAGACCTGTCGGTACGGGAAAATTTGGAATTCGTCGCGCGCATTTACGGCCTCGCCCGTCCCGCCGCTGCGGCGCGCGCCGCGATCGAACGGCTCGGGCTCAACGGCCGTGAAGAGCAGATCGCGGGCGAACTGTCGGGCGGCTGGAAGCAGCGGCTCGCGCTCGGGGCCTGCACGCTGCCGAGCCCGCAGCTTTTGCTGCTCGACGAGCCGACCGCCGGTGTCGATCCGAAGGCGCGGCGCGATTTCTGGAATGAGATCCACGCTCTCGCGGCCGAAGGCCTCACCGTGTTGGTGTCGACGCATTACATGGACGAGGCGGAGCGTTGTCACGAGATCGCTTACATCGCCTATGGCGAGGTCTTGGTGCACGGCACGGTGGATGAGGTGATCGAGTCCTCACATCTGACGACCTGGATCGTCGGTGCGCCTTCGGGCAGCGGGCTTGCGTCGTTGGCGGATGAGTTGGCCCGCACGCCGGGCGTCGATATGGTCGCGCCGTTCGGCACCAGCCTGCACGTGTCGGGCCGCGATGTGGAAAAGCTCGACGCGGCGGTCGCGCAGCACCAGCGTGCCAATCTCGACTGGCAGCGCGCGCAGCCGTCGCTTGAGGACGTGTTCATCGATCTGATGAGCCGTGCGCGGGACAATTACCAATGAGCGCGCACGTCATCCCCGACAGGCCCCCGCACCGTATTCCCCGCTTCGGCTTCTGGCGGCGGACTTACGCGGTGCTGGTGAAGGAATTCATCCAGCTCCGCCGCGACCGCGTCTCGTTCGCGATGATCATCATGGTGCCGCTCGTGCAGTTGATGCTGTTCGGGTATGCCATCAACACGACCCCGCGCGATCTTCCGACCGCTGTCCTGCTGCAGGAGCACACGGATCTCTCGCGCGCGATCCTCGCCGCGTTGCAGAATACCCGCTATTTCAAGGTCACCGAGCTTCCCCGCGACGAAACCGAACTCGACCGAATGCTCGCGTCGGGGCAGGTGCTGTTCGCGGTGGAGATCCCAGCTAATTTCGAGCGAGCCGTCAGGCGAGGGGAGTCGCCGACCATGCTGGTCATGGCCGATGCGACCGATCCGGTTGCGTCGGGTTCGGCGCTGAGCGCGCTCGCCCAAGTCGCACAAACGGCGCTCGCGCACGAGCGCGATATCCAGTCGCTGAACGCGCCGCCGTTCCACATTCGAATCCACCCGCGTTACAATCCGGCGGCCGAGACGCCACTCAACATCGTGCCGGGCCTGGTCGGCACGATTCTCACAATGACGATGCTGATCTTCACCGCGCTGTCGGTGACGCGTGAGATCGAGCGCGGCACCATGGAGTCGCTGCTGTCGATGCCGATCTCGCCGACCGAGATCATGCTCGGCAAGATCGTGCCGTACATCATCGTCGGTTTCGTGCAGGCGGGAATGATCATCGGCCTCGGCGTCGCATTGTTCGGCGTGCCGGTCGTCGGCAGTCTCGCGGTGCTCGCCGGGTTGAGCACGTTATTCATCGCCGCCAATCTGTCGATCGGCTACACCTTCTCGACCGTTGCGCAAAATCAGCTGCAGGCGATGCAGATGTCGATGATGTTCTTCCTGCCGAACATCCTGCTCTCCGGTTTCCTGTTTCCCTTCGCCGGCATGCCGCGCTGGGCGCAATGGATCGGCGAGGCGCTGCCGCTGACGCATTATCTGCGCATCGTGCGCTCGGTGATGCTGAAGGGCTCGACGTTCGGCGAGTTGCGCACGGAAGCGCTCGCGCTGTTTATCCTGATGCTGGTCGCCATGACGATTGCGGTGACGCGGTTCAGGCGGACGCTGGATTGATCACCGCCGCGTCATAACGTTGAGCCGCACGTACGGGCTCGACTGCCGCTCGGAGTCGCGCGCCCAGCCGGCAGCGGCCGACCATTCATACGTGTCGGTTTTCAATCCGGCCAGGTGCGCGCCGAAGCGCGTGTGGCGATATCCGTCGGAGCCGAAATATTGCACTTCCGGTCCGACGTAGATGCCGTCGCCGAAGATATCCTCCAGCACGCGCCAGTCGATGGCGAGGCGCACGGTCGAGTTGGTGGCGACGATCGAGAGCGACAACTCGTCGGGGAGCATCGTGTTCGCCATTGGCTCGGTCCAGAATTCCGCCGCCATTACGCAGGCCGAGATCGATGTTTGCTGGGATCGTCCGGCCAGAGTTTGTGCGTTGGCACACGAAGTGCGTGCAGATCGGTTCGGCAGCCCGCTTGATCTGTGCTAAGAGGCGGCGAAAGGTACTGTTGGAATGACCGACGAAGCCGCCAAGCGCCGCTCGATTGCTTTTCTGAACTGGGCGCATGCCCTCGATCACTTCGTACTGCTGATCTACCCGACCGTGGTGATCGGGCTCGAGGCGGTCTACGGGCGGCCGTATTCGGAGCTGATTGCGCTGTCGACCGCGGCCTTCGTCGCCTTCGGCATGTTTTCATTGCCGGCCGGCTGGCTCGCCGACCGCTGGAGCCGGCGCAATATGATGGGCTTGTTCTATCTTGGATGCGGCGTCTCGCTCGCGGGCGCCGCGCTCGCGCCCAATCTCGTCGCGCTCTCCGTCGCCTTGTTTGGGCTGGGCATGTTCGCCGCGATCTATCACCCCGTCGGCATGGCCATGCTGATCGAGGCTTCGCAGGCGCGCGGGCGCACGCTCGCCTTCAATGGTGTGTGCGGCAATCTCGGCGTCTCACTTGCGGCCGGCATCAGCGCGCTGCTCGCGACATGGCTCGGCTGGCGCGCGGCCTTCCTTGCGCCCGCGGCGTTCGCGCTCGTGACCGGCGTGGCTTACCTGTGGCTCACGCCGGACGACCGGCATCATGCCAAGAGCCGCAAGACGATGGCCGCGGTGACGCTGTCGCCGCGCGCGATGGCGATGATGTTTGGCCTGTTCATCGGCATTGCGCTGACCGCCGGCACGGTGTTTCACTTCCTCACCATTGCGCTGCCGAAGATCGTCGATGAACGGCTCACGTCAAGCGTGCCGCTCGTGCTGGTCGGCGGCATCGCCACCGCCGTGCTGATGTGCGGCGCGATCGCGCAACTCTGTGTCGGGCGGCTATCGGAGCGTTTCGCGCCGCAAACGCTTTTCGTGGCCGTTACTGGCCTGGGTTTCCTCGGCAATCTCTGGGCCGCCTATTCGAACGGCATTGCGCTAATGTTCGCGCTCGCGGTCGCAGTGGCCGCAATTTACGGCCAAGTCACGGTCAATGACATAGTGCTGGCGCGCTATACGGCTGACGCCTGGCGCGGACGCGTCTATGCTGTGCGGTATTTCCTGCTGTTCATCAGCGCTGGATGCGCGATCGCGATGATCTCGCTGCTGCATGAGCGCGGCGGCTTCGCGTTGGTGCTCGCGGTCGATGCCGCGATCGCGTTCGTGATGTTCGCCCTGACAGCCGCGCTCGCGGTTCTGGTCAACGCCTTCGAGCGACGGCACGCGGCACAAGCGGTGCCGGTCGCGGCGGAGTAAGATAGGTTCGGGCGATACGGGGTGTTACTCCCGCTCTTTCGGCTCGTCGGCGTCCCGTGCATCGCCGCCTTACGGAGAGTGAAGAGCCTACCGCGTCACCACGGCAATCGCCCGAAACCGGAAAACCGGATCGTCACATAGTGCGCCTGGGGCGGAGCGCAAGGGCTCACTTCGCCGGCGCCGCATCCCAGGCGAGTTTCGGCGCGTCCTGCCCGGCGACCGAATAGAGCGCGCCCGGCGCGTTGCGCGTCTTCTGGAACTCTTCCAGGGTCTGCCCGCGCATCGCCGCGTAGATGTGCAAATTCGACACGCCGGTCACGGCCCCGAGCTTCTCCAGCATGAAAAAGCTGACGCCGTAGTGGATCATGGCGCGCCAGTCGCGAGCCCGGAGCAGGGCACGCTCCTCAACCGTGAGACCGGCGTGCGCGCAGGCGGTTTCCTCGTCGGCGAGAAAGGCGGCGCGCTTCTCCGGCACGATCAGGTCATGTAGAAATTTGTTGAACCGGTAGGCCTTCACGCTGCGGGCGAGCGTGAATGGATAGGTGCCCTCCAGCGCATCCGCCCCAGCGAGTTGGTGCCCGATGTGGCGCCGGTAGTCGCCGTGCACGTCGGCGAGCGTCTCGACCGGCTGGTTCTCGTAGATCGCCGTGGCGATGCCCGTCATCGACGGCAGATAGTAGGTGCGGTGTAGGCATTTGATGTTGGCCGATAGCGCGCCGCGCATGACGAGCCACATAATGACTTCTGCGCCTTCCATACCGCCGAGCCGGGCGTAGTCGGCCTGCGTCATGCGGGTGAGCGTGGTCGGGTCCTTCTCGATGAGATCGAGGAAGCGCTCATCCCAGGCTGTGTTGTTGAATCCCGCGCGCTCTCCGTGCACCTGGTGCGACAACCCACCGGTCGCGACCAGCGCGACTTTCAGATCCTCCGGATAGCTTTCGATCGCCTTGCGCAGCGACTGCCCGAGCTTGTAGCAGCGCGCGGCGGATGGAATGGGAAACTGCAGCACGCCGACCTGCAGCGGCACGACGGCTGCGGGCCACTGCGGCTCGTGCGGGCACATGATCGACAGCGGCGAGAACAGACCGTGGTCGAGCGGCTTGCCTTGAAAGAACGACATATCGAATTCATCGGCCATCAGCGCTGCACCGATGTGGTGTGAAAGGCCAGTGTGGCCTTTGACCGGCGGCAGATCGCGCACGCCGCCGCCCTCGTCGGCGACGGCATAGCTTTCGCCGATGCCGAGCGCGAATGCGGAGTAGTGATCGAAAAAGAACGAGGTGACGTGATCGTTGAAGATGACGAACAGCACGTCCGGCTTGTTGTCGGCCAGCCATTGCTGCACCGGCTTAAAGCCCTCGAAGATCGGCTTCCACACAGGATCGTTCTGCTTCTGCCGGTCGTAGGCGAAGCCGATGGTCGGCGTATGCGAGGCCGCGATCGCGCCGATGATGCGTGCCATGGTGCCCTTACAGTTTGATGCAGACGTTTTTCAGTTCGGTGTAGAATTCGAGCGAGTGGATGCCGCCTTCGCGGCCGATGCCCGACTGCTTCATGCCGCCGAACGGCGTGCGCAGGTCGCGCAGGAACCAGGAATTCACCCAGACGATGCCGGCTTCGATCCGCGCCGACACGCGATGCGCGCGCGAGAGGTTCGTGGTCCACACGGATGCCGCAAGGCCGTAGTCAAGCGCATTGGCGCGCGCGATCACTTCGTCTTCCGTATCGAACGGCGCGATGTGTGTGCACGGGCCGAAGATCTCTTCCGTGACGACGGCGGCGTCGTCCGACAGGCCGGTCCAGATCGTCGGCTGCACCCAGGCGCCGCCGCGCAAGGTTTCCGGCATCTCCGGCACGCCGCCGCCAGTGACGACGGTGGCGCCCTCTTCAACGGCCTTTCGATAATACGAGAGCACCTTCTCGCGGTGCTCCTGGCTGATCAGCGGGCCCATACCGGTCGATGCGTCGCCCGGCGCACCAATCTTCAATTTTTCCGCCCGCGCCTTCAGCGCGGCGACGAATTTTTCGAACAGCGGGCGTTCCACATAGATGCGTTCGGTGCCGAGGCAGACCTGCCCGCAATTGGCGAAGCAAGAGCGCATCGTGCCGTCGATCGCGGCGTCGAAATCGCAATCGGCGAAGACGATGGCCGGATTCTTGCCGCCCATTTCGAGCGACACGGGCCGCGCGCCGTCCGCGGCCGCCTTCATGATCGCCGCTCCGGTGCGTGTCTCGCCGGTGAAGGTGATTGCGTTTACCCCCGGATGGCGAGTCAGGAATTCGCCGGCCGATCCCGGTCCGAAGCCGTGCACGACGTTGTAGACGCCCTTCGGAATGCCGACCGCGTTCATGACCTCGCCGAGCAGCGCCGCGGTCTGCGGCGTCTCTTCCGACGGCTTCACCACGACCGTGTTGCCGCAGGCCATCGCCGGCGCGACCTTCCAGGTCATCAAGAGCAGCGGCAGATTCCACGGACAGATCACGCCGACCACGCCGATTGGCCGGCGTACCGCGTAGTTGATCGCGCCGGCGCCGTCCGGCGTTGCCATTTCGAAGAATTCGGTCGAGACGTTCTTTATCGTGTCGGCGAACACTTTGAAGTTCGCCGCGCCGCGCGGAATATCGAGATGGCGCGCGAGCGACACCGGCTTGCCGGTATCGGCAACCTCGGCGGCGAGGAAATCGTCGAAGCGCTTGTTGATGCCGTCGGCCAGGGCATAGAGCACGTCGCCGCGTTCCGCCGGCGTTAGCTTGCCCCACGGACCTGAGAGCGCCGCGCGCGCGGCCTTCACTGCTGCGTCGACGTCGGCCTCCGTCGCTTCCGCGACCCGCGCGATCAGCGCGTCCGTGACGGGCGAGCGTTTGTCGAAGGTCTTGGCGCCAGATCGCTCGACGTAAGCCCCGTCGATGAAATTGCGGATAAGTCCGATCTCGGCCGCGGATTCGCGTGACCGCGTGACGTCGAGCATGGCGCCGGTTCCTTCGTTCGCGTGAGCGAATGAATCTGGTCGGCGCCGGGTGGGGCGGCGTTGATCTTTGTCAAGGCGGACTGAATATGCCTCTTAGAATAGCTTCGGGATCAGGTCTTCGACCTTGACCGGCATGCGCGCCTCGACATTGGCCACGATGCGGCTGCGGTGACAGGTCTTTGGATCGCGGCAGTAGCAGAGCAGCACGATGCGCTTTCCGGACTTGATGAGCTCGACCAACTCGCCGAGTTCGGCCTGTGGTTCCGCCTTCTTGATGTGCTTGTCGTAGATGCGCCACAGCGTCTTGCGATCGCCCGCGCGTGCGGCCTGACGGCCTTCGG
>Ga0207726_1000010_pt1 | contig 33936 bp, 26 predicted proteins | sample LuqExpMetageno40_FD_187798 | JGI IMG/M metagenome (GOLD analysis project Ga0207726, IMG submission 187798) | Tropical forest soil microbial communities from Luquillo Experimental Forest, Puerto Rico - Sample 40 (SPAdes) | ecosystem: Environmental > Terrestrial > Soil > Tropical forest ...
CCGAGCGTCAATCCGTGACGCATCGGCAACGGTCCCGCGCCGACAAAGCTTTCCCAGCCAGCGCGCAGCACCAAGCCTTCGATAGGCCGGCCCACGGGATTGGGACGATCGAGCACCCATACCGTCTTGCGATGTCGCGCCGCCGATTCGAGCACGTAGCGAAGGGTGGTGATGAACGTATAGATCCGACAACCCAGATCCTGCAGGTCAACGAGGATTACGTCGAACGTATCCATCATCGCATCCGTCGGCTTGCGCACCTCGCCATAGAGGCTGAACACTGGGATGCCGTGCACCGGATCGTTGAAGTCCGCCGACTCGATCATGTTGTCCTGCTTGTCGCCGCGCAGACCGTGCTGCGGACCGAAGGCAGAACTGATCCGGATGTCGCCGCATGCTGCCAATGCATCGAGCGCGTGCGTCAGGTCTGCGGTGACGGAAGCGGGATGCGCAAGCAAGGCCACGCGTCTGCCTCTTAGCGGCGCGCGCAAGGCGGGTTCAGCGATGATTCGATCGAGGCCAAACTTCATGGTTGCGCGGCCGCAGAAAACTCATGCGCAAAACAGTCCGGGTGATGGAAATCCGGCTTCCCGGGCGGATGCACGAGCGCCCAATAGGAGATGTCGCCCTTTGTCTCCTCGATCACCGCCGACAACCCCAGGCGCCGCGATGCCTGCCCCGGCAGAGCTGGCAAGCGATGTAAGTCCAGCTTGGCCTGCAATGTGCAGCCGTCGGGGTTGGGTCGCACGTCGATTGACGGCGCGCCGACCTCGTCCGCCACACACATGCCGCTGCGATAGCCGCTGAACCGGTATGCTGCCCATTGCCTCGAAGGCGCAAAGTTGAACTCGTAATAGCCGGCGCTCGACGAAGCGCCAACAAATGCCTCGAAGCAGGTGTGCCGCCAAAGCGCGTCGCTGCGCGCGGCGGCCGTGAGGGGAGGCATGCGCACGTCGCTTATTTTGCCGCTCACGATGTAGCACAACAGCAAGACGTCAGCGCGCGGGCGCGCGATCTCCACGTCAATATGGGTCACGGCGACGCAACGTGAGTCCGGATGAAGTCTCAAGGCTTGGCGCATAAGCGGCATTTCTATCCCCGACGCTGCCGATTGGCTCTTCGCCGCACCCCGAGAATAGCAAAGCCATTCATCAGCATGCAGCCGTCCTTTGCGATGCCAGCGCCGCTGCCCAGAATTATGCCGACCGGACGTTCAATCGTATAGCCTCATAACGAGAGCTCGCAGTACATGCGCATCGAGCATGTGCATGTCGGCGACGGCGCGCAGGCCGTTATCGAAAACGTGCAGCCGGGAAGCAAGGTTGGCGCGAATCAGGCAATAATCGAGCCTGAAGACGCCCGACCGCTGAAGAGGTCAGGGAGCTTGGCGAGAAGCCAGCTAACGGGTGAGGTCAGGAGCTATTTTGACACTTCCAGAAGCTGCAGCAAAAGGGCTCGACTATCTCGGCGAGCTTAATCCCGAGCAGCGCCTTGCGGTGGAGCACGGGGCTGCGTCTATCAGGGATTGTCCTCCCTTGCTCCTGATCGCCGGTGCCGGTTCAGGGAAGACGAACACGCTCGCCCACCGGGTTGCACATCTCATTGTGCTCGGGGTCGACCCTCGCCGCGTTCTGCTGCTCACATTCTCCCGGCGAGCGGCAGTCGAAATGCAACGACGTGTCGAGCGTATCTGCAGGAAAGTGCTCGGCGGGAAAACGGGCAGCATCGGGGAGGCACTGGCCTGGTCTGGCACCTTCCACGCGGTTGGTGCGAGGCTTCTTCGTGACTACGCCGCGCGCATCGGCATTGAACCTGAGTTCACGATCCATGATCGCGAGGACTCGGCCGATCTCATGGGGCTGGTTCGCCAGGAGCTTGCGTTCTCAGAGAAGCAGAAACGCTTTCCCCGCCAAGGTACCTGCCTTTCGATCTACTCGCGGGTGGTCAACAGCGAAGCGGCGCTCGACGACGTCCTAGGCCGTTTCTTTCCATGGTGCGTCGAATGGGGAGCCGAGCTGAAGCAGCTGTTTCAGGGCTACGTCGAAGCCAAGCAGAAACAGAACGTCTTGGACTACGACGATCTGCTCCTCTACTGGGCACAGATGATGACTGAGCCAGCGATCGCCCAGGAGATCGGCGGCCGCTTCGACCATGTGCTCGTTGATGAGTACCAGGACACGAACCGCTTACAAGCATCCATCCTGCTTGGGCTCAAGCCGGATGGCCGGGGTCTGACTGTGGTCGGCGATGACGCGCAGTCGATCTATTCGTTTCGGGCGGCGACCGTCCGCAACATCCTCGACTTCCCGGCCCAATTTGCACGGAAAGCGGAGGTGCTGACGCTCGAGCGAAATTACCGATCGACGCAGCCGATCCTCACCGCCGCAAATGCGGTGATTGGGCTGGCCGAAGAACGGTTCACAAAGAACCTCTACTCGGATCGGATTTCGGCGGAACGCCCGGTTCTCGTGAGCGTCGGCGATGACGTGGGCCAGTCCGACTACATCGTCCGCAAGGTGCTAGAAAACCGCGAGGCCGGCATTCCCCTTAAGGGGCAAGCTGTACTTTTCCGGGCATCCAGCCACAGCGCCGGACTAGAGGTCGAACTCACACGGCGAAACATTCCTTTCGTGAAGTTCGGAGGCCTGAAGTTTCTCGAAGCTGCTCACATCAAGGACGTGATGGCCGTCCTGCGTTGGGCGCAGAACCCTCGCGACCGAGTGGCCGGTTTTCGCGTCCTTCAGTTGCTTCCCGGAATTGGCCCGAGCACGGCGAAGCGCGTGCTCGACGACATGGTGAACAAGCAGGAAGCCTTCAGCATCCTGACTTCGTTTAAGGCTCCGGCTGCTGCCGCTGAGCACTGGACATCGTTTAGCGACGTGGTGCGGCAAGTCGCGCAAGCCTCGTCGGGCTGGCCGAGCGAAATCGAACTGATTTGCCGATGGTACGAGCCGCACCTCGAGCGCAAGTATGAAGATGCGCAGAGCCGCCAGGCCGACCTCATCCAGCTGCTGCAGATCGCGATGAGCTATCCCAGCCGCGAGCGGTTTCTGACCGAACTCACGCTTGATCCGCCCGAAGCGACCAGTGCTCAAGCAGGCCCCCCTCTTCTCGACGAGGAGTACCTGATCCTCTCCACAATCCACTCCGCCAAAGGTCAGGAGTGGACGTCTGTGTTCGTGCTCAACACTGTCGACGGGTGCATCCCCTCGGATATGGCGACCGGCTCGTCAGCTGAGATTGAAGAAGAGCGTCGCCTTCTCTACGTCGCGATTACGCGCGCCAAGGATCAGCTACACCTGATCGTGCCGCAGCGGTTCTACACTCATGGACAGCGCAGCACAGGCGATCGGCATGTGTATGCGTCGCGCACGCGATTCATCCCGGACCTCCTGACGTGCCATTTTGGCGTCGCAAGGTGGCCAGTTCTCGCGCATGGACCGTCAACTGCCGATGATCGCTCTAAGTCGTCGGTGGATATTCGCAGCCGGATGCGAGCGATGTGGGGCTAATCGCTCATCGCGGCGGACCCTGGCCGGCGCGTTGCCCCTGGGCACCACCTAGCGGGCTGGGTCTTAACCAATTTTGCTCGCACAACCTGCAGTACTTTTGTCGCATTGTTGACCTCGATCGCAACCCTCCAGGACTCCCGGCTAGCGGGCCCTGCCGCGCTGAATGAGGCCGAGGGCCGAATGGGTTTATTTGATAGCGAGGCACTCGACCAATTCGATATTACCCTTCCCTTTCAGGGCAAACGTGCCTCGCGTCTTCGCTTGGCAACAGCTGCGGATGCGCATCCATTCCAAGCTCGACATGAAAACCGAGTTGACCTGCGCGCAGGCGCAGACGCGGGCCGCCATGTTCACCGTGTCGCCCCACAAATCGAAAAGGAATTGGCGCTTGCCGACGATCCCAGCAACAACGGGCCCGTAGTGGATGCCGACGCGAATGCCCCAATGCGGGCTGACGCGTTGCGTTCCCACAACGAGATCCAGCGCACAACGAACTGCCGCGACCAATGGTTCGTCAATGGGCTGTAGCAGCCCCGCAGTTGCCATGAGCGCATCACCGATCGTTTTGATCTTTTCCAACCCGTGCGTTGCGACAATGCGTTCGAACTCCTCGATCAGACTTTGAAGTTCCGCCACGACCTTTTCTGGCGCATTGCGATCGCAATAGGCGGTGAATTCGACGATGTCGCAATAGAGGACTGCGACGCCTTCGTAGCGACGCGGCAGTACCTCGTTCGTGGCTTTCAATTCGCGAATGGCGCCCGGCGGGAGCACGGCGTGTAGCAATTCGTCGCTCCTGCGCTTCTCGGTTTCAATCTGCCGCAGATAGGCTTCTTCTTGGAAGCGCAGACGCCGTTTTTCCAATGAGGCACCGATGCGGGCTTTCAAGAGGGTAGGATTGAAAGGTTTGGGCAGGTAGTCCTCTGCACCCATTTCGATGCAGCGCACCACGCTGTCGATTGCATCAAGCGCGGAAATCATGATCACCGGAATATCCCGGAGAGTCATGTCGGATTTGATCTGACTGAGTACCTCATAGCCGTCCATCTCAGGCATCATGACATCGAGCAGCACGAGGTCGAACGGCCGCTCACGCAGTATGGTCAACGCGGTCCGGCCATCGACCGCCTCGGTGATGTCAGTAAAACTCTCGCGGCGCAACCGGCGCGCTAACGTGTAGCGGTTGCCCTCGTCGTCGTCGACAAGAAGGATTGCGGGAACGGCTTGACTCATTGCTTTTCAGTCATCGAGCGCCGTGACGATCTTTTGCAGCAACCGCGAAAGGTCCACGGGTTTGGTATCGAAATCGTCGCAGCCCGCAGCTAGTGCGCGGTCGCGGTCTCCCGACATGGCATGGGCCGAAAGGGCAATAATGGGGATATGCCGCGTTTCCGGCGCCGCCTTCAGACGACGGGTAGACTCCCATCCGTCTATGACCGGAATATTGAGGTCCATGATGATCAGCGCGGGCATTTCGCGCCGCGCCATGTCAATGCCTTCCTGACCGTCGCGCGCGATCAGGATCTCATGGCCACGCCGCCCGAGGCGATTGCTCAACATGTAGATGTTGTCTTCATTGTCTTCGACATAGAGGATCTTGGCCATCGCTAACCGCCTGTCCCGGTCAATTTCACGGTCTCGGCATAGTTCGCAACGAGCTGGCGAATTTGCTCCAGCAATGCATCGCGTGCATAGGCTTCTTTTTCCAGAATGTGGCTGACGGCGCCATCAAGACGACGACGGTCTTCGGCGCTGAGATCAGCCGCGGTGACGATGATGACGGGCGTCGCTTCGTGTTTCGGATCGCGACGCAGCTGTGTCAGGAATTCGAAGCCGTCCATCTCCGGCATCATCAGATCGAGCAGAATGAGGTCAGGCGGCACGTTCCGGAGCTGTTCCAAACCGGTTTTGCCGTTCGCTGCCTCGGTGACTTCCCAACCCTCACCCTTGAGCACCCGCTTCAGCATCACGCGCGTGGGCTCGTCATCTTCAACGACCAGCGCACGCGGAATCTTATTCGTGAACGTGAACTGTTTCACCAGTGCCGCCAGCTTGGCCCGGTCGATCGGTTTGCTGAGATACCCCGAAGCACCGAGCGCAATGCCTTTCTGCTGCTCGTCGAGGATGGATATCATGATTACTGGTATAGCTGCGAGGTTCGGATCCGCCTTGAGCTCCTGTAATACCGACCAGCCGCCTGTGCCGGGCATCAGGATGTCAAGCGTGATCACGGATGGCATGAGTTCGCGCGCCAGCGTGACACCTTCGTGTCCATCTTGCGCGGTCACGACGTCGAAACCTTCTCGGCTCAGATAACGCCGCATCATGTTGCGCACGGTCTCATCGTCGTCGATCACCAGAACACGGTTGGTTCGGCGTACTGCGGTGGCGATTGTTAAGGTGTCCTTGCGGCTATCTGGGGGTGCCCGCAATGGCACAAGGCTATGCCGCGACGGCAGCGTCACAGTGAAAGTCGTGCCTTTTCCCGGCGCGCTCGCCACCGTGATGCTGCCACCCATCATCTTGCAGAGCCGGTCCGTTATGGCGAGGCCAAGACCGGTTCCACCATATTTCCGCGTGGTCGAGCTGTCTGCCTGGCTGAATTCCTGAAACAGTTTCCCGAGCTGTTCCGGCGTCATTCCGATACCAGTGTCAGCGACCGCGAATGCGATCCGCTCGCCGCGTTTGTCGTGTGACACTGTCAGCGACACCGTACCTTTTTCGGTGAACTTGCAGGCATTGCTTAACAGATTGAAGATGATTTGGCGCAGCCGCAGTGGGTCGGCCCGCAGCGTGCCGGCCTCCTTCGCGCCGTTGACGACGAGGCGATTGCCGTTCTTGCTGGCAAGTGTCTGCGCCGCAGCGACCAGATCACCGACCAGCGTCGCGATGTCGACGTCCTCGTCGTTGAGCTCGAGCTTGCCCGCCTCGATCTTCGAAAGATCGAGGACCTCGTTTATTAACTCCAGCAGATGTTTGCCGGCACGTGCGATGCGTTCGAGCGGCTCGATAAATCCTTCCTGGTCGAATTCCTCGGCGTCCTCAATCAGCATCTCGGTGATACCGATGATGGCGTTCAGGGGCGTTCTCAACTCGTGGCTCATGTTGGCGAGAAAGCGGCTCTTTGCCACCGTGGCCTGCGTTGCCTGATCGCGTGCATCCGCAAGCCGATCCACGAGCTCTGCCAATTCGTGTTCACGCGCCTTGAGACCGCTGATATCCATGTAGACGCCGGCAATGGTGCCGTCGCTGGCGCGGGTCTCGCTGATCTTGAGCCAACGGCCGTCACTGTTCTGATGCTCAAAGGAGGCGCCGCAGGCACGGTGGCTAGCGATGCGGTTCTTGACCCAATCGTTTATGCTATTTGGGGTTATAGGGATCCTGCCCGAGCGCGCTAGCGAGCTGATGACCTCTTCAAAGCTCACGCCTTGCCGGAGCTCGACATCGAGCTCGCCAAACATGTGGCGCAACCGATCGTTGCAAACGATGAGGCGGTCTTGCGCATCCCACAGCGCAAAGCCCTCATCGATCGAGGCGATCGCTTCATGGAGCTGAAGCTTGGCGCGCGCTGCTTTGGCCTCAGCGTCAGTACGTTCACGCTCAAGACGCTCACGATCAAGAAGACTCAGCCGGAACTGTTCCAACGCGCGCGTCATCGCGCTGATTTCGTCATTTCCCGCTGTTGTCACAGGTTGATCGAGCTGTCCTTGCGAGATCGAGGCCATCGCTTGCTCAAGTCGCTGAATTGGTTGGACGATCGAGCGCAAGATCAGCACGAGCAGCACGACGGCGAGTAGGATTGCGGCAAGTCCCGCGATGAGAGCGATTTTGACCGCTGCGCTCGCATTTTCCCGGGCAGCATCTCGGGCAGCCACGGTCCGCCGCTCAAGCTTGTCGACGATCGATGACAATTCCTGATCGACTTTGCGGACATGGTCGCGCGATTTTGCCATGAGCGCATTGCCGGTCTCACGCTGGTTGTTGCCGTAAGCTTCGGTGGCCTCCAGGGAGAGGCTTTGGAGCTCAGTCAGTTCGGCTCTAATGAGAGCGACGCCGGCACTATCGATTGCCGATAGCGCCTTTAGATCCCCCTCGAATTCCCGCTGAGCGGTCGCTGCACTTTCCTGCGACTCGTCCAGAAGACTGACGGCATATTCTTCCAGCCAATATTTGAAATCACCGAAATGCCGCTCCGCCTGACCGGCGATTTTGAGCTGTTCGGCAACACCCGCTTGGCTGTCCAGGGCGGTCGAATCGCTTGCCAGCTCCACAGTTAGATAGCCGACCGTAAGCATCAGGATGATCAGTAGCGAAACCGCGAGCAGGGTGAGCCGCCCGCGAATTGATAAACGCGAAATCCCCAATTCCATTTTTATCCGCTCCGGCAAATCTCGCTTGCCAGCACTACTGTCCTGATAAGATTAGCATTGCTGGGATCGCCTGGCGAATTCTTGCCTCCGGACGTCCTTGTCTTTGCGCCTCTACGTTGCATGGCGAGTTACGTGGCAAGCATCCGTCCGTCCGCGAACGGCGAAAGCGTTTTTACACGAAATTGCGGTAAACGCTGAGGCGATGAGCTTGGAAAAAAATGCTTTACGCCTGCGGCGAGCCAAAAAGCGGACATGGATCATGCGCTCGAATTGTCCATCCGCTACCATAATGCGGGCCACGCGCCGGCACGGGGCAGGACAATGAAACTCATCGTAGTTTGGGATGTGCCCACCCGTCTTTTCCATTGGCTCACCGTGATATTGTTCGTTGCGACGTATGTGACCTGGCGGCTTGATTGGATGTTTTGGCACGCATATGCGGGTATCGCGGTGCTCGCGATTGTAGTCTTCCGGTTGCTATGGGGGTTTTTCGGCAGTGAAACCGCGCTATTCACGCGCTTCCTCGCCGCGCCGCGTCTGGCGCTGCGCCAACTCGCCAACCTTTTTCGCCGCGAGCCCGACCGGTGGATCGGCCACAATCCGGCCGGCGGCTGGATGGTCATGCTCCTCCTGGGGCTGCTGCTCTTCGAGGCCCTCACGGGCATCTACATCGACAACGACATGGCGGACGTCGGTCCGCTGACGAGCGTTACTCCGGCATCTGTAGCCGATCTTATTTCCACGCTGCACCAGGTTCTTTGGCAAGCGCTGCTTGCCGCATCGGTGGCGCACATCTTTGCGGTCGCGGTCTATTGGGTGGCCAAGCGTCAAAATCTGGTCCTGCCGATGATTACCGGATGCAAAGCGATGCCGCTGGGCGTGCGCCAGCCCGCACAGGCGGGAGCGCTCCGCGCGCTTGTGTCGCTCGGCTGCGGGATATTGATTGCCGCCGCCGTGGCTAAATTCCTTTAGGTGAGCTGCTGTTTTGTTAGCTTTTAGGCGGTTTGACCTGACCGCGAATCTCGCCCGCTGGATGGTCCTTGGTGTGGACGTTGATGTACCAGTCGCCGGCCTCGAACTGCTTGGCCTGCTCCGGAGTCAAGGTGGCCTCGCCCTTGATCGCGTTCGGCGTTGCTTGGTCCTTTTTGCTGAGCCAGATCACGACCGGGCCGTTCTTGCCTTCGGGACCATTGTGGAAATGCGCCATAGTGACCGGCCCCGTCATGCCGCTGTCGGTGATGTCCCAGGTGACGACGCGAGTGCTCGGATCCCATATAAGGACGGCAGTTCCTTTGCCGACATTGGTCAGAGGCGGCACCTGTTCGGTGCCCAAGAGTTCAACCTTGAAAGTGATCGGCGCAGCGGTCGCTATTCCCACCCAGGCGATACACGTCAGTGGTGTAAGCGCAACGATAGCCCGCCAGAATAATGCTGTAGTCATTGTGGCTCCCTTCTCGCACGAATTTTATCTTGGAGTCTCAGGTCATTGGCGACAGCTCGGTCTTCTGCAATAAGGGTAGCTCTTCGGCGCCTTTTGAGATAGGGGGTTGTGGCGTGGTTTGAAGAATGCGCCGTTTTTGCACCTTGGCGCATTCAATCCCAATTGGGCGAACGCGCAGAGAAGCGGTCAAGCGGTAGCGCATCCACCGTCGAGCAGTTCGCCGTAACTGACCATTAGCCGAGGGGGCGCGTCGTGGACGAATGTCCTGAAGAGCGCCCGTTATCCCCTGGCGATCCACTGAGGATGGTCGCCAAGGCGCAGGATAGGCCCGCGCTGGATAGCTCGAGCCGCGATCTGACGACCGCGCAGCTTTCGAGGAAGTAGGTCCCCTCCGTCTAGGACGTGCACTCATAAAATCTGTGATGTCCGATTTTCGCGGTAGAGCAGACATGTGCCGATCAACACACAATGTCGCTTTTTTTACCCGAAGCGGACACTGTGACTCGGCTTTTTCAGCTTGAAAAAAGTAGGTCAGGCAGCAAGGTCGCGAAGTGCAACATCCAGCAAGCGTTCGCGATTGCGTTCGCCTTTAGCGGCTGTCGCCTGGCCAGTTAGCACAAAAGATAGGTGAGGTTTCGACACGCTTCCGTTCAGCTTCATCCGAATAGCAATGTGCAGATAGCCAATCAGCCTTTGCTCGGCGGCGAAAATCTACGTCTCGTTGCCTGCAATTCCCGTATCTCGCGCCGGAGCGTTTCATCATCTTCCTCAAGCTGTGCCTGTTTCGACTTGGGCGGATCTGCCTTGCGCAGTTTGTCCAGCGCCTTACCTACGGACAGCTTCTCTGTCGTCACTAGGGCCTCCCATACTTGAGAGTGCAATGCATTGTTAGGATAAATCCTGAGGGGTCGTAGCGCAATGGCCGCGCGCTGTTGGCCCTTGGCGGACATGCTCTCGCGCGCTTCTGCGATCCGAACTTCGTGCTTCACTTTCGGAACCGAACATGGAAAAGCGGACGCAATGGCGCGATAAACGGCTTGCGGCCCTCATCAGTCACAGACCAACAGCCGTAAGAGCGGGCGGTTAGTAGAAGCTGCAGCCCGCCAGCTCCACTATACAGAGTGAAACTGACCCACGACGCGCATTCATATACATCCAGATGTGGCCCTTAGCTGGCTTCGTGCTGGCCGCTGATGATGTCAAGCGAGAGCTCGCGACGAGCTGTTCTGTTCGAGCGTCAAAATTGCTTTGCACCCCCAACCAAATGCAGCTCCTTGCGAAGCCAATCCGCGAAGATGCGCACAGCTTTTCGATGTTTGGCTTGCGGTGGAAAGACAAGATAGTGACCGATGTAGGAAATATCTTTTGCTCGGCCGTCGAGGGGCGCCACCAACTCGCCACTTGCAAGTTCGCGTTCGGCAAGTCGTACGGATTCTAACGTGACACCAAGTCCGTCGACGGCCGCAGCAATCGCCATAAAGCTGCGATCGAAACGGTAACTTCCGGGACTCGGTGGAGAAATGTTATTGCCCGTGAACCATGCACTCCAACGAACGCGTTTTTGTTCACTTTCGATCAATGGCAGCTTTACCAAATCCGCGGGCCCGCGGATCGCTCCAGCCATAGAAGGTGCGCACAGGGGGCGTACGAGTTCCTCGCCAAGCGGCAGAACTACCATACCTTCCTGACGCGGTGGGCCGTAGCAGATGTCGGCATCAAATTCATCATTACGAAACCGTGGATAATCGGTCCCCGCGGACAGCCGCACTTCGAGTCCAGGATGTTCCGCGAGCAACCTTCGTAGACGTGGCATTAGCCATTGCGCTGCCATGCTTGGAGCGCAGTGCAACCGTAGCAGATTTGAGGAACGCGCACCGGCGGTTTCCAATCCATGCCGCAGTTCGTCGAAGGCACTGGATACGCGACGCAGTAATTCGTCGCCAGCAGCGTTGAGCCGAACGATTCGACCGTCGCGCTCGAAGAGAGTCGTTCCAATCTGCTCCTCAAAACTGCGAATGGCGTGGCTCACCGCGCTCGGTGTAAGTCCGAGCTCGCTAGCGGCCGCACGAAACGATCCTGTCCGGGCGGCGGCCTCGAATGCGCGCAAACCGGTGAGAGGTAGCGAGGCCATTTTGATAGGTGAACATATTTCACCAATAGGTGCAAATTTCGCGTTTTGCTGCGCCGCCCAATCGAATTAATGCAAACCCTATCGAACTGGACGTTGCGGAGGACACATGCTTTTGGCGGGCAAAACGGCGATCGTTTCTGGAGCAGCGGGGCCACGGGGCATCGGCTTCGCTACGGCAAAGACATTTGCGGAGCAAGGCGCCCGCGTCGCCATTCTTGATTTAGATGGGCCGGGCGCGGTTAAAGCGGCCGCTGAACTCGGCAATGGTCACGTTGGCGTTGGCTGCGATGTTTCGAAAAAAGCCGATTGTGAGCGCGCGGTGGCCGAAGTCCTGAAGGCCTTCGGCCAGATCGACATCCTCATCAACAATGCAGGGATCACCCAGGCGATCAAGGTTTGGGATATAGATTCCGCGAGCTGGGATCGCATCATGGATGTGAACCTACGTGGTGTATTTTATCTCTCGCAAGCGGTGATACCGCACATGCGCGCCCGTAAGTCCGGCGCAATCGCCTGCACGTCCTCGGTTTCAGCGCAGCGTGGCGGCGGAATTCTCGGCGGTGCACATTACTCGGCATCCAAGGCCGGTGTACTTGGCCTCGCCAAAGCAATGGCGCGCGAGCTGGCGCCCGACGGGATCCGCGTCAATTGTCTGACCCCGGGCTTAATCCAGACCGACATTAACGCCGGCAAAATTCCCGATGAAAAACGAAAAGAAATACTCGAGGGCATTCCGCTCGGGCGCCTTGGCGTTCCGCAAGATGTAGCCAACATTTTCCTGTTCCTGGCTTCAGACCTCTCATCCTACACGACCGGAGCCGTCATCGATGTTAATGGCGGCATGCTCATCCACTAACGGCTGCGATCGTATAGGAGAAAACTAATGCACGAGCCTTTGATCGGACATAACCAGTCGCTTAGTGAGAGAGCCTATTCGATCCGTCGCACAGCGCTGCAAATGGGAAAAGTGCAGGGTCAAGGCTATATAGCGCAGGCATTGGACGTCGCCGACATCCTCGCCGTCGCCTATTTCCACGCGATGACGTATCGGCCGGCAGAGCCGGAATGGGAGGGGCGCGACCGCTTTTATCTGTCGATTGGCCACTACGCGATTGCGCTCTATGCCGCACTTATCGAAGCTGGGATCATATCTCGCGAGGCGCTCGAAGATTATGGCGGCGACGACTCCCCATTACCGATGTCGGGCATGGCCGCTTATACGCCCGGAATGGAAATTTCCGGCGGATCGCTTGGGTTAGGTCTTACGATCGCGGTGGGAGCCGGCCTCGGCCTAAAACGCAAAAGCTCGAAGAGTTTTATCTACAACCTGCTTTCTGATGGCGAATTGGGCGAAGGTGCGACGTGGGAAGCGGCCATGTCGGCAGCGCACTGGAAACTCGACAATCTCATCGCGCTGGTTGATGTCAACAATCAGCAGGCCGATGGTCCATCCAGGTCTGTTTTGTCGAGCGAGCCCGTCGACGCGAAGTTTCGAGCTTTTGGATGGTACACCCAGCGGGTCAATGGCAACGACGTCGATGCGCTTGTGGCTGCTTTCGATGCTGCTCGTAAGCACGACGGCAAAGCACCTCGCGCCATCATTTGCGATACGCTGATGGGCAAAGGCGTGCCTTTCCTCGAAGCACGCGAGAAAAATCATTTCATTCGCGTCGAAAGTGATGAGTGGGACAAAGCTATCGCAATGCTCGATGCGGAGTTCGGAAAATGAACCACAAAAAGACGTTTGCCAAATCTGATCCGTCGAAACCGAAGCTGACTACATCAGCAATGATCGCTTCGATCGCCGCCGAAGGACAGAAGACAAAACCAGCACCGTTCGGTCACGCGCTTGTCAAAGTTGCGAAGTTGCGGCCGGACATCGTCGGCATGACCGCTGACCTCGCGAAATATACCGACCTGCATATCTTTGCACAGGCCTTTCCCGACCGATTCTACCAGATGGGCATGGCCGAGCAGCTACTGTTCGGGGCTGCGTCCGGAATGGCCGCCGAAGGCTTCGTGCCGTTTGCGACAACATACGCGGTGTTTGCATCGCGCCGCGCCTACGACTTTATCCACCAGACGATCGCCGAAGAAAGCCGAAACGTCAAAATTGTGTGCGCTTTGCCGGGCCTCACATCGGGGTACGGGCCCAGCCACCAGGCCGCAGAAGACCTGGCCCTCATGCGTGCGATTCCAGGCATGATGGTCATCGACCCCTGCGATGCTCACGAGATCGAACAGGTGGTACCGGCCATTGCCGAGCATCGCGGCCCTGTGTACATGCGGCTGCTCCGCGGACAGGTCCCACTCATTCTTGATGACTACGGATATCGATTTGAACTGGGCAAGGCGAAGCTAATTCGCGACGGTCACGATGTGCTTTTCATCTCGTCTGGTCTACTCACCATGCGCGCGCTTGAGGCGGCCAAGAGACTCGAAGCCGACAATCTCGACGTCGCGGTGCTGCATTGCCCGACCATCAAACCGCTCGACGAGGCGACGATCCTGCAGGCCTGCGCAAAGCCCGGCCGCATAATCGCAGTAGCCGAAAATCATACCGTTAATGGCGGTCTCGGTGAAGCTGTGGCGACGCTCCTGATGCGCTCGGGTGTGCATCCGCGTTTCAAGCAGATAGCGCTGCCCGATGCATTCTTGGATGCGGGAGCTTTGCCGACGCTCCATGATCGTTATGGCATATCGACGGCGTCAATGTGCCAGACTGTTAAAACCTGGCGCTGACGCGAGGCACGACAGGTCTCGGTTCAGGGCTGGCGCAGCCCCCTTCGGCAAGCAAAAGAAGAGAGAGTTTGCATCGGAATTCAGACAATCGAATGCCACCTCAAGGGAGGACAGAATGTCCAACGTGTTTAGAAAAAGAATCACCCGTCGAACGGTTCTCGCCACTGTCGCTGCTATACCGCTAGTTTCGATTGTTTCGCGGCGCGGCGATGCGGCGGAATTCACTCTCAAATTTGCAACCGGTCAAGATCCGTCGCACCCCGTCAACAAACGGGGTCGCGAGGCGATCGACCGCATTAAAGAGGCGACGGGTGGGCGGCTCGAAATCAATCTTTTTCCGGCGAACCAGTTGGGATCCGACACAGACCTGCTCGGCCAAATCCGAAACGGTGCCGTCGATTACATAAACATGGCTGCGTCGGTTCTCGCGACGCTCATTCCGACTGTTGGCATTGTCAACACGGGATTTGCCTTCGCCTCGTATGACGAGGTGTGGAAGGCGATGGATGGCGAACTCGGTCAATTCATCAAAGGCCAGATCGAGAACGCCGGCATTCTTCAAATATGCAAATCCTGGGACAATGGATTCCGACAGATCACAGCATCAACGCGCGAGATCAAGACACCCGACGATCTTAAAGGCTTTAAGATGCGTGTGCCCGCGGCGCCGATTCTAACGAGCCTATTTCAGGCGCTCGGTGCCGGTCCGACTCCGATCAACTTCAACGAAGTTTACTCGGCGCTTCAGACCAAGGTTGTCGAAGGCCAGGAGAATCCGCTGCCGATTATCGCGACCGCAAAGCTCTACGAGGTTCAGAAATATTGTAGCCTCACGAGCCATGTCTGGGACGCTTATCTTATCCTCGGTAACCGGCGCTCGTTCTCACGCCTGCCGAAGGACGTTCAAGAAATCGTAACGCGCGAATTCAACAAGGCGGCAGACGACGAGCGTGCTGACATCGCCGCCCTGTCCAAATCGTTGCAGGCTGAACTGACGAGCAAAGGTCTAAAATTCGTCGAGGTCGACAAGTCAGCATTTCGAAGCACACTTGCTAAGACGAGCTTTTATAATGACTGGCACAAGAAATTCGGCGATAAGGGCTGGAGTCTCCTCGAGCAGACTGTAGGTCGGCTCGGATGATAAGCACCGATCTCGTCGAATTCCCTTTCGCCACTGGCAAAGGGCTGGCAGCAAGGGCCGACCGACTGCTGAGCCTGATCACCGAACCGGCGGCGGCCTTCGCGGTGGTCGCCGAGGTCGCGATCCTGCTCACGGGAGTGGTCTCGCGGTTCGTCTTCAACCATCCGCTTACGTGGTCGGATGAACTCGCGTCGATCGTGTTTCTGTGGCTCGCGATGCTCGGCTCGGTGATCGCCCTGCGCCGCGGTCAGCATATGCGCATGACCGCGCTTGTCGAACGGGTCTCCAGCGCGAGGCAGGGGCTGCTCGAGGCAGTCGCGACGCTCGCGCCTGCGATCTTCCTCCTCCTGATACTCGGCCCGTCCATCGATTTCATGCAGGACCAGGGCTTCGTCCATACGCCGGCGCTCGACCTGAACGACAGTGTGCGCGCTGCGGCCCTGCCAGTTGGCGTCGCGCTCATGCTGGCGTCGAGCCTCGCGCGCTGCGCGCGGTTGGGAGTGCGCGAGCTTGCGCTGGCGATCGTCAGCCTCGGCGCCTTGGCCGCTGCACTTTATCTTGCCAGCCCCTTGATCGTCGCGATCGGCAACTGGAATTTATTCGTATTCTTCGCCCTGCTTCTGGCGCTCGGCGTCCTCGTGGGCGTGCCGATCGCCTTTTGCTTCGGCCTCTCGACGGTCGCCTATCTGCTGGTCACGACCACAACGCCGCTGCAGGTCATTCCGGGCCGCATCGACGAAGGCGTAAGTTCGCTCATTCTGCTCGCCGTGCCGCTATTCATTTTGCTGGGCTACCTGATCGTCATGACGCGCATGGCGACCGCCATGGTTAACTTCCTAGCCGCTCTCGTCGGCCATGTGGAAGGCGGCCTCGCCTATGTGCTGCTCGGCGCGATGCTACTGGTCTCCGGCATTTCCGGCGCCAAGACGGCCGATATGGCCGCGGTCGCGCCGGTTCTCTTTCCGGACATGAAGAAGCGCGGAATTCACGAGGGCGAACTTGTGTCGCTTTTGGCAGCATCTGGCGCCATGGCGGAGACGATTCCGCCGTCGATCGTGCTGATCATCATCGGCTCGGTGACCGGCGTATCAATCGCCGCGCTCTTCACCGGCGGCATACTCCCTGGCGTCGTGCTGGCGCTGGCGCTGGCCTTCATCGCGCGACGACGCATGGCGGAGGGCGCTGGCGCCGAGCGTGGCGTGACGAAGGCGCGCGAGATCGGTCGGACTTTTGTCATTGCGGTGCCGGCGCTGATTCTACCGATTATCATTCGCGTCGCGGTGATGGAAGGCGTTGCGACGGCGACCGAGGTCGCAACGATCGGCATCGCCTACGCAGTCGTCGCGGGAATACTTTTTTACGGCTCGTTCGACTGGCGAGAACTCTATCCCGCGCTCGTGGGCACAGCCGCGCTCGCAGGCACAATTTTGTTTATTATCGGCGCGGCGACGTGCATGTCGTGGGCGCTGACGCAGTCGAATTTCTCGCATGCGCTCGCGAACGCCCTGTCGCACATGCCTGGTGGCAGCTACGGCTTCCTCGTCGGGTCGATCGTTGTCTTCATCGTGTTGGGCAGCGTGCTCGAGGGCATACCGGCAATGGTGCTATTCGGGCCGCTGCTCTTTCCGGTCGCCAAACAACTCGGCGTGCACGAAGTGCATTACGCGATGGTGGTGATCCTGGCCATGGGTATCGGGCTGTTCGCGCCACCCTTCGGCCTCGGTTACTACGCGGCCTGTTCGATCGGGCAGGTAGAGCCCAATGCCGGCCTCAAGCGCATCTGGGCCTATCTCGCGGCCCTCGTCGTAGGCCTACTCGTCGTCGCCTTTGTGCCGTGGATCTCCACGGGCTTTCTCCCGTGACGCGCCGGAAGCGCGCCTGGCGCCCGCAGGCTCCGGTTCGGCGGGATCGCAAGCAACAAGATGGTTTAGAAATGTCAATCCATTCATTAGCCGCTGAGTCGTCGTCGAAGTCGTCGGCTGAAATGAACGGGCGCATGGCCGACGCGATCCGTTTTCTCTCGCTCGATGCGATCGAGCGCGCCCAGGACGGCCATCCTGGCGCGCCCCTCGGCTGCGCGGAAATCGCGACCGCGCTGTTCACGCGCCACATCAAGTGCAATCCCGCCGATCCGCTCTGGTTCGATCGCGACCGCTTCGTCATGTCGAACGGTCACGGCTCGATGCTCGTCTACTCGCTCCTACATCTGTCAGGCTACGCTGGATTTCCGATCGAGGAGATCAAGCGATTCCGCGAACTGGGCTCGCATACGCATGGCCATCCCGAGCGCGCCCCGAATCTGGGCATCGAAGTCACGACCGGTCCGCTCGGGCAGGGCATCGCCAACGCGGTGGGTATGGCCGTTGCCGAAGCCTGGCTCAACGCCACTTTCGGCGACGACATCGTCGACCATCGCACTTGGGCGCTTGTAGGCGACGGCTGTTTGCAGGAGGGTGTTGCACACGAGGTTATTTCCCTCGCGGGCCACCTGCGCCTCGGCAAGCTCTGCTTTCTCTGGGACGACAACCGGATGACCGACGACGGCCATACCGAATTCGCGATTTCCGAGGATGTTCGAGCGCGATTTAGGGTCGCCGGCTGGCAGGTGATCGACGCCAACGGACATGACGTCGACTCGGTTTCCGCTGCGATGCTGTTGGCGGAACGCGATCCGCGCCCGACAATGATCGCGTGTCGCACAATCATTGGCAAAGGCCTGCCGCGGCTTGAAGGCAAACGCGGCGCCCATGGGGGCCGCGTCTTTGCTAAGGATTTAGAAGAGGCGCGCGCAGCTGCTGGCTGGATGCAGGAGCCGTTCAAGGTTCCCGACGAGGTCGCCGCCGCTTGGAAGGCTGCGGTTGCTGACCGCAATGCGCCGCGCTACGAGGCGTGGCGTGCGCGGGTCGCGGTATTGCCGGCGGAAAGGCGCGCTATGCTCGACCGCCTGATTAGGGGCGACCTTCCGCGGACGTGGATCGAAAGCCTCACCGCTTTCCGACAGAAAATGGCAGCCGAACGTCCGGCCCGTTCAACTAACGAAGTGACAGCCGACATCGTCGCGCTGCTCGCCGACGCGGTCCCAGAACTCATTTCAGGCGCGCCGGATCTCGAGGGACCAACCAATTGCAAGCGCGCGCTCGAGGCATTCAACGCTGAGAATCGCGCGGGCCGGTACCTGCATTACGGCGTCCGAGAGCACGCCATGGGTTCAATGATGAACGGCATGGTGGCGCACGGCGGCGTGTTGCCGCTCGGTGCGACCTATTTCGTCTTCTCCGATTACATGCGTCCGGCGCTGCGCATGAGCGCACTCATGGAGCTACCCGTCGTCACGATCTACAGCCACGATTCGATCGGCATCGGCAAGAACGGACCGACACATCAACCGGTTGAATATCTGGCCTCATTGCGCGCCATGCCGAACATGGCGGTGTTCCGGCCGGCCGACGGAGTCGAGGCTGCAGAATGCTGGGAGCTCGCTCTGTCACGTAGGAATGGCCCGTCGTCGATGGTGTGCTCGCGCCAGGCAGTGCCGCCCGTTCGCGCCGACGATGGCACAGTCAATCTTTCTGCGCGCGGCGCCTACGTGCTGGCGGAAGCCGACGGCGCGCGGCGCGTCACCCTGCTTGCGTCCGGCTCGGAGGTTGCCGTCGCGCTCGCCGCGCGCGAGATCTTGCACGCGAGAAACGTTCCGACGGCCGTCGTCAGTATGCCCTGCTGGGAATTGTTCGAGGAGCAAGACGAAACCTACCGTGCGGCGGTGCTCGGCGTCAGCGTCCGCGTCGCGATCGAAGCTGGGGCGCGGCTTGGCTGGGACCGCTGGCTCGGCGACCGCGGCCGATTTATCGGCATGAACAGCTTCGGCGCGTCGGGGCCCGGCGACGACCTGTTCGTGCATTTCGGAATCACGGCCGAAAACGCTGCGGAGACGGCGATTCGGCTTCTCGGCTCCAAATTTGTCTGACCGAAAGCGGAAATCCATGAACCCCACCGCTCGCATAGTGTTCCTCGACCGCGATACGATACCTCCCGACGTCGCGCTTCGGCCGCTCGCTTTTCCGCACGACTTGCATGAATTTGGTGCCACGACGCCAGAACAGGTCGCGGAACGTATCGCCGACGCCGATATCGTCATCACTAACAAGGCGCCCGTCCGCGCCGAGGCGATCACCAGGGCGCCGAACCTGCGCCTCGTCGCGATCGCCGCGACTGGGTCGGATGTGGTCGACGTCGGTGCCTGTGAAAGTAACGGCGTCGCCGTTTCCAATATTCGCGGCTACGCCGTCAACACCGTTCCCGAACACACGTTTGCACTCCTGTTGGCGCTGCGACGCAGTCTCGTTGCCTATCGCGATTCCGTGCGCGCCGGACGCTGGGGCGAATCCGGCCAGTTCTGCTATTTCGACCACCCGATCAACGATCTTGCGGGCGCGACGCTCGGAATCATCGGCGATGGTGCGCTAGGGCGCGCGGTCTCCGACATCGGACGGGCGTTCGGAATGCGCCCGCTGTTCTCATCCTACAAGGGCGTCGCCGGCATGGGGCCTCTCTACACACCGTTCGAGGAGGTGCTGCGCACGAGCGATGTGATCACACTGCATGCACCCCTGACGCCGCAGACGCGTAACATGATCGCAGCCGCTGAATTCGTGCTTATGGAGCGTAAGCCCCTGCTCATCAACACTGCGCGCGGAGGCCTCGTCGATGAAGTGGCGCTCGCGGCCGCGTTGCGCGCAGGTCAGATCGCCGGCGCTGGTTTCGACGTGGCGACCATCGAGCCGCCGTCGGCCGACCACCCGCTCATGCAGCTGACGGACCGGCCCAACTTCATCCTTACACCACACGTCGCCTGGGCCAGCCGCGAAGCGGTGCAATCGCTCGTCGATCAGCTCGTCGACAATATCGAAGGATTCTGGAAGGGCGAGCCGAGAAATATTGTAACCGCGGCGGCGTGAGAGCTTGTAGTCCGTGCAACAGATAATGACACGTAACTGGACCGACGCGGGGGCACGGGCGACCCTGCGGCGCATCTTCGATGCGGCTGTGGCAAGCGCCGATCCTGGAGAGGCGATCCGCCGGCACCTTCCGAAAAGGCCTAAGGGTCGCTGCGTCGTCGTTGGTGCCGGAAAGGCCTCCGCCGCGATGGCTGCAGCATTCGATGCAGCGTGGCCTGACGTCGAGATTTCAGGAGTCGTCGTCACTCGTTACGGGCACGCGGTCCCGGCGGGCCGCATCAAGATCATCGAGGCATCGCATCCCGTTCCAGACGCGGCGGGCGAGATAGCAGCCCGGGCAATTCTTAACTCGGTGTGCAATCTGTCCGAAGATGACCTCGTCGTCGCCCTGATCTCCGGTGGCGGTTCGGCGCTAATGACTCTCCCCGCGGGCCGCATGACGCTTGCTGACAAGCAGCAAATCAACAAGGCATTGCTGGCGAGCGGTGCGGGCATCGAAGAGATGAACGCGGTTCGCAAACATCTATCCGGCATCAAGGGCGGACGTTTGGCAGCGGCGGCTCGTCCGGCGCGCGTCGTCACTTTGTTGATAAGCGACGTACCGGGTGACGACCCGGCCACTGTTGCGTCGGGGCCGACCGTGGCGGACCCGAGTACGTTGTCGGACGTTGCGGACATTATCGAGCGGTATCGGATCGATTTACCCTCGGCCGCCAAGGAAGTGCTTGCCCGCCATGACGAGACGCCAAAACCCGGCGAGATAGGTGGCGAGGTGCACATCATTGCAGCGCCCACTCAGGCGCTTGAAGCCGCCGCAAACGTGGCACGATTGGACGGCCTGACGCCGCTCGTTCTGGGCGATGCGATCGAAGGCGAGGCGCGCGAAGTGGGCAAGGTTCTTGCTGGCATTGCGCGCTCCGTGCGCACACACGGTGCGCCCCTCGAAGCGCCTGCCGTTCTTCTCTCTGGAGGAGAAACGACCGTAACGATCGGTGGGGATGCTGCCGGAAAAGGAGGGCGCAACACCGAACTCCTGCTTGCGCTTGCAGTGGCCATGCAAGGCGCGGCGGGTATATGGGCTGTCGCGGGGGACAGCGATGGAATCGATGGTACTGAAGATGCCGCCGGTGCGATCGTGGCCCCGGACACACTCGCGAGAGCGCGAACTCTTGGCCTCGATGCAAGGAAATTTTTAGCATCGCACGACAGCTATAGTTTCTTCAACCGGATCGGCGACCTGATCCGCACTGGCCCGACCATGACCAACGTAAATGACATTCGCGCGATTTTGATCGCGTGATCGGATATTGAAGCATGCACCGAACCAGACGCGCCAAAATCGTTGCAACAGTCGGGCCCGCAAGCTCATCACCGGCGATGTTGAGAGAGCTTTTTCTCGCGGGCGTCGATACGTTTCGCATGAACTTCAGCCATGGAACGCAGGACGACCACGCGAAGGTGTATGCGGCCATTCGTTCACTGGAAAAGGAGATAGGACGTCCCATCGGGATTCTTCAGGACTTGCAAGGCCCAAAAATTCGCATAGGCGCCGTTCGCGACGGGAAGATTGCCGTCGCGCCGGGCGAAAAGATTCGCTTCGTGCGCTCCGGCGCGGATGGGGACTCGACGTCCATTCCGCTGCCGCATGCGGAGGTTTTCGCCGCGCTGTCGCCCGGTCAGGATTTGCTCATCGACGACGGCCGGGTCCGCGTCCGTGTATCCGGCATAACCGACGATCAAATCGATGCTGATGTCATTGTCGGAGGAGCGATTGCTAATCGCAAAGGGATCAATCTCCCAGGCACCGTCCTCGATTTGTCTCCGCTGACTCCAAAAGATCGTACCGACCTGGAGTTCGGGTTGCGTTTAGGCGTGGACTGGATCGCCCTCTCCTTTGTCCAAAAGCCGGGAGACTTGATCGAAGCGCGCGGGCTGATCGGAGACAGAGCCGGCCTGATGGCGAAGATCGAGAAGCCGTCGGCGCTCGATCATATCGAGGACATCATTCGTCTCTCCGATGCAGTCATGGTCGCGCGCGGCGATTTGGGCGTCGAGATACCGCAGGAGGAGGTTCCCGGGAGGCAGAAGGAGCTGGTACGTGCATGCCGGATTGCGGGTAAACCGGTCATCGTGGCAACTCAAATGCTCGAGTCCATGGTGAACTCGCCCACGCCGACGCGAGCCGAGGCGTCCGACGTTGCAACGGCGGTTTATGATGGTGCCGATGCTGTTATGCTCTCGGCGGAATCAGCTTCCGGGCAATTCCCTCGTGAAGCTGTGGCCATGATGGACCGCATTATCGGCAGTACAGAACGGCATAAGCTTTATCGTTCCTTGATAGCCGCTACTTCAGATTCAGAAGATGAGTCGCCGCCGCATGCTATTGCAGCAGCGGCAGCCGAACTCGCCGAGCGCATTCGAGCGGCGGCGATCGTAGGATTCACATCGAGCGGAACCACGGTCGCGCGGATTGCGCGGAAGAGACCAGCACTCCCGATCCTGGCGGTTACGCCAGACATACAGGTCGCTCGCCAAATGGCCCTCCTGTGGGGTGCACATAGCGTGCAGTCCGAGGACGTTCATTCATACGAAGAGATGGTTGGCGTTGCGGCAAATGCAGTTAGCCAAGAAAGCTTTGCCCAGGCCGGAGACTTGGTCGTTGTAGTGGCTGGCATTCCCTTCGCGCAGGCTGGCAGCACCAATAACCTACGAGTTCTTCGGATTGTAAGCTAATCGGGCCGGACGACGACCGCGCTCCTGAGCGCGTCTAATTAGGTAAGCCGGATGCAATAGAGAGGGCCTGAAGGCGTGACACCTTGCTGCCCTGTCAGCACAACCGCTCGATCAATAAGTCTTTGCAAATTCATTTGCAGCGTCTCGAATTACCGCTTTGCGGTAACATCACCTTGGCGAGGCCGGAAAGCCTGTTGCGCCTGTGCGGCGCTGCACTTTGCGGCAGATTCGATCTGCCACTGGCGCGTGCCTGCAGCTCCTTGCGTGTCAGCATGCAGCCGTCCTTTGCGATGCCAGTGCCGCTGCCCAGAATTATGCCGACCGGACCGTTCAATCATATAGCCTCATCTCGTGCACTTTTTTCTGTTGGCAAGTTCGCGCGCTGGCGCGTACGCTCTGGGCAAGAACAGGCGTACAAGCCGGCCGGGTGATCTTGCGATGGGTGCTCACGTCCGCGGAGGAACAGATGTCCGAAGTTGAAAGGCGCGCTCTGCTAAAGGGCGCGGCTCTTGGCGCGCTTGCATTTACAATTGATGGAGGGAGCGCGTTCTTGTCGCCACGCCAGGCGCGTGCACAAGGCGCTCTGTTCAGAACTCTGACTGCCGCGCAAGCGGACACTCTCGAAACCGTGGGAGAGACGCTTGTGCCGGGTGCGCGAGAGGCGGGGATCTCGCACTTTGTCGATCAGCAAATCTCGGCGCCGGCAGAGGAGGCTCTGTTGGAAGCGCGCATCCTGAATGTGCGGCCGCCATACGCCAATTTTTACCGGGCCGCGCTAGCTGGAATTGACAATGCAAGCCGTGCTCACAACGCAGACCGCTCATTCACACAACTCACGGACTTGGAGCGGATCGGCCTCATCGATGCGATGCGGCAGAACAAATTAACCGGGTGGCAAGGGCCGGCAAGCCCATTCGTGTACCTGATCTTGCGGAGCGACGCCGTCGACGTGGTCTACGGGACGATGGAGGGTTATGCGCAACTCGGAATTCCGTACATGCCTCACATCGCGCCTGAAAAGAGGTGGTGACATGGCAAACGAGAAAGTTGATGCCGTCATCGTCGGCGCCGGCGCATCGGGTTCGGTGTTCGCAGCTGAGCTCAGTAAGGCGGGCAAGAAGGTTGTACTCCTGGAAGCCGGTCCGGACTGGCAACTCAAGGATCTCATCAGCTCCGACCTTTGGGGCCGACGCATCAAGCCTGCCGGAATCCCGTTCCTCCTCGAAGGTAAGAATCCATACGGCTACGCATACCAGGCGGGTTGGGGCGTAGGCGGCGCGGCGCTTCACTACTTTGCGAACTTCCCGCGCTATCTGCCAAACGACTTCAAAGTCAAAAGCGAGCACAATCGCGGCCTCGACTGGCCGATCGACTATGCCGATCTCGCGCCCTATTACGACAAGGTCGCAGCGGAACTCGGGGTTTCTGGAGATGCGCAGGCCGAGGAGATCTGGCGTCCCAAAGGTGCGCCGTACCCGATGCCGCCCATGAAGACTTTCCGCAATGGCGACGTCTGGGTCAAAGGTCTGCAATCCGTCGGCATACGTGTAGTGCCTGCGGCAGTTGGAATGAACTCTGTTGAGTTCAAAGGGCGTCCCGCCTGCATTTACGACGGCTGGTGTCACGTCGGCTGTCCGATAGGAGCGCTGGCAAATCCCGTTGTGACGTATCTCGGGGACGCCCGAAAAAATGGAGCGGAAGTCCGCCCCCACTCGACCGTAACTCGTGTGTTGACCAGCAGGGATGGGAGCAAAGCCGTCGGTGTCGAGTACTATGATTCAAAGAAAGAGAAGCAGGTACAGGAGGCAAGCGTCGTGGTGCTTGCCGCCTGGGCCGCTCAGAACCCTAGGCTGCTGATGTTGTCAGCAACGGACAAGCACCCAAAGGGATTGGCGAACTCCAGTGGCCTGCTTGGCAAATATATGATGGCCCACTTCGCTTCCGGCACGTGGGCTCTGTTCGATCAGGACATCGAGCCGCACATGGGGACGGTCGGGGCTCAGTACATGTCCTACGACCGTTATCAGAAGACGAGCAAAAAAGGAGCGTTTGGCAGTACCTACATCGTCGCGGGAACGGCCTTTAAGACCAGCGACCTCGGCGGATTTGCAAACGCGCGATTGGATCTGTTTGGGCCCAAACTGGCTGAATTCATGCAGCGGGCGAAAACTGGAATCACACGGCTGACCGCCTTCGGTGAGGAGATGCCGAACATCGAAAACCGTATCGAACTCGTGGACGCCAAGGACGAGTTCGGCATGCCGATGGCCAAGATCGTCCACAGCTTCGACGAGGATGCAGTCGCGCTCTGGAATGCAAACTTCGAGGAAGGTCTGGCGATCGCCAAGGCGACCGGAGCGAAGGAATTTTGGTCAGCCCGCGGCAACCAGCCCACTATTCACCTATTTGGTGGGACCGTCATGGGTACGGGGGCCGGCAACTCGATTGCGAACAACTACGGCCAGACGCACGAGATCGCGAACCTCTGGATCGCGGGTCCCAGTCTTTTCCCAACTGAAGGCGCATCCAATCCCACGTACACCATCTTTTCAGTATCGCTTCGTGGGGCCGAGCATCTGGTTTCAGATTGGGGCAGTATCGCGGGCTGATTTTGATTTTTGGCGAGCTTGACTGCTGCCGCCGATGAACGCCGTTGACCTGACTAGCAGGTGTGAAACGCGCCCACTCGGGATGCAATTACAAATGTAGGAGGTCCCTGGTCATTTTTCTAGGGAAGACATCCGTGGACAGTAGCGAACGCTGCACCTAGTTGCACCCGCTAGGTTTTCGGATTCATTATTGGGCAACAGCGTCGGCGAGATTAAGATCCCACCGCTTTAGTTGTTCGTCACTCAGAAGGCGGTCATGGGTGCGGTGTATGGGTGGAGCAGGTCCATGCGACTGTGTTGGAGTAATAGTTCAATGGCTTTCCGAGTGAACCTATCATCGGCAATCCGTGTGGTTTTCCTGGCAGCCCTGGCAATGGTCTGTGGTCCTTGGTCGGCTCAGGCCGCTTGGCCGGAGCGAACTATTACGATAATCGTGCCCTTTCCAGCCGGCGGTCCTAACGATCTTCTCGGCCGCTTACTCGCAGCCGAACTCGGCCAGAAATTCGGCCAGACGGTAATTGTCGAAAATAAAGTGGGCGCCAATGGAGACATCGGGATTACTGCCGGCGCGCGCGCTCAGCCGGATGGGTATACGCTGACGGAAGTCACAGGGGTGATACTGATCAATCCGAGCGTGCGTAAAACGGCATACGATCCGGTTAAAGATTTCGCACCCGTTGCCTATTTGGGCGCCGCACCGAATGCGATTATCACGAAATCTGGGAATGGCATTAATAGTCTGGCGGACCTCGTCGCAAGGGCGAAATTTAATCCTAGCCGACTCACCTACGCCACCGCGGGAACCGGCAGTGTCTCTCAGCTTGCTGTCGAACTGCTAAAGCTGCGCACAAACACCGAAATAACGCACGTACCATTCCAGGGCGCGGCACCATCGCTGCAAGCAGCACTGTCGGGTACCACGGATATCGCATCCGTCACAATCGCTGGGCTGATCGGTCATATCAAGTCGGGCGCGCTCAAGGCGCTCGTGCAAACAGGCGCGGAACGCTGGCCCGATCTGCCCGATGTGCCGACGATGACGGAGGCTGGCATTCCGAACGCGGTGATCGAAACATCGCAAATGCTGCTTGCGCCGGCCGGGACGCCAGAAGCAACCGTTAATAAGCTAGCTGAAGCAACACGGGAAGTGCTTCAGAAGCCAGAGGTGTCGGAGAAAATGGCGAATGCCGGCTTTCGGGTGAAATACGAGGGGCCGCAGGAGCTCCACGCGCGTATGCTACGGGAAATTCCGTTATGGAGAGAGATCGTTGATCGTGCTGGGCTTGCGGCAATGCAATAGGGGTTCAAAGGTACCAGTGCCCATTTCAAAAGCGACTGCTTGCGCATGGAATGGGACCAGTATCCAAATGTACCCACTAGGTCGCTTACTCATAAACTTGGGCGCGTGGGGTAGGCGCACCTTGTCTGCTTGTTCCCCAACAGCGGCGACCAACAAAGCCAGTATGGATCTTACATATTACCGTGGCCGCGCTTGATGGTTTGGCGGATCGCCGGGGCCGTAACCTGATCTGAGATCTGGATATTCCAGATTTCGCTTTCCCCCTGCGCGGCGAAGTCGGCGAACAGTTTTGGGATAACCGACACATCGCGGATTTCGTGGCCACGCAGACCGAAGCCGCGGGCGATGTTCTCGAGCGCGGGCCGGCCGAACACCGCCAGGCTATCGTCGATGCCGTCGGCACGCAGCTTGTGAAACTCCGAGCCGTAGCCGCCGTCGTTCATCGCGCAGATCAAGATCCGATATCCTTGACGTTTGAGCGTCTCCAGCTCCTGGATATGGAACAAGAGTCCACCGTCGCCTTCGAACAGCACGATCTTACTCTCGCGGCCCTGCCGGCGCGCCGCCGCAACGCCAAGCGCATAGGACAAGCCGTTGCCGACCGCGCCGAATTCACGGACGGTCGTGTAGCGCTCCGCCGGCCTGCCGCGCATCTGGACATTGAAATAAGCCTGATGGCCGCTGCCGCCGATGATGTCCCAATCCTTTGGCACGACCGCATCAATAGCTTCGATCGCCTCGCGGGGATCCAGCAGCCCGGGCGCGATATCGAACGGCATCGCGTCCGCTGGCTCGGTCGCGATGCGATGCTCAAGCTCTTTCGAGCGGATCGCCGCCGCCGTCGGATTGTCGACGCCCAGCTTCTGGTCGAGGCCGGCAAGGAGCGCTTCGACGCCGACGAGCGCATCCGCTCTGACATAGATATCGGCGGCTTTCTGCCCGTCGCGCAAGCCGCGTGGCGCATCGTCCAACTGGATCTTGCAAGCCTTCGCGAAGTAGTGGCCACCTCCGACGTAGTAGGACAGGCTGGTGCCGACCGCGAGCACGACGTCCGCTGACTCGTACATCTCTTTGCCCAACGACGTGAAGTAGCTGCCGGTGGTGCCGAGTCCGAACGGATGGTCGTGGAAAAGGCCGCGCACGGGCAGCGTATTGGAGAGCAACGCGCCGCAGCGATCGGCTAGCTTGATCACGGCATCGCGCGCGCCAGACCACATCACGCCTCGGCCACCGAGAATGATTGGCCGCTTGGCTGCCGCCAGTCGTTCGACGGCCTCAGCCACGATCTCGGGATCGGGCTGCATGCGCCCAACCTTCGGTTGGTATATCGCCGAGGTCTCGTAGGGCTGGTTCGCCGTGTACTCGACCTTCTGTAGGTCGTAGGGAATGCCCAGCACGACGGGACGGCGCTCGTATTTGGCGATGTGAAAGGCCTCGCGCACGTAGTCCATCGTGCGCGGCACGCTGTGCGCGGCGATGTAATGCGCTCCAGTCGCTGTCACCAGCGGCGCTTGGTCGATGGCTTGGTTGTAGAACTTGGCATTGATTGGCGATTCGCCGGCGAACACGACCATCGGTAGGCGGGCGCGAACCGCGGCCGGCAGGGCCGTCATCAACTGGGTCACGCCGGGGCCGCAGGTGACCGAAGCGACGGCCAGCTTGCCCGTGGCAGCATTGTAGGCCGTCGCCGCCGCCACGGTGACGTGCTCGTGTCTGACGTGGATGGTATGGACGCCCGGCAGTTTGGCAAAGGCTGTAGACCAGTGCATGTTGCCATCGCCCATCAGGACAAACTGCGTATCGACTCCTTCCGCACGAAACGCTTCGGCAAGAGCTTCGTAGAGTTTTGACATGGCGCGGTACCCTTGGATGGAGGCGCACTGATGGCGCCTTTCCCGCCGATTCAACATTTAGGCTTCGGCACGACCCGCTGGCGGCCGAAAGGAGACGCTATATCAGCTTTGTATGCAGGCGGAAGGAGGCGTTGTTGCTTTCTTTGGCACGCCTTGCGGTTGGCTAAGGCCGATGCCACCCTTCCCCAGATGAGCGCACGGCGAAATCCATTTAATAGGCGAGCAGCAAAGGCGGGGTCATATCATGAAAGCCGTTCTGAGCATTTTGGCCACGCTGATCGCTCTGCTGGTAGGTGAGCACGCATCGGCGCAATCTAGCTATCCGAACCGGCCGGTGCGCATTGTTGTCGGCTTTCCTCCGGGCACAGCTCCGGACGTCTCGGCGCGTATTCTCGCTGCCAAATTCGCCAATAGCTGGAACGTGCCGGTCACGGTCGAGAACATCACTGGCGCGGGCAGCAATATAGCGACAGAGCGTGTTGCGAACTCTTCAGCCGACGGCTACACGCTGCTGATGGGCGGGAATTCTGCGCTAGTCGTAAGCCCGAGCCTGTACGACAAGCTACCGTACGATCCGGTCAAAGATTTTGACCCTATATCGCAAATTTTCGTCGCAGTGAATATTCTGACGGTTCATCCTAACGTACCTGCCAACACCTTGCCGGAGTTAGTGGCGCTGGCGAAAGCGCAGCCTGGCAAACTAACTTACGGCCACGCTGGGATCGGCACTTCGCAGCATCTTGCCGGCGAGCTGTTCAAATATATGGCTCATGTCGACATTCAACCGGTGGCGTATCGCGGTTCGACCGCGGTGGTCCCTGACCTGTTGGCCGGACGGGTCACAATGTTCTTCGGCAATGTGGTGAACGTGATGCCGTTGATCCGGGATGGGAAGCTGCGCGCGTTCGCCGTCACCTCGCTCAAACGTTCTGTGGTCGCGCCCGACTTGCCGACTCTCGCCGAATCGGGATTTCCGGGGTTTGAAGCAGTGCCTTGGTTCGGCTTGATGGCGCCGTCCGGCACTCCGCCCGAGGTCATCGATAAAATCTACCGCGAGACGGTGAAGGATTTGGCGATGCCCGAAGTGCGCAAGGCGATGGGCGAACAGGGACTCGACATCATCGGTAATTCTCCAACGGAATTCGCAGCCGTGCTCGCCAAGGAGATTCCTGCGTGGGCCAAGGTAATCAAGGAAACCGGAATCAAAATAGCCAACTAGACCCACGCAGACCCCCGCCGTCGTTTTCCGCGGCGTTGGCAAGACCTCGCTAGCCTCGATGACCTGACCGACCGTTTCTGAACTAGGCGAAATGAGAAAATGAGCGGGGCGAGAATCGAACCGCCGCTCAAAAGGCGAAATCGAACAGGTTTTTCGGGTGGGAATTTCTTAGAAATACCTATTGTGAATCAATGGCACCAATGCTGGCGGTGGGACAAGTCAAGCTCTTGGTTGCTATAACAAATTGGTAGCTCGCCCCTGGCACCAACTAAAATCAGTCACTCAGCTGCTACAAATTCCATCAAGGAAAACATGTGTCCGCGCTATGTCCGAATTTCGAGCCGATCGAGCTGCGGCCCTCGCGCTTGCCCGCCGTTTTGCGCTTCCTATCGTGTGACGCGGCTTAGAAAAACCGGCAAACCGCGTTTGTGCGTGTAAATTGGTCGGCAGCGTTCTCTATTGTACATGGTCGCAACGTCCAGCGTACGCGGGCCTAACTTAGGATCGGGAATGGGCACCAGATCATAGCTGCCGTCCACCAGCGCCGACATCAGGCCGCTTTTCCTTTCGAGAATTGCATCGTAGGCCATATTCCCAAAAGTCAGCGCTACCAATTTGTCCATAAAGTCTGGCGTGCCAGATCGCAAATCATAAGTAAGATCAGATGTAATCGTCTCCTCGCCGGTTCGTCTTCTAATCTCATCGGCGAACGTCTCGGCAACACTCACCTTCTTGCGGTGCCCGTATGCGTCGGGCTCGCCATACTCCTCGACTAAATGGCCCTCCCACGTGGCGCCTTCGCTGAGCACGACAAGCGCGTAATTGCTTGGGTTGGCACGCTTGTCGTCAAGCAGTAGCTGGATCAATTGTTCTAGGTTGACCTTGTATTCCGGAATGACACATCGAATGGAAGTCACGTATGCGGTGTAGAGTGCCGTGAAGCCGGAGTCCCGTCCGAAAATACGGAAAATACCGATTCGCTCGTGTGAACCAACTGTCGTCCGTTGCCGCTGGATTGCATCACTGGCGCGCGTGATAGCGGTTGAGAAGCCGATGCAGTACTCGGTGTTGCGCACGTCATTGTCCATGGTCTTCGGAATTCCAATAATTTTGACTCCAAGCTCATGAAGTCTAGCCGCATAGCTCAATGTGTCGTCACCCCCAATCGCGATCAGATGCTCAATCCCCAGTGCCGATAGGTTGGCAAGCACTTGCGGCGTCAGATCCCGTTTTTCAACCGGCAGACTATTGTTGCCATCGGTTCCAAGTTTATCGTTAATCAGGTGCGGCGGGAGCCGTCCCATTTTGGCGGGATTTGTACGACTTGTGTGAAGCACCGTCCCACCATGCCTATCGATGGTGCGCGTGTTCTCAGGGGTAAGTCGGATCACGTATTTCTCCCGACTGGCGGGATCTTCGATATTTAGATGCGTCAGCGCTTCCCAGCCGCGACGCAAACCAACGATCTCTACGTTGTCCTCACTGCTGCGATAAGCAGCGCTCTGAATAACCGCATTGAGCCCCGGGACATCACCACCGCCAGTGAGAATACCGATTCGCTTTAGAACCATGCTCTCCCCCTTTGGTGTTGCATCGTAGATAACGCGTCGTTCGAAGGGCGGTTCTCTGTCGGCTAGCTGTATCTTCGGTTCGAATCGGGGTTCCCATCCTCAATCGAGGCAATGGACGGCGCTTTCGACCGCAATGTACGGGTCGGGTTGCCACCGTTGACGCGCCGCAGTCCGACTCGCGTCAGGCGCCGGCGAGCGATATCGCAACCATAGCAAACACGCTGGCGAAACGTTCTATAACATGGAGATCAATCACGTCCGCCCCTCGATCGCTCGTGTTGTGAAAGAGGTCGTTGTTGCCGATAATGGAGATATACCGGCCGCCCCCGCGGTGGACGTTTTCTGCTTCTCCGCGCGGAGGGAGGCCGCGTGGACGGCGCCGGTCGATCTGGAGCCCGACCCTGGTCATCGCCTCTGCCATTTTCAATTCCATCTCATCGTCGGATGCCTGCAAGTTGTTACCGGGGCCCTGAGCCGCGCCGATATTGGCACCGAGATGAATCCATGTTTCCGCGGTCGGCACGAGTCCCGGCCGGCGCTCGATAAAGGTATCGAGGCCCAGGTGACCGAGCTCATGGCCGCTTGACGCAAGAAATAGAACGTCCCTGCCAGGCTTGGCGTCACGCGTCGCGCGCATGATCTCCAGCCAGCAAGCCAAACCGCCGCCGCGCTCGCTCGTGCACCACCACCACCCGCTTCGCGGCGTCATTACGACCACGGGGGCGGCGCCTTTGTTCGTGCCCGAAATCGTCGCAGTGACGTTGAATGCATCGGTCTGCGTTCGTTCAACATGCGTTGTAAGCAGGGCCTTCCCGCCCTGTCGCGCGCAATCGGCTAGGAAAGGCGCTTCGTCGCTCGCAATTTGCAGAACCGGGGGACCGAAGGGACGCAGAAAGCTGTCGGCATTGCTCGGGCAAAATCCAGGCCGCGCCCCGCGCGTTACGACGACGATCGCCTCATGCCGATTTTGCCGGCGTGCGTCGCCCAATACACCGGTCTCCGAGGCGTTCGGTGGACTTTCGGTGAACCCGATGGCTGCATCGCTATTGAGAGTCCCGATCGGCCCGGCAATGCCTGCCGTATCGGTAAAACCGCCATCAAACAATGGCAGCCCATCGATTCTGCGGTCGTCCACCACAACCGACGCGCTAACGGGATCAACTCGGCTCAGTGAAAATTCCTCGAGTGTCGGTTCAAGGCCGATCTCGCGTACTTCGTTGGCGAGCCATTCGCCCGATCTTCGGTCGACTGCTGTTCCTGTGCGATGGAAGCCCTGTTGTTCGTATGCACGGATGACCGTGCCAATGCGTTGCTGCACACTTCACTCCAGTTCGCGTGTCGGGACGTCGTGGAATGAGGCGGAGATCACTCCACCTTAATGTTCGCCGCGCGAATCACCTCGCCCCACTTCTCGGTCTCGTCACGGATGAGCTTGCCGAAATCGTCCGGCGACCCCGGGAGCACCGTACCGCCAAGGCTGGCGAACCACGCCTTGATCTTGGGATCGGCTAGCCCAGCGTTAATCTCGCCGTTGAGTTTCTGGATGATCGTTGGCGGCATGTCCCTCGGTGCGACGAGCCCGATCCACTGGCTGGCCTCAAAACCGGAAATGAATTCGTTCAGCGCCGGAACATCCGGCAAGACCTCCGCGCGTGAGGCCGTCGTCACCGCTAACGCGCGCAATCTGCCCGATTTGACGTGGCCGAGCGACGTGGCCAGTTCGGTGAATGCCACCTGAATTTGCCCGCTAAGCAGATCGACCACCGCAGGCGCCGCCCCACGATAGGGGACATGAATGAGATCGGTGCCGGTCATCAGTTCAAAATATTCGCCAACGACATGCGCTGGTGAGCCGTTTCCACCCGAGCCCATTGCGATCTTTCTGGGATGAGCCTTCGCATAGGCGATGAATTCGGGAACGGTTTGCACCGGAAGCGAAGGAGTTAACTGCATGAGCTGGGGCACGCGCACAATGCTCCCGATCGGCGCGGTGTCACGGATAAAATTGAAGCTGAGCGATTGAAAAAGAGTGGCGTTGATGGCGGCATTGCTGCCGGCAATGAGGAGCGTGTAACCGTCGGGGGACGCCCGAATGACCACCTCGGTGCCGACATTGGTCGCCGCACCGGGCCGGTTCTCAATCACGAATGGTTGGCCGAGATGCTCCGATAACCATTGGCCAATCAGACGCGCGGTGACGTCGTTTGCGCCGCCGGCTGCAACGGGGACGACCACACGCACCGAGCGTGCCGGATAGGCCTGCGCCCAGGCTGTTTGCGCCGCAGCCGGCAGCGCGGTGGCGCATATGACCCTTTGCAAGAACGTGCGGCGGTGAAGTTTCATGCGTCTCTCCCCAGAG
>Ga0207726_1000011_pt1 | contig 33256 bp, 31 predicted proteins | sample LuqExpMetageno40_FD_187798 | JGI IMG/M metagenome (GOLD analysis project Ga0207726, IMG submission 187798) | Tropical forest soil microbial communities from Luquillo Experimental Forest, Puerto Rico - Sample 40 (SPAdes) | ecosystem: Environmental > Terrestrial > Soil > Tropical forest ...
TCGCGTGCTGCGGCATCGACTGCCGGACGCGACTATCGTCTCCATCGGCCACCGCAGCACGCTTGCCGCGTTCCACGATCGCCGTATTGTGCTCGCGCGCGAAGGCGAAGGCCATGTGCTGAACGAGGCGAGCTTGGCAACCGCCGCGGCCGAATAAAAAACGGCGGCCCGAGAGCCGCCGTAAAGTGAGTGGAGGTTCCGATCGGTTATTTCAAGTTCGCCGCCGTCAAATCGACCGACAGCTTGGCAATAAACGTCGCGCCGCACCAGTTCGAGCCGAGCCCCAACGGATTGATCGCCGTCACGTTCGTTGTACCGCTGGCGGTGAAGTCGCCTGTAAAGGCGCTACAGTCGCCTTTGCTCAGATTTGTATCGCTGTAGCGCAGATCGAGCGTGAACTGCTTCCAGGTCAATCCCAGGCCGACGTTCCAAGTGTTATAGCTGGGGTACGGAATGCCAGCGGCATAGACGGCCGTCGTGACGCCGCCGCTCGCAATCTGAGTTCCGGCCGGAATGCCATAGAAGTTGTCCGTCGTGCCAAGCCACTGGCGACCGAATTCACCCGATATGTACCAGCCGAACGGGCCGAACGGGATGGTGCTCGGCGCGGTGAATTTAACGGTGCCGGAGAAGTAGTTGCCCCAGGCGCCGGAGTTCAGGAAGCTCGGGCTGTAGAATTCATTCAGGCCGACGGCCCACTGGTCGTTAATATTCCAGGTCGGTTTGAAGTAGGCTTCCCAGAAGCTCACGTCCGCCTTCAGCGTGTTTTGGTTCAGCGGCAAATTGGTCACGTCGCAAAGGGGGGCAACGTTCATGCACTGCCCACCGGGGTAATAGTAGTACCAGAAGCCGCCATCGAGCACGACCGGACCGAGCGTCCAACGCGCGCCACCGTAGAAGTCGATTTCAGCAGCCGCGTGGTTAGTGAAACTGATGCTCTCGCCCGCGGTGCCGACGTAGAGTTGGAAATCCTTGGTGACGTTGTAGCGCGGCTCGACATACGCCGCGACGGAGGGTTTGTGGTTCGACTGCGTGATCCCGCGGAAAACGTAGTCATTCATGCCCGCCGCGCCGAACGCGATATCCCACGGGCTCGGCGCCGCAACGACGGCCGGCGCTGGCGCCGCCTTGACCGGCAAATCCGCCGCCAGCGCAGGTGCGACGCCGCCTACCGCCAGCGCCGCAACCATAGACAATACTAACTTCTTCATTTCAGCCTGCCCCTTCGGTACAATCGGTTTAAAGCCGATGCCTAGAATTCCCCGTCATGTCCGCGTACTGACCCGGCTCCCCGACAACCGACCCGTACGCCACAGGACGCGCCCTCGCTGTGATTTACAGCTTTTGCTAGGTTCCCGAGCAAGGGGAAAACGTCGCCAATTGCCGTCTTTTTGGGCAACGGGCAGAGTTACTGACATAAATCTACGATGATGTTGCACGACGGCAACACCATGCGGACAGGAATAAAGAAAGTGTAATCACGCGCAATCGGCGGGAATAAAAAACCCCGCTGAGTCGCGGCGGGGTTTTCAATTTCACACGTTCGGAAGCGGATCACGCCGCCGCCTTCTTTGCGGTTGGCGGCGATACGCTCGCCGACCAGCGCGACGATCCCGTCAACCTCGTCGTCGTGCGTGCCCTCCTGCCAGCGGCAGTGGGGATCGACGCTCATTCGGCGGCTGTGGCGTGCACGCTCTTGTTGAAGAATTTCACATCCACGGTGTCAACAGGGTCATCGGAAAGGCGGCAAGCTTTGCGATAGAAGATGTCGAGATATGCCTTCAGGTCTTCCAGTGACGCCCCAGACAGACGCGCCGGAAAACTGATCGTCACGCGGCCTTCGTCCAGCGTGAAGATTTCTTCACCTGTGCCATTGCTTGTCTTCAACATGTTGGCGATGGACATACGCTGCTCCTTATCGACAGACCCCCCCGGGCCCCCCGAGCAACCGCATGAAAGCCTAACGCGCGACAGCGCCAGCCCACAACAGCCATCGAAGCGATTAGTGAATCGAGAGGTACAATTGCAACAGTCGGGAACCTCAGGTTCGGCAGCGGACATAAGAAAATTTGCCCGCGGCAAGCGTAAAGCAGGCCATCTGACCTCGCCGGCAAAAACAAAAACCCCGCCGGGTCACGGCGGGGGTTTGTCATTTCACAAGTTTGGAAGTGGAATTAGGCCGCCGCCTTCTTGCGGTTGGCGGCGAGACGCTCATCTACCAGGGCGACGATCCCGTCGAGCTTGTCGTTGCGCATGCCTTTCTGCTTGGCGATCAACTGTACGAGCTTGTCCGCGCGCTCGATGTTCGGCGCGCCGTTCTGCAAGGCGCGTGCGGCCGAGGCCGGACGCGACAGGCTCCTCGCGGCTTCCGCATATTTCTCGAACGGCACGAGATCTTCCGCCTTGGCGCCGAGCTTGACGCAGAGGTCGAACACGAAATTGTACACTTCGCGCGCCTCGTCGACATTCGACCACACCGCTTCCTGCGCTGTGCGCATGCCGTCCTTGGTGATGCAGCGATAGTTGCCGGCGAGCAGCATCGACCACTTGGCGAGCGGCGTGAAGATCGACTCGTGCACGCGTAGCTTCACCGGCAATTCGATCTTGCTGCCGTCGCCCGGATCGAAGCGGACCGCGTCGATGTCCTTCTCGAGGTCCCGCAGAATCTGCGTCTGCTTCTCGTTGTCGAATTTTGCGACCTTGAAGTTGGTCGGGAGCGTGACGAGCAATTCGTTCGCCTTGCCGTCCGGCGGGCGGATCGCCTGCGGATCTGGGCTGCACAACGTGACGGACTTGGGATCGAAATTGTCCCACACGCTCGGGTCGGTGTAGGCGGGCTTCAGCGCCTCGTAATCAAGACCCGGGATACGCTTGACGTAGGGCAAAGGCGGCATGTTCATGATCGACATGCACGGCACCTTGGACTTTGCGACCGCGTCGAGCAGTTCACGCACACCCGGCGAGCGGTATTGCGGCTCCTGCATCGCCAACCCAACGAGGTCGTAGTCAGCCGGATTGACGCCGCTCGCGCCACCCGCGCTCACCTTGCCCGGCAGCTTGCGGGAGTCGATCGTGACCCGGTCCTGCCTGCCCCTAACCGGCAAATAGACGCGGAAGCCTTCCGCATTGATCAGATCGGCTTCGGCGGGCAGGCAGACGAGATGCAGCGAGTGCCCGCCGAACAGGATCTTGGAGGCCAGAAGCGACCCGTAGGATGCGCCCATGATGAGAATTTTTTTGGTGGCCATGCTTGCGGCTCCTGTCGGTAAAACTGAATGGCCTCGCGGCCTGCCCATTGGGCGCGGCATGCTAGGCGTGGCCCCCTTCCGATGCAATCGGCGCTTACCGCAGGGCGGAACTCCGCATTTGCATCGGCATCGCTGTCAAAACGCAGCAGAGGAAAAAACGTTTTCGCCGACACGAAAGAAAAACGGGCGGAGCCGGTGCACCGGCCGCCGCCCGTTGAAACAGAATCCTCGTCGCTTACTGGCCGTCGTTCGACATGCCGCCCATCGGGGGGACAGCCGGCGCCGGCGCCGCAGCTGGGGCGGGCGCTGCCTTGCGGCGACGCGCTGCCTTCTTCTTCGTTTTCTTGGCGCTCTTCGCCTTCACGGTTTTCTTCTTCCGCGCTGGCGCCGCACGCTTCGCCGCCTTCTTTGCTTTCTTCGCCTTCGCCTTCTTCCGCTTCTTCGCCATGGTCTTAGTCCTTCCGGAAAGGTTCAACCCGCACACAGTGACGATTGGCGAGGCCGCCGGCGTTTCCGTTTCGCCAGAACCTCGCTTCCCTAGCCGGCCGTAGCGGCCGTTCGACCTTCCGCCAGACCGCGCAGCCGTTCCGGCACCGGTCCGCCGGTCGCCCAATCGATGAGCTCGACCGTATGGACGACCGGGATGCCGGTCCCGGCGGCGATCTGGGTGATGCAGCCGATGTTTCCAGCTGCGACCACATCCGGCTCGAGCCGTTCGATGTTGCGGACTTTGCGGTCCCTCAGCCTGTCAGCCAGCGAAGGCTGCAGGATGTTGTAGGTGCCCGCCGAGCCGCAACACAAATGACCTTCAGGTACATCTTTGACCACGAAGTTCAATTTGCAAAGCAAATCTTTCGGGGCGCGCGTCACCTTCTGCCCATGCTGCAGCGAACAGGCTGAATGATAAGCAACGGTGAGGCTCTTTGCGTCACCGGACGGGGTGAGATCGAGTGTGTACAAGTACTCGCTGACGTCGCGGGCGAGCTTGGACACGCGCTCCGCTTTCGCGGCATAGGCCGAATCAGTGCGGAAGAGGTGGCCGTAGTCCTTCACGACGGTGCCGCAGCCGGAAACGGTGATCAGGATCGCATCGAGGCCTTCGCCCTCGATCTCGCGCGTAAAGGCATCGATCAGCGCACGCGCCTGCATACGCGCCTGGTCCTCGCGCCCCATATGGTGCACCAACGAGCCGCAGCAGCCGTCGTCGGCGGCGATCACCACCTCGATGCCGACGCGATTGAGCACACGGATGGCGGACTCGTTCGTATACGGCGACAGCACCGGGTTGAGGCAGCCTGCATGCAGCGCGACGCGCGCCCGTCGCGCACTCTTTGCGGGATAGACTTTGCGGGAAGGATCGTTCGGCGGCGCCACGCGTGACGGAATGAGCTTCAGCATCGTGCCGAGGCGCTTCAGCCCGAGCGACTTCAGCACAGGCGCAAAGGGCTTTGCCAGCATGCCGGCAACGGCTGCCAGGCGGAATAGACGGCCGTCAGGCAGCACGCGCGCGAGCAGATCACGCATCAGCCGGTCGCCGAGCGGGCGCGTATAGGTGCGCTCGATGTGATCGCGAGCATGATCGACGAGATGCATGTAGTGCACGCCGGAGGGGCAGGTCGTCATACAGGAGAGGCAGGAGAGACAGCGGTCGATATGCTTGACCACCTCGGCCGTCGCCGGACGGTCATTCTCCAGCATGTCCTTGATCAGGTAGATCCGCCCACGCGGACTATCGAGCTCATTGCCGAGCAGAACGTAGGTCGGACAGGTCGCCGTGCAGAAGCCGCAGTGCACGCAGGCGCGCAGGATCTTGTCGGCTTCCGCCGTATCCGGATTGGCGAGCTGCTCAAGGGTGAAAGACGTTTGCATCGAATCTACACTGGCCTTTCAGCCGTCATGGCCGCGCTTGTCCCGGCCATCCACGTCTTTCGACTCGAAAGCAAGCAAGACGTGGATGCAAGGCATATAGGCGTTCTGTAAGAACGCCGTTCTTCGAACGGCTATGGCCGGACATGACGAAAAACAACTACGCCCCCGCCCACATGCGGCCCGGGTTGAGCACGCCCTTGGGATCGAAACTCTCCTTCACGCGCCGGCTCAGCGCGGACAGCGCCGGCTCCTCCGGCTGAAAGACATCGACGCCGGCGCGCACGCTGGATGGCGCGCGGATCAAGGTCGCATGGCCGCCCAATTCCGCCGCCGCGTTGCGCACAGAGCCTGCATCGGGCTCGTCCGCGAAAGGCATGCCGACCCACACCAGCCCGCCCGCCCAATCGTAAAACATCTGAGCCGCCGGCGTGATCCGATCGACCAGCCGGTGGCCGCTCGCCGGTGATACTGAAATACGCCAGAGGGGCCGATGGCGGGCTGTCGGAACGGCGAAAGCGCCGACGTCGCGGATGCTGCGCCAGAGCGGGCGCGAGGCGGCTTCATCCAATATTGCGACCGGACCGAAGCTCTTCATCGACCCGGCCAGCGTTTCCTGCCGATGCCGCACCGACGGCGCAAATCCTTCGAGCCGCAGCACGGTCGAGGCTTCCGTCTTCGGCAGACTTGCAAAGCAGGCGGCAACGTGATCGGGCAGATGCGCCGCGCCGGACACATCGAACGGCGAGCCCATCGCTGCGGACATCGCCGCGCAGGCTTGTGCGTCGGCAAGACCCGAGATGAGAACGGTCGCTTCCGTATCCGGCTTCGGCAGCACCTTGAGCGTGACGTCGGTCATCGCTCCGAGCGTACCCCAAGAGCCGGCGAACAGCTTGCACAGATCGTAGCCGGTGACGTTCTTGACCACGCGGCCGCCGGATTTGATCGTCTCGCCGCGTCCGGTCACAGCCGTCACGCCGAGGAAATGATCGCGTGCGGCGCCTGCCTTGATCCGGCGCGGACCGGACAGATTGGCCGCGAGCACGCCGCCGATCGTCCCCTGGCCTGCCGCGATCCCGAACAGCGGGCCGTAATCGGCGGGCTCGAAGGTGAGTTGCTGTTGGTTTTCGTCGAGCAGCTTCTCGATGTCGGCGATCGGCGTGCCCGCACGCACGGACAGCACAAGTTCTTCGGGCTCGTACAAAGTGACGCCGGTCAATCCGGACAGGTCGAGCGTGAGCTCGGTCTGGCTCGGCCGGCCGATGCCACGTTTGGAGCCCTGCCCGACGATCTCCAGGCGCTTGTCGTCCGAGACCGCCCAGCGCACGGCCTCTTCGACGTCACGGGCATCGCGGGGTTTGAGACGGTCGGTCATGATTGGGTTTTATCACTCCGCCGCGCGGGCGGAAGATGAGTCCGCAAAAGCCGGCATGATCTCGCACGCGAAACGGCGCAATTGGTCGAGACCGCCCGCGACAGTCAGCAGCACCGAGACGACCCCGGCCGCCCGCAAGGCTTCCAGCATGCCCGCGATCTCGTCCGGCGTGCCGAACAGAGCATTCTCCTCGGTCGCACCCGCTTTGTCCGTGTAAGCGAGTACGTGCGAGCCCGGCTTACCGTCCGGCGCGCGGGCGGACTCGACGATGCGGCCCGTATAGGCGCGCTGCCTCTCCAGCGCGGCATCGCAATCGGCGCGGTCCTTGGCGACGTAAAGCTGGCGCGCGACCGTCACCTGCATGGGGTCGAAGCGAAGACCCGTCTCCTCCCGCGCGGCTTTGTAGATGCCGATGCGCTCGGCGAGCGCCGCCGGCGACGCGTATTGATCCAGGATCAGATTGAATCCACGCGCGGCGGCGCGGCGGATCGACTGCGGATTGCCCGCTGCCACCCAAAACGGCGGATGCGGCTTTTGCATCGGCGGCGGCTCGACGACGATGTCCTCGAAATTCCAGAACCGCCCGTGGTGCGAGAAGCGCTCGCGGCTCGTAAAAGCGCGCGTGATCACCTCGACCGATTCATCGAAGCGGGCATCGGCCTCTTCCTGCGGCATGGAGAAGCCCTTGAACTCGCCGTGCCGGTAACCCTTGCCGATGCCGAAATCGAAACGGCCGTTGGAGAGGAGATCGAGCGTCGCGGCCTGCTCTGCCAGCAGGACGGGATTGTGCCAGGGCAGTACCAGCACCGCGGTGCCGACACGCAGTGTTGACGTGCGCATCGCCAGCGCCATCAGCAGCATCAAGGTGGCGGAGCTCTGATTCCAGCCGCTAAAATGATGCTCGACCGAAAAGCTGGATTTGAAGCCGAGCGCTTCCGCCTCGATGTTGAATTCCGAAAAGTCGCGAAAGCCTTGGCCCGTGTCGGCGGCAAATCCCGGCGCATCCGCCTTGGGCGAGCAGAACAAACCGAACTGCATGGACGTCCTTTACGCCGCCCCTCAGGCCGCTGCGCACAGCATTTCTAAAACCTCGGAATGTCCGGGAACGGCAGCTTACCGCCGGAAACATGCATGCGGCCGAGCTCGGCACATTGGTTCAGCACCGGAAACATTTTGCCCGGATTGAGCAGGCCCTTGGCGTCGAAGGCGCACTTCACGCGCTGCTGCGCGTTCAGGTCGATCTCCGAGAACATCGTGCCCATCAGATCGCGCTTCTCGACGCCGACGCCGTGCTCGCCCGTGAGCACACCGCCGACCTCGACGCAGAGTTTTAAAATATCGGCGCCGAAGGCTTCCGCCGCGTCGAGCTCACCCGGCTTGTTCGCGTCGTATAGGATCAGCGGATGCAGGTTGCCGTCGCCGGCGTGAAACACATTGGCGCAGCGCAGCTTGTATTTCTCCGACATCTCCCTCATGCGCGAGAGCACCAGCGGCAGCTTTGCGCGCGGGATGGTGCCGTCCATGCAGTAGTAGTCCGGCGAGATGCGGCCCGCGGCCGGGAACGCCGCCTTGCGGCCGGCCCAGAACAGCAGCCGCTCTTCTTCCGATTGCGATGCCCTGACCGACACCGCCCCGCAGACGCGCGCGATATCTTCGACACGCTCAATCAGGTAGTCGACTTCCGCCGCAGGGCCGTCGAGTTCGACGATCAGCAGCGCCTCGACGTCGAGCGGATAGCCGGCATGCACGAACTCCTCAACCGCCTTGATCGCGGGCTCGTCCATCATTTCCATGCCGCCCGGAATGATGCCGCCGGCGATGATGGCGGAGACGCAGGCGCCCGCCGCCTCCGAACTCGGAAAGCCGACCAGCACTGCGCGCGCGGTCTCGGGGCGCTGCAGGATGCGGACGGTGACTTCCGTCACGACGCCCAGCAAACCTTCCGACCCCGTGACGACGCCGAGCAAATCATAACCGGCGGCGTCGAGCTGCTTGCCACCGAGCCGGACGATTTCGCCGGTCATTAGCACGATCTCGCAGCCGAGCACATTGTTGGTGGTCATGCCGTATTTCAGGCAGTGCACCCCACCGGAATTCTCCGCAATATTGCCGCCAATCGTGCAGGCGATCTGCGACGAGGGATCGGGCGCGTAATAGAAGCCCTGGTGCGCAACCGCTTGGGTGACAGCGAGATTGGTCACGCCGGGTTCGACCACCGCAACACGGTTCTCGAAGTCGATCTCCCGGATGCGGTTGAACTTGGCCATCACTAGGAGCACGCCGTCGGTGAGCGGCAAAGCGCCACCAGACAGAGAGGTGCCTGCTCCGCGCGGCACGACCTTGACCCCCTGTTCGTGACAGTAGCGAAGCACCTTGGCGACCTGAGCGGTGGTCTCGGGCAGCACCACGACCATCGGCATCTGCCGATATGCTGTGAGCCCGTCGCTTTCGAACGGCTTCATCTCGTGCTCGGCCGCGATCACGCCCTCGCCCGGCACGAGCTGACGCAGCGTCGACACGATCCGCGCGCGGCGCGCTAGCACCGTCTGATCCGGCTCCGGCATCCGCAGTGTCATTGCAGCTCCAATCCTCGGCACGCGCGCTTTGTCAGGCGCAGTTTAGCCCATTTGACGGATCGCGAAGAGCGCTGGCAATAAGCCTGTGGAACCCATGCTGCCTCCGGCTTGGACGGCAACAGGGGCCACTGTCCCTCAACCGCGTCTGAAATTCCAAGGTGATCATGAAAGCAGCTCACGCTATAGCCGCCGCGGCGCTTTGCACGCTGGCGTTGACCTCGCTCGCAAAGGCAGACGGGGATCCCGCCGCCGGCGAGCAGTCGTTCAAGAAGTGCACCGCCTGTCATGCGATCGGTCCCGGCGCCAAGAACAAGGTCGGGCCGGAGCTCAACGGGCTCGACGGCCGCAAGTCAGGCACGGCTCCAGATTACTCCTATTCCGATGCGAACAAGAACTCAGGCATTACCTGGAACAAGGAGACGTTCGAGAAATATATCACCGATCCGCGCGCGACGATCCCGGGCACCAAGATGATCTTCCCCGGCATCAAGAGCGACAAAGAGCGCGACAATCTGTGGGCCTACCTCAGCCAGTTTGCCCCGGACGGGCAGAAGAAGTAATTGCTCGGGCGGCGGAGAGAGCCAACTCTCCGCCGCATGCCACTGGCGTCTCGTCGCGAGCGTGTTGCTCACGCTCGTTCTAGTCGAAGCCGAACGTAACGCGGCGCACGGCCACATGCTGGCCGATGCCGAAATCGTGGTGGGGCGGACCTTGATCTGAACTCCGCCGACGCCATAGCCGACCCGCACACACCTGCGCTAAGCGCCAGTCAGGCTTGCAGCTTCGCCTGGACTGCTTTGATATCCCTCAAGGGCAGGATGGAACCCATCCTGCATCGTATATATCCTGATTGGACCAACCTGAATTTTCGGGAGCAGTGCCATGATCAAGGATATCATTGTCAATTTGGGATTGGGCGAGAGCGATCCCGCGGGCGAAGTAGCCGTCTCCATTGCCGAAAGGTTTGAGGCCCACGTGCTCGGGCTCGCTTTCGCTTACGAACCGATCATCCCCGGCGCGTTGATGGGCAGCATCCCGGCCGAATTCATTGAAAGCCAGCGCGCGGAGACAAGCGCGAAGGCGAAATCCGCGATCGCACGCTTCGAAGGACTCGCACGCCGCGCCGGAATTTCCTACGAGCACCGCGCCTTGAATGCGAGCCTGTCCAGCGCCTCCGACCAACTCGGACGGCTGAGTCGCCGGTTCGATCTCGTTGTGGTCGGCCAGCCCGAACGCGAACATCCGGCGCCGGAAGAAATCGTGGACGAAGGCGCGCTGTTCGAGTCCGGGCGTCCGGTGATTGTCGTGCCCTTCATTCACAAGGGCGCACTGAAACTCGACCGCGTGATGGTGTGCTGGGACGGAAGCCGCGCGGCGACGCGGGCGATCGCGGACTCGCTGCCGCTGATCACAAAGGCGAAGCAGGTGGAAGTCGTGATCGTAGCCAACGGACGCGCCAAATCGGACGAGGTGCCCGGCGCCGATCTCGGCCAGCACCTTGCGCGACATGGGCTGAAAGTCGACGTGAAGCGCATCACCTCGCCGGACATCGACGTCGCCTCGACCATCCTGTCCTATGCGGCGGATTCCTCGACCGATCTCATCGTCATGGGCGGCTATGGCCATTCGCGTCTGCGCGAATTCGTGCTCGGCGGCGTCACCCGCGGCATTCTGGAATCTATGACCGTTCCGGTGCTGATGTCGCACTGATTGCCTCGCCCGGTGAGCCCCGGTTCACCGGGACCTACTGTCTGCAAGATTGGTTATGCTTGCTGCGTCGGCCGCTCCCGCACGGACAGGAGGCGCTTGTGCATACGCGCGAGGTCACATTACTCGAGGGCGAGAAGGTCCTGCTGCGTCCGCTGAAGGTGGATGACGCGAAGCTCTACCCCGATTTCCTTGCACACGTGACGTCGGACGATCTGCGCCTGCGCTTCTTTGCCCCAATGCGTGAGCTGTCGCCGGACATGGTCGACAAGCTTGTGCACTACGACCCGGCGAAGGCGATGGCATTCATCGCGATCGAGCAGACGACGGGGCGCCTGCTCGGCGTCGTGCGTCTGCACGATGACGACGGCGGCGACAGCGGCGAGTTCGCAATCCTTCTGCGCTCGCGCCTCAAAGGTCACGGCCTCGGCTGGTTGATGATGAAACACATGATCGCGAATGCGAAGGAGAAGGGGCTCAAGATCGTTCGCGGCCAGGTCCTCACGGAGAACCTGACCATGCTGCAGATGTGCGAGGAGCTCGGCTTCCACATCGCGGACGATACGCTCGAGCGCGGCGTGAAGCAGGTTACCTTGCCGCTCGAAGAAGTGCCGCCCGAAGCGTTGCCGTGATCTACGGCAACACCGTCTGTGCCACGAGTCCGCGCGCGCGGGCATCGACGATGCCGAGCGCGCGTAAGGTGATGACTGTTGCGTTCTGCACGGCCGTGCGCGCTGCAGCCGGCTCCTCGTAGATCGGCGCCAAGGGGCCAAGCAGGCTTTCGACCAGCGCGCCGATCAAAGCCGGCGCCGTAACCTGCGCATCCTGCTCGGGAAGCAATGAGCGCGTGACCGCCGCGTCGATGCGCTTCTCCAATTCGGCCGCCAGCGATTGCCGGAAATCAAGCCGCAGCGCGTCGAGCTCCGGATCGACCGGCTCGCCGACGACGGCCCAGGCAAGCCGCCGCTCCGCTAGAGCGCGCGCGGCGAACGTCGCAATGCCTGCCGCAAGCGCCGACAGTGGGCCGGGCGCTGCATCCGCCGCCGCGTGCATTGCGTTTAGTTCACGCGCCGCGACGTCGGCTACGACCTCGGCAACGAGATCGTATTTCGACGGGAAGTAGCGATACACGGTCCCAGCCGCGATGGCCGCGCGCTCCGCCACCGCTGCGATCTGCACGGCCTGCAGCCCTCCCTCTCCCGCCAGCGCGACCGCCGCCTCGACGATCGTCCGCTCGCGCGCGGCGAGCCGGCGGACGACGTTCTCCGTGCGGCGATAGGGCATGCATGGAGTGAATGGTGATTCACTCCGGTAAGGCAAGCGGGAGTCTCTCCTCTGTCGTCCCTGCAAAGCTGGGACCCATACTCCGCCGAATCTTAGTTCTCTGCGGCGCATGGGTCCCGGGCCTCGCTCACTGCGCTCGCTCGCCCGGGACGACAGAATACAAAAGGCTAATGTCCCCCGCCCTTCAACGCCTTGTCGCGGATGGCGGACAGGCTCATGCCGGGCGTCAGCGCTTCCGGATCGATCTTGAGATGGATGATCGACGGCTTGCCCGAGGCGCGCGCGGCGGCGAAGGCGGCAGCGAAATCCTCGGTGCGCTCGACCTTCACGCCGAAGCCGCCGAAGGCGCGGGCGTAATCCGCAAAATCCGGATTGTGCAGTTGCGTCGCCACGACGCGATTTGGGTATTCGCGCTCTTGGTGCATGCGGATCGTGCCGTAGAGGCCGTTATCCGAGATCAGCACGATCAGCGGCAATTTGTACTGCACGGCAGTGGCGAAGTCCTGCCCGGTCATCAGGAAGTCGCCGTCGCCGGCGACGCACACGACCGTCCGCTCCGGGTGCAGCGTCTTCATTCCGAGCGCCGCCGGAAAGCCGTAGCCCATCGAGCCCGCGGTCGGACCAACGAGCCCGCCGTAGCGGCGCACGCGATAGAAGCGATGTACCCAACCGGTGAAATTGCCCGCGCCAAGCGTGATCACCGCGTCGACGGGCAGATTGTTGCGCAGCCACACCATGATCGCGCCGAGATTGACGCCGCCGGGCTGCGGCGTCGCCTCTTCCGTCCACGCCAAAAACTCCGCATGCGCCGCCTCGCTTGTGCCACGCCAACCGATCTCGGCCGGCGCGTGCAGAGAGTCGAGCGCCGCGCAGAACGCGGTCGGCGCCGCCTGGATTGCGAGCGCCGGGTGATAGACGCGCCCGAGTTCGTCTGCGTCGGGCATCACGTGCACCAGCGGAACGCCCGGCTTTGGAATGCCGAACAAGGTGTAGCCCTGCGAGGGCATCTCGCTCATCGGATCGCCGATTAGCAGCACGAGATCGGACGATTTGATGCGCGCTAGCAGCTTCGGATTGGGCCCAATGCCGAGATCGCCCGCGTAGCACGGATGCAGCGCATCCATCAGATGCCCGCGGCGGAATGTCGTCGCGACGGGAATTTGGAAACGCTCGGCAAAGCGCGCGAGCGCCGCACAGGCCGCTTCCGACCAGCGGCTGCCGCCGACGAGCACGATCGGCTTTTTTGCGGACGTCAGCATCGCCTGCAGACGCCGCATCTCGGCGGGGCCCGGCCAGACTTCGACCGGCTGGAAGGCGCTCGCATCCGGCACGACCAGCCGTTCGCGCAGCATGTCCTCGGGCAGCGCGATGACGACCGGACCGGGCCGGCCATTGCATGCCGTGTGAAACGCGCGCGACACGATCTCCGGAATGCGCGCGGGATCATCGATCTCGGTGGCCCATTTCGCCATGCTGCCGAACACGGCACGGTAATCGAGCTCCTGGAACGCTTCGCGCTCGCGCATGTGGCGGCCGACCTGGCCAACGAACACGATCATCGGCGAGGAATCCTGCCGCGCGATGTGGATGCCGGCGGACGCGTTGGTTGCGCCTGGGCCACGCGTGACAAAGCAGATGCCCGGTCGGCCGGTGACCTTACCGATCGCCTCGGCTGCTATCGCCGCGGCGCTCTCGTGCCGGCAAACGGTGAGCTTGATCGCGCGGTCGTGGAAAGCGTCAAGCGCGGCGAGATAGCTCTCGCCCGGCACGCAGAAGACGTGGCTTACGCCTTGGATGACGAGCTGATCGACCAGGATTTCTCCGCCCGTTCGCGCGCCGGTATTCGAATGCATCGAGGAACTCCGAATTCTTTGCCCGGGCCGCAGCGCAGCACGGGCGCGAGCGAAGTGGTGCGGCGCTGATCCGGGACCGCCCGAATGTTGGGGTCCCGGGTCTGCAGCGCAGCGTTTCCGCTTCGCTACACGCTGCACTGCGCCCGGGACAAGGGCCTACTTATGAATCTCCGGCATCGGGATCGGCGGAGCAAAGCCTACCGGGGTCATCAGCACGTTCTTCTGCGCGACCAGGTTGCCTGCTTTGACGTTCTCGGCGAGGTAAACCTTCCAATCCGGGTCCTGCGCCATGCGCGCGCGCTTCTGCTCACGGTCGGCTGCGCTCTCGTACACCCAGATGTGCGTGATCGTGTTGAGATCTCCGCTTTCCGCGGTCGCATAGCAGAGCGGCTCGCCCATGTAGCGCAGCTGCACCGGATATCCGTATTTTTTATAGACCTCGAGTTGCGCCGGGACCGTCCCGGGCTTGCAGGTGTAGGTCCGAACGTCGAGTAGCAAGGCGTCCTCCTGTCGTACTTGTCCTTGGAAATAGGCGCGCGACTTTCCCGGCGCGATAGCCGGCGGTCAAGGGCGGTCGCTCGGACGAAAAAGGAGTGCCGGATTTCACGAAGAATTGCAGCACAGCTATAAATGTCGCTCCGTATGCTCGCGGCTTCAACAAAAAAGGGGAGAAAAGCCATGCGACTGCCTTTTGTATATCTCGCGCTGTTCGGCGCGGCTTGCCTGATAGCGGCCAGTACGCCGGCGCTCGCAGAAACGGTGACGTTCAAGGCGCAATTGGCTGGCAGCAAAGAGGTCCCGCCTAATACAACCGGCGGCAAGGGCGAGCTGACCGCGATCTACGACACCGCGACAAAGACGCTGAGCTGGCAGGGAGACTATTCGGGGCTTACAGGGCCCGCAACTATGGCGCACTTCCATGGTCCCGCCGATACAGGCAAAAACGCGCCGGTCGTAGTCCCGATTTTCATGAACCAGGCTGCGGCGAAATCACCGTTCGAAGGTTCGGCCAAGCTCAATGACCAGCAGGAGCAGGAGCTCATGGCCGGCGAATTGTACGTGAACGTGCATACCGACGCGCACAAAGCCGGCGAAATCCGCGGCCAGCTCACGAAATAGAGCGCGTCCGCCGCGTTGCAGCGTCAGCCGGATTTGCAATGCATCGGATGAACTCGAGGTAATTACGGTTTCGCCGCTGGTGCTACCGGCGCGCTCTGGCCGGAGCGTTTGAGCGCATCGGCGACGAGCCCGTTCGCCTTCTGCTCCTCAACGAAGGCGCGCAGATAGGCCACGCCTGCAGCGCCCCGCCCGTTCGGCGTCGCCATCGCCTGCCGGATTTCCTGAAAGCTCGTGCTCATGACGCGCACATCTGGATGCTGCTTCGCATAGGTTTCCAGCGCCTCGCGAACGCCCGCCGCCGCGTCGAGATTCTGCTCGCGGAACGGTTCGACGCCGCCCCCACCGCCGCCTTTCGGATTCCGCACCAAAGTCGCGTGCTTGAGCTCGCGCGTCAGGTATAAATCGTAGACGGAGCCCTGCCCGACGCCGATTTTCATGCCGGGCTGATCGACATCCGCGACCGTCTGCAGCCGGGAGTCCTGCTTCACAAGGTAAGTGCCCTGGATCAGCACGTAGGGCGCGGTGAATTCGACCTCCTTCCCGCGCGCCGGATCGAGTGCGAAGAAGGCAACGTCCCATTCGTTCGTCTTCGCGCCCGCGAAAGTCCGCCCGGCTGAGTCATAGGTGACGAATTCGAGCGGCACGTTAAGTGTCTTCGCCAAAGCGCGCGCAAGATCGGGCGACACGCCGGCAGGTTCGCCGTTGGCCCCGCGCTGCACCAGCACCTGATTGCCATAATTGATCGCCGCGCGCAGCTTGCCGGTGGGGGCAAGATCCTTAATGGCTTCGGGCGTCACAAATTGAGACATTGCCGGAATACTCGTTGCAAACAGAAATGTTGCGGCTGCGACAACTCTGAGCATCAACGTTCCCCTGAAAAAATCTTCTTTGATTAGTGTGAGATGGTGCTCGGATGCGCGCGGAGTCAACCTGGGGGAAGCCAGAAATACCAAACGTACGGTGTACAACCCTGTGTTCCGCCTTAACGAATGACCGCATCGTCCGCGGGGGAGCGGAATACGGGGCCGCGTGCAAGCAATTGATAATGCATCAGTTGCCATCCACGTTTTGCGCAGATTCGATTGATTAAAACTAACACCGCCGATTCCAGTGGACGCAACGAACTATACCAACACTGGGCTCATTGTTGTCGCATGAAGTTGCGCCACCGGGAGTCAAACCTATGCATGAGCTCAGTGAGCAACCCCTCGTTATCCCTCCTTCGTTCGGTCTCAGGAAAGTTGCGCCGCGTGCGTGCATCGCGGACAAGCCCCACCTGCAGGAGTTCTTCTGCGAGACGCTGGAAGATCTCGGCTTCGTCACATGCAAATACGAGGGGCATAGCAGCATCCCGATGCTGGTCGGCGAGTATCAGCCCGATCTGTTCGTGCTCGGCCTCTCGATCGGCGGCGTCGACGGCGCGAATGTGCTCGAGACTTTATCCGCCAACCGATACCAAGGCTGCGTCCTGGTCGTCGGCGCACCCGCCTCGCTGATGGCCAAGGCCGTGCAAGAGTTTGGCGCGGAGCTCGGTCTAAACATGCTGCCTCTGCTGGCAACGCCGTTCAGCGACGAGGCGCTGCGTGCTACCATTTCCAGTCTGCTGCCGCGCGAAACGCCACCGAATCCCATCGTCGACGTCGCCGAAGCGCTGCACTCCAACTGGCTCGAGCTCTGGTATCAACCGAAGGTCGAAATCCGCAGCTTGACGCTGTGCGGGGCGGGGGCGCTGATCCGGCTGCGTCATCCGACATGGGGCATCGTACAGCCGAGAGCCTTCGTGCCCGACGACGACGATCCGCATTTCTATGCGCTGTCGAACTACGTGCTGTCGCAAGCGATGCAGGATTGGCAATTCTTTCTGGGCGAATACGGCCCTGTCGACCTCGCGGTGAATCTGCCGGTCAGCTTCTTCACGGACGCAAATGCGATCGAAGTGCTGATGGGGCAGATGCCGAAGCATCCTGCCTTCCAGGGCGCGATTGTGGAATTCGATATGTCCGAAATTGGCGGCAACATGGCCCTTGCGAGAACCGCGGCCGAAAGACTGCGCGTTCACAACATCTCGGTCTCGATCGACGGTCTCGGTGCCGATTGGCCGGCGCTGCTCCAATTCGACGACTTCCCGTTCGTCGAGCTCAAGGTGGACCGCAGCGTCGTCTCGAGGTGCGCGGACGACCGCCTGAAGCAAGTGGTCTGCCGCAACATCCTCGAATTCGCCGACAGTGTGGGGGCGCGCACGGTCGCGGAAGGCGTCGAGAACAGGGCGGACTTCATCACCGTGCGCGAGCTCGGGTTCGATATGGTGCAGGGCTCCTTCCTTGCAAAGCCAATGGAGGCGCGCAAGTTCGCGCGGCGAGTCTTGCGGCAGCCACTGCAGATATCGTGATTACCGTCTACGCGGCCACGTCAGGAACCGCTCGACTTGCATGCACAATTCGGCCACCGAACCGCGCACACCTTCCGAGGCGCGCGGTACGACCTCGGCCGTACGTTCGGCCGCCCGCGTTGCTTCCAATACTTCGCTGAGGACCGCCGAGACTTTTGAAGCGCCTTGGACCGCCGCGGAGATGTTCTGCGAAATCTCCACCGCGATGCTTTGCGAGGCAACGGAATTGGCCGCCGTCGTCGCCGCGGCGTCGATCTCCTGCCGCGCTCAAGAGGCCGGCCCCGCGACCTTCGCTTCCGAGCGCTGCTCCGCTGGTTTGTCGTGATGCGTGATGTTGCTCGCTGTATTGACCAGCGCGAGATGGGAGAAAGCCTGCGGAAAATTGCCCATGAAGCGGCGTGAGCTCGGTTCATATTCCTCGCTGAGCAGACCGACGTCGTTGCGCAGCGACAAGAGCCGTTCGAACAGCGCCACCGCATCGTCGTGCCGCCCGCACAAGAGATAGGCGTCGGCAAGCCAGAAGCTGCAGGCGAGGAACACGCCCTCGTCACCCTTGAGACCGTCATCTGACTCCGCCTGGCGATAGCGATAGACGAGCCCGTCGCGCACCAGCCGCCGCTCGATCGCGGCGACCGTGCCGCAGATGCGCGGATCGTCGCCCGGCAGAAAGCCGATCGCCGGCAGCAACAGAAGGCTCGCATCAAGTTCTTGCGTTCCGTAGGCGCGCACGAAGCTGTTCAGTTCTGGATCGAAGCCGCGCGCGCAGACGTCTTCGTGTATCTCCTTCCTGATCTCTCGCCAGCGCCCGAGCGGAGCCGGCAAATTCCATGTCTCGGCGCTCTTGATCGCGCGATCGAACGCGACCCACGCCATCGCCTTGGAATAGGTGAACTGCTCGCGCGTGCTGCGCACCTCCCAGATGCCTTCGTCCGGCTCGCGCCACACCTTCTCGACATGCGCGAGGATTTCGCGCTGCACATCCCAGCCTGCTTCGCGGATACCCAGCCCTCCCTGCCTCGCTTGGTGGGCCGCGTCCATGACTTCGCCGTAGACGTCGAGCTGGAATTGATCGTGTGCGGCGTTGCCGATGCGCACGGGCTGCGACTTTTCGTAACCGTCGAGCCACGGCACCAGCCATTCGGTCAGCCGCCGCTCGCCCCGAACGCCATAGACGACCTGCAACTGATCGGGAAGGCCCGCGACGGCGCGCAACAGCCAGTCGCGCCATGATTGCGCTTCTTCGTAGTAGCCGGCGTTCATCAGCGCGAGCAGCGTGAGCGTAGCATCGCGCAGCCAGCAGAACCGGTAATCCCAATTCCGCTCGCCGCCGATTTTCTCCGGCAGTGAGGTGGTCGGCGCGGCTACCATCCCACCGGTTGGCGCGAACGTGAGCGCCTTCAAGGTAACGAGCGAGCGCGTCACCGCATCCTTCCACCGACCGCCGATCTTGTTGCGTCGGCTCCAATCGGTCCAGAACTCCTCCGTCGCCTGCAGGCATTCGAGGACATCACACGAATCTGGCAGCACTCGATGCGACGGCGCATAAGTCAGCACCATCGGGACTTGCTCGCCCGCGCTCACGGTGAACTCGCCGACGGTCTTGAAATTCTTGCCGTGCATCTTCACCGGCGTGCGCAGGACGAGCATGTCGGGGCCCGCGACGAGCCGCACCGTTTCGTTGTCAATGCGCGTCACCCAGGGCACGACCGCGCCATAGCCGAAGCGCACGATCAGTTCGCTGCCGAACGTCACGTTGCCGCGCTCGCCTTTGACGACGCGGATGAGATGCGAATTGCCGCCGCGCGGTGGCATGAAGTCGATCAAGGTCGCCGCGCCTTCAGATGTCTCGAACCGCGTTTCCAGAATAAGCGTGCTGTCGCGGTATTGACGCGTCACGCGCGCGTTCTCATCCTTCGGCGCGACGCGCCAGCGGCCGTTCTCCGGCTTGCCGAGCAGCGCCGCCAAGCACGCATCGGAATCGAATTCCGGCCAGCACAGCCAGTCGATCGAGCCGTTGTTGCGAACGAGAGCCGCCGTGCCGAGGTCGCCAATGATTGCGTAATCTTCAATGTGCATGAGAGCTCACAATGTGAAATCGAGCACGACCTTGATATCGTCGGGCCGGCGCTCGAACGCTTCCTGCCAGCGCGACAGAGGAACGCGTCGCGTGACCAGCCGTTCGAGCCACTTCGGATCGGCCATGGCGAGTGCATCCGCAGCGGCGGCGTAATGTCGGCGGTTTGCGTTGACCGAGCCGAACACAACGTGATTTTGTAAAACCATGTTGCGGTTGTGCGCGCCGATGTCGAACGGAAAATTGCGCCCGCCGGACGACACACCGGTGAGGCATATGACGCCGTCCGGCGCTGCGCGGTCGAGCACATCGAGCACGATCGGAGACGCGCCGGTGCATTCCAGCACGATGTCCGGGCAGAGATCGTCGAATGCATTGTGATAGGTCGCGCCGAGCGCACGCACGAGTCCGGGCTTCGGTCCGGCGGTCTTGCGGTCAAGCACGTGAACGTCGAGCCCCTGCTGCACGCCGATCATCGCCGCCAGCAAACCGATCGGTCCCGCGCCGGTGATCAGCGCGCATCGCGGCTGCCAGGCATGCGCACGCGTGCCGATGCGGTGCACGTGCTCCCATGCTTTCGCCACGACGCTGGTCGGCTCGAGCAGCACGCCGAGCAGGCCGAGTTTCGGATCGATCTTGATCAGGAAGTCGGGCTCTACGCGAAACAGCTCCGAGCCGTAACCATGGCGCTCTTTGATGCCGCGCTCGGTGTACTGACCGTTGCGGCACATGTCCCACGCACCTTGCGCACAGGCGGGACACGGGACCGGATCGGGCCGGCGTACAATGCCGGCCACCAAATCGCCTTTGGCAAATCCGGAGCCCTCCGGCATTTCGAGCACACGGCCGAGCGATTCATGACCGAGGATCAGATGGTCGGCGCCCGGTGGAGCCCACCCGTACAAACCAGCGATGATCTCCCGATCCGTCCCACAGATACCGAGCGCTAACGCGCGGGCCACCACGGCGCCTTCGCCGACGGCGGGTTCGGGAACGGCGGCAAGCGCAACGGAATTGGCGATGCCGGGCCGGACGGTGACTGCCCGCATTGTAACCAACCTGCGACGCCCCCGCGGGGGGTAAACGCCCGCACAGCCCATAGTTCCAATGAAATCAATGCGACAGGTCGCCTGCCGGCGACGGCGGGCCTGCGCATCAGGTCGCGGCCGCTTCGACCGAGACGACCTGAAACGTGTGCATCGCACCGTCTTCGCCGCGGATCGAGACGTATTCGCCGGGACGGAAAATGTGCGTACCGAAGCGGTAGCCGCGCTCGTCGTCCTCAGTTGCGTTGGCGTCGTAATCGAAGAACCAGCGTCCGATCTCGGGCCCGTGCGGGTTGTATATCACTTGCCCGACCTGATCCTCCTCGCCTTCCCAGAAGCGGCGCACGCGGCAATGCGCGCGGTCCCTCTTCCACTGCTCGCGATCGATATGGCCATCAGACGTGAGCGGCGCAACGAATTCATAGCCGTGCCGCGGCGAGCCTTGCGGAAACTCCTTCGAGCGGGCGAGATTGAGCCGGATGCGCTTGAAATTGTGCGGTAGCGTCGTCACCGGACTATCTCCGTCGTCGTTACCTAGATTATCGCTTTCCGCGGAACCGAGACATTGACCTACGTCAGCGAAGCGATGCCCGACGAACCGCAGCAAGCCGTATTGAACTTCCTAGCCGACCCGAAGACGCATGGTACCGCCTCGGTCACGCGCATCGACACGCATGTCGCCGCGGTGTTCCTCGCCGGTCCGCGCGCACTCAAGATCAAGCGAAGCGTTCGTTTCCCGTTCCTGGACTTCTCCAGCCTTTCGAAGAGGAAGGCCGCGTGCAACGCGGAGCTCGCCGTCAACCGCGCCTTTGCACCGCAGCTATACCGGCGCGTGGTTCCCATAACGCGTGACGCCGACGGGCGGCTTTCGGTTGACGGCGACGGCGAGCCGGTCGAGTGGGCGGTCGAGATGGCGCGCTTTGACGAGAGCCAGACGCTCGACAAGCTCGCGCAGCAAGGCCCGATCGAAGCCGCGCTGGCGGATGCGCTCGGCCGCGCGGTAGCGCAGACGCATACGGCCGCCCAGCCGGTGCCCGGCTTCGACTTCGCCAGCGTATTGGCGGAGATCATCGCACAGAACGACGCCGAACTACACAATGCGCCGGAGATTTTTGAAAGCGATGCGATCGGCAAGCTCACGCGGGCTTCGCGTGACGCCCTGGCGCGCTTGCGGTCATTGCTCGAACGACGCGAACGCGAAGGCCTCGTCCGCCGCGGCCACGGTGATCTGCATCTCGGCAACATTGTGCTGATCGAGGACAAGCCGGTGCTGTTCGACGCGCTCGAATTCGATGAGCGGCTCGCCACCGCAGATCTGTTCTACGATCTCGCCTTCCTGCTGATGGATTTGATCGAGCGCGGCTTGCGGCCCGCCGCGAACATCGTGCTCAACCGCTATCTCGCCGAGACGCGCCGGATGAGCGACCTCGATGCGCTCGCCGCCTTGCCGCTGTTCATGTCGGTGCGCGCGGCGATCCGCGCCAAGGTCGCGGCCGACAGGCATGCGCAATCGCCGGATAAGACGACAGCGCACAGCGCGCGCGATTATCTCGCGCTCGCCCTGCGCCTGATCGCGCCGCCTCCGCCGGAGCTCGTCGCGATCGGCGGTCTGTCCGGCACCGGCAAGTCGGTGATGGCGCGCGCGCTTGCCCCGGAGATTGCGCCCGAGCCCGGCGCCGTCGTCCTACGCAGCGACGTGGAACGCAAAGCGTTGTTCGGCGTAGCGGAAACCGAACGCCTGTCGCAGGACGCATACACCGGCGAAGTGACTACGCGCGTCTACACGACGCTCGCTGGCAAGGCGCGGCGCGTGCTCGCGGCCGGGCATTCGGCGGTCGTCGATGCCATGTTCACGCGCCCGCACGAGCGCGCCAATATCGAAGCCGCGGCGAAAGGGCACGCATTCCGCGGCCTGTTCCTCACGGCCGAGCTCGATACCCGCATCGCCCGGATCGGCGGACGCCGCGCGGATGCGTCGGATGCCAGTGCCGCCGTCGCCCGCGCGCAGGTGGGGTACGAACTCGGCGCGCTCGATTGGCGCTCGCTCGACGCGTCCGGCACGCCGGAAGAAACGCTGAAGCGCGCGTTGGCGGCTATGCGCGCCTGACGATAGCGCGCGCAACAAAACCGATGCACAACGGGCGCTCGCGTTTTTCGGAGACCCCTGCCCTTATGAAAGCCCCGATCGGCCGCTCCCTCGCCATCCGGCTCGCGGCCGGACTCGCCGGCTATTGCACCTTCATCAATCTGTATTCGCCGCAAGCAATCCTGCCGCTGCTCTCCGACGAGTTTCATGCGGGGCCGGCCGAGATCTCGCACATCATGACGGCCGGCACGCTTGCGGTCGCCCTGATCGCTCCGTTCTCCGGCACCGTCGCGGACGTGCTCGGCCGCAAGCGCGTCATCGTCGCGGCCATGCTCGTCCTCGCGGTGCCCACGGCGCTCAGCGCATTCGCGACCAGCCTCGAGTCGCTGATCGTCTGGCGTTTTGTGCAGGGCCTCTGCATGCCGCCGATCTTTGCGGTCACCATCGCCTATATCGGCGAGGAACTTTCGCCGCACGAAGCGATGGCGGTGACCGGCGTCTACACGTCGGGTGCAAGCCTCGGCGGATTCAGCGGGCGCTTGGTGACCGGTATCCTCGCCGACGTAATCGGCTGGCGCGACGGTTTCCTGTGCCTCGCCGCCGCGAGCCTCGTCGGCGCGCTGATCGTCGGGGCGTTGCTGCCACGCGAGCGCAAATTCGTCCGCTCGGAAGGGCTCCTCGCATCGGGCCGCCAGATGCTGCGGCATTTCCGCAATCCGCAACTGATCGCGACCTACGCGGTCGGCTTCGGCGTGCTGTTCAATTTCATCTGCACGTTCACCTTCGTCAGCTTCCGCCTCGCAGCACCACCTTACGAGCTCTCGGCGACATGGCTCGGCGCGATTTTCGTCGTCTATCTCTTGGGCTCTTCGTTGACGCCACTGATCGGAAGGCTGGTCGGCCGCTTCGGGCGTCGCTATTTCGTGCTGCTGATCATCGCGATCTGGATCGCCGGCATCGCGTTGACTCTAGCATCGCCGCTGTGGGTGATCGTTTTGGGTCTCGCAATGATGGCGACCTGCGGACTGCTCTGCCAGGCGGTGTCAACAAGCTACGTGGCCGTCACCGCCCAGGCTGGACGCTCGTCCGCCGTTGGGCTCTACGTCACGAGCTTCTATCTCGGCGGTAGCGTCGGCGCCGCCGCGGGCGGCTTTGCCTGGATTTCGGGCGGCTGGCCGGCCTGCGTCGCGATGATGATTGCGGTGCTCGCGCTTATGGCGGCAATCGTCGCCTTCGCCTGGGCCGGCCAGCCGACACGAACCTGAAAACTCAGCAGCGCGCCTCTGACCACGCCGGCTTGCGGCGCACGAGAAGCGGCGCGTAGGCCAGCGCAAATCCGGCAAATCCGACCACCCACAACGCGCCACCCGCGTCGACTAGAATGAGCGACCCGGTTAAGCCGGCGATGATGCGCAGCACGGCGGCAACAAACACGCAGGCATAGATCGCCTGCGTTATGGCCGAGGCCTGCAGCGGCTGGCCGGTGTGGCCGAGCGTTGCGCGCGTCATCACCGCGAGCGTCATCAGGCCGATTGCACCGGCGGTCCAAGCGTGCAGTCCAACCGTGAGCGGGACGGCGTCGGTGAACACCGATGCACCGACCAACAGGAAGCCGAGCGGCACGAAGAAGTAGGCCGCATGCAGCACGAGCACCAAGCGGTCCGCGACCGTGCGGTCCCCCGCCCACCGCGCCACGCGCACTGCCTGCAGCGCACCTGCGACCAGCAGAAGGGCGCCGGTGATCGCATGCGCAGGCGCGGCGATCCACACCAGCAGCGCAAGAGCGCTCGTCGCCATGGTGATGCCATCGACGCGGCCGAACGGCACCGGCATGCGGCCCGGATTTTCACGTTTGATCCAGTTGCCGGTGAAACTCGGCACGATGCGTCCGCCGACCAGCGAAATGAGCAGTAGCACGGCGCCGATCGCGATGCGCACGCCGTAATTGGCGTTTCCGTTAAGCAGCACTTCCGCATGGAACACGATGTTGCCGGCAATAAGCGCCCCGAGCACAGCAAGTACACGCAGATTGCGCCAGTTCTTGCCCGCGACGATTTCCCGTCCGGCTACGATCGCGAGCACCGCGAGGAAGCTGACGTCAACTGCCGCTGCGGCCAGGCCCCCAATCGCGGCAGACACGAGAACCGCGACGCGTCCCCCGACCCAAAGCGCGGCAAGCGCCGCCAGCGGCCAGCCGTTCACCGGCAGCCGCGCGGTCCAATTCGGGATGGCGGTGAGCAAGAACCCGGCGACCGCGGCGGCGACGTAGCCGTACAGCATCTCGTGGATGTGCCAGTCGAGCGGGCCGAAGTGCGTTGGCAGCGTCAGCGCGCCGAGATATTGCGGCAGCCACAGCAGGATCCCGAACGCACCCCAAAACCCTGCGGCGAGGAAGAACGGACGGAAACCGTAGGCAAAGAGCGCCGGACCGGCGTAATCGCGGCGGCGTTTGAGGGCGGCCGGTTTAGACATGGCAGAAATCCTCTTGCTGCCAACCTTTTAGGAGACTGCCGCTGTGCGCTCTTGATATATGTCAATTTATCACCGGTTCAGCGCGCCGACGCGCTCGAATGCCACAGCACGCGATAGCCGCGCGCGAGCACGGCGAGAACCGAAGGCGGGGTGAGCACGTCGACAGTGATGCCGCGTGGCCGCGGCAGGAATTCGATGTAGCCGGCCGGCGACCAGCGCAGTATACACGTCCCGAGAAGCGCAAAAGCCTCGTCCCCGCGCACGATCATCGCTGCGTCCGGCAACTCCTCGACCGCGCAGGTGTGTAGCCGCTTTGCGCGGCCTTCGAGCCTCTCGGCATGCAGGCATCCGTCCATCTCACTCGCCGTCGCGCGCTTGCCGGCGCGGCCGGACAGAGTTGCAAATCGCTCGGCATCCTTGCGCCGGCACTCGAAGCACGGCCGATGACCTGCCGCGAACGCAGTGACCTCGTCGAGGAAAAACAATTCGGTGTAGGAGTCGCCCCACACCTTGCGATGCCGGTTATTGAAATCGAGCCTGCAGCAGATCCACTGCTTCGACGCCCACCGCCGTTTCGTTAGCCCGCGCTCATCATCGTGCATCTGCCCGCCGCGATTGCCCATCAGCGTCCCGCGCGCAGATGTCGCGATGAACTCGCCGAAGGGCGTGACGCGGTTCTGCAGGGGCATGGCTCATTGTAGCGCAGACATGGCGAGGCCGGCCACGTGCCGTGGCGACGCGCTCGGATCGAGCCATCCACGACAGGTGCGCCGGCCAAGTGCGCCGTTAGGGCGCGCGCAACGCAGTACAAGAACAATGAACTGAATATCGCAGCCGAGGCAAAAATAATTGATACATATCTAAATTTGGAAATCTGTTAAAAACTTTTCCGCGAAACAAAACGCCCGCCGGACGGCGGGCGTCTTTCAATTCTTGGTTTAGACGCTCAGCCCTGCGGCTGCGGCGCGACCTCGCCGGTCGGCGGTTCCGGACGCGGACGCGGCTTGCCCGCGGGCGGAACGGCCGAGGAGCGCGGACCGGCCGGCTCTATCACCGACTCGCGCACCGGCCGGCGGCCTTCGAGCAAGTCCTTGATCTCATCGCCGGTGAGCGTCTCGAACTCGATCAGACCCTTCGCCAGCACTTCCAAATCTGCGCGCTTGCTAGTCAGGATCTGCGTCGCTTCGGCATAGCCCGCTTCGACCAGCCGGCGCACTTCGGCGTCGATCGTCTGCGCGGTCGCTTCCGAGATATTCTGCTGACGCGCGACCTGATAGCCGAGGAAGACCTCGTCCTGGTTGTCGCCATAGGCAACGGTGCCGAGCTTCTCGGACAGGCCCCAGCGCGTCACCATCATGCGCGCGAGCTTGGTCGCCTGCTCGATGTCGGACGCGGCGCCGGAGGTCACCTTCTCCTTGCCGAACACCATCTCTTCCGCCACGCGCCCGCCCATCATGATGGCGAGCCGCGAGGTCATCTGCTCGAGCGACATCGACAGCTTGTCGCGCTCTGGCAGCTGCATGACCATGCCGAGCGCGCGGCCGCGCGGAATGATCGTCGCCTTGTGCACCGGATCGGTCGCCTTGACGTTGAGCGCGACGATCGCGTGGCCGCCTTCGTGATAGGCGGTGAGCAGCTTCTCCTCTTCCGTCATCACGAGCGACTTCCGCTCGGCGCCCATCATCACCTTGTCTTTCGCGTCCTCGAACTCGGCCTGCGTGACCATGCGCTTGTTGCGCCGCGCCGCCATCAGCGCCGCTTCGTTGACGAGATTCATAAGGTCCGCGCCGGAGAAGCCGGGCGTGCCGCGCGCGATGGTCTTCAAATTGACGTCGGGCGCCAGCGGCACCTTGCGCACGTGCACCTTAAGGATCGCCTCGCGGCCGACGACGTCCGGGTTAGGCACGATCACCTGACGGTCGAAGCGGCCGGGGCGCAGGAGCGCCGGATCGAGCACGTCGGGACGGTTGGTGGCGGCGATCAGGATGATGCCTTCGTTCGCCTCGAAGCCGTCCATCTCGACCAGCAACTGGTTGAGCGTCTGCTCGCGCTCGTCGTTGCCGCCGCCGAGGCCAGCACCGCGATGACGGCCAACCGCGTCGATTTCGTCGATGAAGATGATGCACGGCGCGTTTTTCTTCGCCTGTTCGAACATGTCGCGCACGCGCGACGCGCCAACGCCGACGAACATCTCGACGAAGTCGGAGCCAGAGATCGTGAAGAACGGCACGTTGGCTTCGCCGGCGACAGCGCGCGCGATCAAGGTCTTGCCGGTGCCGGGAGGACCGACGAGCAGCACGCCGCGCGGGATGCGTCCGCCGAGCCGCTGGAATTTGCCCGGATCGCGCAGGAATTCGACGATCTCCTGCAAATCCTGCTTGGCCTCGTCGACGCCGGCGACATCTTCAAATGTCACACGGCCGTGCGCTTCCGCCAGCAGCTTCGCGCGCGATTTGCCAAATCCCAAAGCCTTTCCGCCCGCGCCCTGCATCTGGCGCGAGAGGAATATCCACACGCCGATCAGCGCGACGAAAGGCAGCCACGACACGAGCAGCGAGACAAACCACGGCACGTTGTCCGACGGCGGACGCGCGGTGATGCTCACGCCCTTGGAATAGAGCTTTTGCACGAGGCCGGGATCGCTCGGCGCGTAGGTCTGGAAGCCGGTGCCGTTCGAGAAAGTGCCGTGAATCTCCGGACCCTGAATGACGACATCGCGCACGCGACCCTGATCGACCTCGGTCAAAAGCTGCGAGAACGAGATGTCCTGCGCGCTCGTGCGCTGCCCCGGATTCTGGAAAAGCGTGAACAACGCCAACAGCAACAGCACGATGATCACCCAGAGGGCGAAATTACGGAGGTTGGCGTTCATCAGGCGTCCTTACCCGCCGCGAGGAACGGGCGCGGCTCCCGAGCTTTATGGCCAAACTTTGTGGCGGCGTCACGGTCGTTCTGTCCAATGTAGGCAGCGCGCTGCTCCCTGCAAAGGGCGACCCGCACGCGTATTTTACCGCTTTTTCGGCTGCCGCCGCGGCGCGCTTTGGTCCGTGGTTAAGGTTCGGCTCCGGCGGGGCGGCGCCCGTTCAACGGTCAAAGACCGTCCATTAAGCGTCACCACGGCCCCTGCAAGGCTGCGGCGGACACGTGCGCGGGTCTGAAGCGCGTTCACCAGGGCCGAATGAAGCGCTTCAAGCTTCCGGAGTTCGACCGGCCCCTCGTCTCCGAACTCGCCGATGGCCCGGCCGAGCAGGCGCAGGGCGATTTCGTCCGGGATCAAGTTGAGGGCATCGGCAGCGTCAAACTCGATGCGGCGATCAATTGGCTTTCCAAACGTGTCGTATGCCGCATCCGCAGTTTCCCTGATCGCCTCTTCGGCCCGTGCCAATCGTCCCGCCAGCAGCGCCAAGCGCGGGGCGTCCAGCCCTTCTTCTTCCAGTTTCGGCATCAGCCCACGCAGCCTGGCTCGCGTGAAGCGCGGATCCCGATTTGAGGGGTCCTCGGCGAAGGCGATGTTTTCCGCGCGCAGCGTCGCGATCAGGCGGGACTTTGGAATGCCAAGGAGTGGCCGGACCAGCATGAGGCCAGCATCGGTAACCGGCCTGCTTCTTCGCATCCCGCTCAGCCCCGTCAGCCCGCTCCCGCGCGCCAGGCGGATCAGCACCGTCTCGGCCTGATCGTCGAGCGTATGGGCGGTCAGTGCGACGGAGGCGCCCGCCTTGCGCGCGGCCGCGGCGAGCAGGCGATAGCGCGCCGCGCGCGCCGCCTCCTGCAAGCCGGTCGCCGGCTTCTTGCCGGTCCAGCGCAAGGTCCGATGCGCGATGCCGAGCCTGCGCGCGAACCGCGCGACCGCTCGGGCTTCGTCCGCCGCCTCGGGTCGCAAGCCGTGATCGACCGTCGCCGCGACGAGCTTCGGCCCACGATTCAACTCGGCGCGCCAACGTACGGCGAGCCACATCAACGCGGTGGAGTCTGGCCCGCCGGAGACGGCCAGCAGCAGCGCGGGCGATGTCCTGAGATCATCGAAAAGCGCGGCCGCTTCCTCGGACGAAACGGGCAAATCGCGGTCGGCGGCCATGGCGCACGATCATGCCGCTGCCTGTTCCGTCAGGCAACGTGCTCTCAGCAGTGCTGCTTTTTCAGTTCCTGCGTGGCGCCGCGTTTCACGCTCCCCGACGCATTTGGGTATTTACGGCTGACTTGCGCCAGGGTCGCACATGCCGCTTCCTTCTGATGCAATTCGGCGAGCGACTGGCCGAGCCTCAACAGCGCATCCGGCGCCTTGCCGCTGTGCTCGTACTTGGTCGACACAGCGAGGAAGGATTCCGCCGCCTCGCGGTACTGCTGCTGCCGGAACAGCGCGTCGCCAAGCCAGAACTGCGCGTCGGGCGCAAGCCGCTCCTGCGGGTATTTGCGCAGGAAATCGCGGAAGGCCTGCACGGCAAGATCGTAATCTTTGTGCAGCACGTAGCCGTAAGCGAGATCGTACTCATCCTGCGGGCTCGCCGAGGGCGGCAGCGTCGCAAGCTGACCGGTGCCGGTGGCATTGCGCGGGGGCGCAGCCGGAACGCCGGGCTGCGTGGATGCAAGCGCGTTCGGCTGCGAAGGCTGTGCGGACGGATTGTTCGACAGCGTCGAGAGATCGAGCGGCGCGCCGGGCATCGTCGCGCGCGCCGTCGGCGGCTCGCCGCCGAGCGCACGCGGTGCGCCGGCCGCATTCGGCTGGCTGTTCGGATCGAACACATCGGAACGCCGGCCGGGTGTCGCCGGTGGCGCGACCGGGGTTGCCGAACCCATCGGCACCACGACGCCCGACGGCGGCATCGCCACCGCGCCGGGCGCGGTTGCCAGTCCTGCGCGCTGCTGCAGTTCGTGCACCTGCTGCTCGAGCACCTGATTACGGTGCTGCAGCTCTTCGATGCTGCCGGTGAGCTGACGCAGGGCGCTCTCCAGCCGATCAAGCCGTGTAGACATTTCGGTCCCTGCCGATCCGCTGTCCGGCTGGGCCTGTTCCTGATCGCCGCGATTGAACAGATTACCAATGAAATTTGGACCGCGATCCTGCGCGAAGGCGGGCGCGGCGGCGAGCGCGAGCGCGAGCACGGCCGCGCAGCGGAGAGGAGGAATGGAGCGCGTCATGGGACCTTGTGGGCCGCTTCGAAAGCGGCGGTTCGACCCGAATGCCGGAAAGCATAGAACGGGCTGCGTCGAAATTGTGACTAGCGGGGCATTGCCCACCCGTCATGCCCGGACTTGTGCCGGGCATCCCCGTCTTCTGCAAGCCCGTCGCTCAAAACGTGAATGGCCGGGACGAGCCCGGCCATGCCGTAGGATAGTTTCGCTGCGCGAGCGATTACGACGTCGCGTTGAGCACCGTCACCGCGCGGCGGTTCTGCGACCAGCAGGAGATGTCGTTGCACACCGCCACCGGCCGCTCCTTGCCGTAGGAGATCGTGTGCATGCGATTGGCCGCGATGCCGCGCGAGACGAGATAATCGCGCACCGCCTGCGCGCGGCGCGCGCCGAGCGCGATGTTGTATTCGCGCGTGCCGCGCTCGTCGGCGTGGCCTTCAACGGTGAACTGGCTGTACTGTGAGTAGTTCGTCAGCCACTGCGCCTGCTTGTCGAGCGTCGCGCGCGCTTGCGGCGTCAGATCCGACGAGTCGGTCTCGAAGAACACGCGGTCGCCGACGTTGACGACGAAGTCCTGCTGGCTGCCCGGCGTCGCCATCCCAGCGGCGTTCGCTTGCGCATTGTCGGCCGGATTGTTGGCGCAAGCCGCGACCCCGAGAGCGGCGGCGAGAACGGCCGCGATGCGGACGCTGCGGAGCACAGTTTTAAATTCCATCATCCCCTTCACTCCATTCTCGTGCGCGGGTCGCGAGAATCGTCCGCAACGCGAGCGGACGACGGCCACGATTGCGCGTCATGAGACATGTAGCAGCAGCTTCGTTAAGCGAACGTTCCATCAACCTTGATGGAACCTTGCCGCTGACGATGAGCCGTTGCGACCCCCCGTGAACCTTTCGGTATGGTTAGGGAACGGTGAATTTGCGGCGAGGGTGAGGCAGTCAGCCAAACACCGTTCGTCCCCGCAAAAGCGGGAATCCAGCGCTGATATCCCACACGGAAAAGCCGCTCAAGTTCCCGCTTTCGCGGGATGAGCGGAGTATACGGCTACGACAGCAACGGCGACCAGGCCGGGTCTGAGGCGAAGCTCGGTGTCGGAACTTTCAGCTCGTTCCTGCCGGTGACGTCGATCGTATAAAGCGACGGGCCGTCGCCGATATCGCGGAAGAACATCAGCACGCGGCCGTTCGGCGCGAAGGTCGGGCCTTCGTTATGGAAGCCCGCCGTGAGCACACGCTCGCCCGAACCGTCGGGCTTCAGAATGCCGATTGAGAATTTGCCGCCCGCCTGTCCGGTGAACGCGATGTAGTCGCCGCGCGGCGACCAAACCGGCGTCGAGTGATGGCCTTCGCCGAACGAGATGCGCTGCGCCGCACCGCCGGATGCGGGCATTACATAAATCTGCTGCGTGCCGCCGCGGTCGCTCTCGAAGCAGATGTACTGCCCGTCCGGCGAATAGCACGGCGCTGTATCGATCGCCGGCGTATCGGTGAGCCTCGTCGTCTGCTTCGAGCGCAAATCCATGACGAACAGATTGGCGTTGCCGCCCTGCTGCAGGCTCATTATCACGCGCTGCCCATCGGGCGAGAAGCGCGGCGCAAACGTCATGCCGGGGAAATTGCCGACCGTCTCCTGCTGACGCGTCTCGATGTTCAAGAGGTACACGCGCGGATCGCCCTGGCCATAGGCCATGTAGGTGATCTCCTGCGTCGACGGATTGAAGCGCGGCGTCAGCACCAGATCGTCGCCGCGCGTCAGATAGCGCACATTGGCGCCGTCCTGATCCATCAATGCGAGCCGCTTGATGCGGCGCTGCTTTGGTCCGGTCTCATCGATGAAGACGACGCGGCTGTCGAAGTAGCCTTTCTCGCCGGTCAACCGCTCATAGATGGCATCGGAAATGATGTGCGCGATGCGCCGCCAGTTGTCCTGCGTCGTGAAGTACTGCTTGCCGTCGAGTTGCTGGCCCGCGAACACGTCCCACAGGCGGAATTCGGCGCGCAGCCGCCCGTCCGCCTGCCGCGTGATGCGGCCGGTCACCAGCGCCTGCGCATTGATCGTGCGCCAATCGTCGAAGCGCGGCACCGCGTCGGTGTTGGTGACCTTCTCGATATAGGCTTGCGGATTGATCGGTGCGAACAAGCCGCTGCGCTGCAGGTTGTTGCTGATCACCGACGTCACCCCGCGCGCGGTCTCCGTTTCCGCCGGCGCAGCAGCGACGAAATCCGGCAGCGCGATCGAGATCGGCTGCGCGTTGCCCGAGGTGATGTCGACGCGCACCGCCGCCTGCACAGGTCGCGGCAGCAGGCCCGATGCGGCAGCCAAACTGGTCCCGCCCGCGAGCGCCATCAGATGACGGCGCGACAGGATGGGCGTGCGGAAGAAGGCATTGTTCATTTTGGGGATTTGTACTTTCGTTAGCGGAACATGTCGCGCAAGTTGAACGCCAATTCCAGATCTTTCCACTGATCGTAGGTCTCTTTGTGCAGCATCGTGTAGGGCTGACACTGCAGCAGCGCGCGCCGCGCGCTTTCGGCGAAGATCGGCCCGAGCGAGGCTGACGCGGGCGCTTCTACGACATCGGGTCCGCGCTTCACCGTGCCGTCCGGATTGAATATCACGCGGAAGACCACCTCAATGTTCTGCGAGCCGTCAGCGCCGAGCGGCGGCTGCCAGCATTCGCTGACCTTGCGGCGAAAGGCCTCGATCTCGTTGGCCGACAATTTCGCCGCCGACCCGTTCGCGCGGCCGAGGGATGCCTGCGAGTTGAGAATGTCGCCTGCCGACGCGTAACGTTTGGGATCGCGCTGATCGAGTAGCGCGGCGATCTTGGCCGGATCGAACTCAGGCTGCTTCTTCGGCGGCACCGGTGGCTTCTTCGGAGGCATCGGCTTCGGCTCGACCTTGGCTTCCTTCTTCGTCTCTTCTTTTTTCAATTGGTCCGCAATCGCATCGGTCTTGTCCTCCGCGACCGGCACCGGCTTCTCGGCGGCCTTCGTTTCCTTCTTCTCGGCCGGCTTCTGCTCGGGTTGCA
>Ga0207726_1000012_pt1 | contig 32550 bp, 27 predicted proteins | sample LuqExpMetageno40_FD_187798 | JGI IMG/M metagenome (GOLD analysis project Ga0207726, IMG submission 187798) | Tropical forest soil microbial communities from Luquillo Experimental Forest, Puerto Rico - Sample 40 (SPAdes) | ecosystem: Environmental > Terrestrial > Soil > Tropical forest ...
ATATGAAGCTCACAAAGAACGATCGGGGTCTTTAAGTCGGTGGCTTCTACAACAGCCACGGTTGCACTAATCACGCGGGGATCGGTGATCTCGACGCCGAGGCGCTTATTGTGCACGCTTGCCTGCTGGCAGCGCTCAGCCGCCAGTAGCTGAACGCTAAAGATAAGTACTAAAGCCAAACCCGAAACGTCGCTTAGCAAACGGCGCGCCATCGTCTTAGGTGTCCACGGCTCGCTTCGCATGATCGGTAAAAGGGCTACTTAGATGTTATCACCATTTCAAACGTTGGTCTCATTGTGTCCGTATCATCTTCGCAAGCCCTTGAGAAACGGGATGTACTTCTCGGACAGCGCCACGCAGTGCCGGGTGGAGAAGCGGAGCTGACGTAAGAGAAGAATGAGAATTAGGTCAGCTCCCGGATATCTTGTCCTTGGGCGGACCGTCCCGATTAGCGACAGCGCGTTCTGCCAATTAATTGATCGGCGAGGGCTGGGCCGTTTTTTTCTCAGCAGGAGCAGCAGCAGAACGCCGAGCCAAATGTCCGACGCGAGCAGATGCACAATGTCGGGGGAGAGTTGCAAATCTCCCCTCGGCTCCGGTGGGCGCCGCGCCTTGATTATGTCTGCTCACGGCTCAACGCAGACTATTCGATTGGAAGAGATTACGACCGCACTCAGGGGCAGAGCTGACTTAATGGGACGCCGGCTCACAATGTGTTGACAATATCGATGTAAACGGTAAAAACTGTCGACAAATGCATGGACAAAACCATGAATCTGTCGTAGATCGCCTTGAGCGCGAGCTCGAAGATCTTATTCTCAAAGGGGAATACGGCCCGGGCGACCGCATCAAGGAGAATGCGCTGGCGGCGCGGTTCGGCGTCAGCCGGGCTCCCGTGCGGGAAGCCTGCCGGTTGCTGCAGCGAAGCGGCCTCGTGGATATCGTGCCCAACCAGGGCGCCTTAGTGCGCGCTTTGTCGCTGCACGAGATCGTCAATTTATTCGACATTCGCGGCTGTCTTGCGCGACTTGCCGGAGAGCAAGCGGCCTTGTCAGTCACCCGCGAGCAGTTGGCGAAGCTCCGGACGTTCGTGGCGGAGATGGACGAAGCATCACACGACGGGAATGCGGTCCGTTACATCGAACTCAACATCGCGTTCCACGCGCACCTTTACGAAGCGACGGGTAATGTCCGGCTTGCCGCTTTGGACGAGCAGATGGGCAAGGAATTGCGCATCTATCGGCGGCACGGTCTTGCAGTCGGCGGCGGTCTCGCCGTGTCGAACGTCGAGCACCGGACGATCCTCGCGGCCGTCGAGCAGGGGGACTGCACCAGAGCTGGAATTGAACTCGAAAAACACATTCTCAACGGGCGCGACCGGTTCATCCGTGCCATGTCGTCCACCGGACAGCTCGTGCTCCATAACGAAGTCCCTGCAAAACCAAACCGTAAGCGATCGTAGCAAAGGCCTCCAATGAAAGTCAGCAAAGTCGAATGTCTGCCCGTCTATTCGGGATGGCGGAAGAATTTCGTGTTCGTTCGTATCGAGGCCGATTCCGGACTCATCGGATGGGGCGAAGCGTACAGCCAGTATGATCGTGACGGGGCAGTCGGCGCGCAGGTGCAGGAGCTCGGCCGTTATCTGGTCGGCCGCGATCCTTTCCAGATCCGCCACTTCCTACAGATCGCCTTCGACGACTACGCACAGCGGCGCGGATCGCTGGAGCTCTACTGCGCAACCTCGGGCATCGAGCAGGCGCTGTGGGACATCCTTGGCAAGGCCACCGGCCAGCCCGTGTACAATCTGCTTGGCGGCCCGTGCCGATCGAAGATCCGGGTCTACGCCAACGGCTGGAGCTACAAGCTGCAGAAGCCGGAAGACTATGCGCGCGCCGCCGAAGGCGTCTTGAAGCGCGGATTCACCGCCATGAAATTCGATCCCGTGCCGGGACCGTGGCGAACCTATGTGCCCAAGGAGCACATCCGCCGTGCGGTGCGGGTGTTGCGGGCCATGCGCGATGCCGTGGGTCCGGACGTCGACCTGCTCCTCGATATTCATCGGCGTCTGGCGCCGATGCATGCGATCGATCTCGCCAATGCCTTGGCGGAATTCGAACCTTACTGGCTGGAAGAGCCGTGCCAGTCGGAGAACGTGGAGGCCCTGGCCGACGTTCGCCACGTCAGCAAGATTCCGGTGGTGACCGGTGAGGCTCTCTATACACGTGCTGACTTCCGACCGATCTTCCGTGCGCGCGCGGCCGACATCATCAATCCGGACGTCTCCAACTGCGGCGGCATTCTCGAACTCCTGAACATCGCTGCGGCGGCCGAAAGCGAGATGATCGCCGTGTCTCCGCATAATTACAATTCGACGACGCTCGCGCTGTCGGCCACCGTGCACGCGTCAGCCTGCATGCCGAACTTCATCATCACCGAGTATTTCCTGCCGTTCGAGGACGTCGGCGCGCGCCTGTGTCCGAACCTGCTGAAGCCGGTGGACGGCTACATCACCTTGCCGGAGGGGCCGGGCCTCGGCTTGACCGTCGACGAAGCCGCCGTCCGCGACACCAAGGCCAAACAATACCCGGCCCGCACTTTCCGGCTGCCAAGCGACGAAGGCCCGTAATTCCGGTGGCCGACGAGCCAAACCTCGCCGCCAGGCCAGTAAAGAAACGCCGTGAAGGAACGAGCTCGATGACGCGCAGTGTCGGAATTCTTGTCGCGGTCGCCGCCGCATTGTTTGCCGCAAGCGCCACGGCGGCGCCGTATCCCTCTCATACGGTGCGGTTGTTGTGCTGGAGCAGTGCCGGCTCGCCGCTCGACATCATGATGCGAGAGCTCGGCAAGCAGCTCGGCGATATTCTCGGCGAAACGTTCGTGGTCGAAAATCGGCCCGGCGGCGAGGGTGCGGTCGCGATGTCGACCGTCACCAATCAGCCGGCCGACGGCTATACGATCCTGTCGACGACATCGAGCATGTCCTTCGCGATGGCGATGGGCGACATTCAGTACAAGCCTGACGGCTTCATCGTGTTGCCGGCGCTACAGGCGGAGCCATCGGCTGTGGCGGTCCGGAAAGACAGCCAGTTCAAAACGATGAAGCAATTCATGGACTACATCCGCGCGCATCCCGACAAGGTGTCGGTCGGCGGATTCTCCTCTGCCGGATTTCATCAGTATGTGTTCTATCGACTCCAGCAGGTCGGACATTTCGACTCGATCTGGGTACCGTTTCGCGGCGGTCAGGACGCCGCGCTTGCGCTGATGGGCGGCCACATCGATGTGGCCATTATGACGCCCAGTTCGGCGCTGGCGCAGGTTAAGAACGGCGACATCCGCCTGCTCGGCATCAGCTCGGAAAAAAGAGATCAATATTTTCCGGACGTGCCGACGTTCAAGGAACAAGGCTACGACGTCGTTGCCTCGATTTGGCGCGGCGTAATGGTCAAGGCCGGCACGCCGCAGCCGATCATCGACACGCTGCTCTCAGCCATCGCCAAGATGGAGCAGACCGACGAGTGGAAACGATTTTCGCAACAGAACATGCAGAACTCGGTCGATATCTCGCTGGCCGATATGCAGAAGAAAGTGCGCGAGGAGGTCGCGCAGGATCGCGAATTTCTGATCTCGACGGGCCTGAAGAAATGACATTGCCCGCAAAGACCTGAGGCAACGGAAATGATGTCATCATGAAGTTTCGTCTGAGCAAGCCGGCGCTCGTCGTCATCGCGCTCGCCGGACCCCTATTTGTCGGCGCAGGCTCGTTACAAAGCTTGGCGGCCGAAGAGTGGGTCCCCCGGCACAACGTCGAATTCATCGTGCCCACGGCCGCGGGCAGTACAATGGATCTGCTGGCTCGTGTCATCCAAAAGGTGTGGCAGGAACAGGAGGCCGTGACTGTTCCGATCACGGTCGAGGCGAAGTCGGGCGCCGGCGGCGCGTTGGCCTGGACCTACCTGAGCCGCAAGGAAGGCGACGGCCATTACATCGCGATCAGTGGCCCCACCTTGCTGGCAAACGAAGTCCTGCAGGTCGGCGATCTCAGCTACCGGGACGTGACACCGATCGCACAACTTTTCACTGAGTATACCGTGTTTGCTGTGCGCGCCGATGGTCCGATCAAGACGGGGGCCGATCTCGTCAATGCCATGAAGACGTCCAAGGCGCTGTCGATCGGTGTGGCGCCGGGTTTCGGCGGCTCGAACCATGTGGCGTTTCTCAAGCTTGCCGGCGCGGCGAAAATCGATCCGAACAGTCTGACAATCGTGCCGTTTCGCGGAGCGAACGATTCCGTGACGGCCTTGCTGGGTGGTCATATCGACGCCGCCGATGCGACAATATCCGCGCTCGCGCCCTTCCTTCATTCGGGAAAGCTTCGCGCCATCGCCATTGCAGCGCCCAAGCGCTTGGAGGGGGAGTATGCCGACATTCCGACCTGGAAAGAGGAGGGCTTCGACGTCGTCGAAGGAAACTGGCGCGGAATCATCGGACCGAAAAACTTATCGCCGTCCGAGCTGGCGTTCTGGGACAGCCGCGTCGCGCAACTAGTGAAGAGCCCTGAATGGGCGGACGTCCTCAAACGCTATCAATGGGACGCAGATTATGTGGACAGTGCCGGCTCGAAGCGCTTCCTCGACCGCCAGTTCGAGGAACTTAAGGCGACTTTCGCCAATTTGAAGGTCTCGAAATAGGAATCGAGCGAACGCAGGAGCGAGTTTGTCGTGGTAGCAGCTTCCCATAATCTGACTCTTGCCGCAGCTGGCGCTACCCGGAAACTGGCGGCGTTTGCGTCCGCCCTGACGTTCGACGCGCTGCCGCGCGAGGTGATCGAGAAAGCCAAGCTCTGCGTTCTCGACACGCTCGGCTGCTGCATCTTCGGCAATTCTCTCGTACCCGTTCAAAAGCTTGCGGACGTGGTCCTCGCCGAAGGCGGGGCGCCACGCTCCACGATCTTCGGCCGGTCCACCCGCACGAGTCCGTCGTCGGCGGCTTTGCTCAACGGGACCGCGGCGCATGCCTTTCAGTTTGATGAAATCCACATCGAGTCGACACTTCATCCAGGCTCGCTCGCGCTGCCGGCGGCCTTCGCGCTGGGCGAAACAAAGAACGGCGTGAATGGACGCGATCTCATCGCCGCGATCGTCGCCGGCTATGAAGTCGGACTGCGCATCGGTCTCGCCTTGAAGGGAGGCATGTTCAAGCGCGGCTTCCACAATCAAGGAACCACCGGTGTTTTCGTCGCGGCAGCCGCGGCGGCGCGTATGCTGGACCTTGATGCGGAACAGACCAATCAGGCCCTTGGCATCGCTGCGTCGCAGGCGGCCGGTCTCATGGCCGTCCAGGACGGTGCCATGACCAAAGCCTTCCATTCGGGCCGAGCCGCACAGAGTGGCGTCTATGCCGCTCTGCTCGCACAGCAAGGATATACCGGCATTGCCGATGTGCTCGACGGCGCCTACGGCACGTTTTTCAATTCGTTCGTTGACGATTGGGCGCCGGAAGCTCTGACCCAGGATCTCGGAACCGACTCGCAGATCATGCGTGTCGGGTTCAAACCGGCACCGGCCTCGAACGGCAGCATTGCCGCGATGACTGCGATCGACCGGATCATGCGCGAGCAGAGCCTTCGCGCGACCGACATCGAATCGATCACTGTGTTTGTGAGCGACAATACGTTGCGTCACTGCGGCTGGCCTTACGTAGCCGAGCGCATCCAGAGCGTTCTGTCGGCGCAGATGAATCTCTTCTACGGGGTGGCCGTGATGGCGCTCGATCGCCGCGCGGGCATCGAGCAGTTTGAGGAATCGCGTATTCGGGATCCAGAGATCCTGCGTTACATCGCGCGTATCGCCGTCCGGCACGATCCAAAGTTCGATGCTGAGGGGGGCCGCTATCGTGTCGGCTGCCGCACCGTGGTCTGGGCGCGAGGCACTGAGTTCGAAACGACCGTTCTCCACCGCCGGGGCAGTCCCGAAGACCCGATGTCATCAATTGATTTAAACGCCAAATTCAAGATGCTAGCCGGTCGCGCCGGCAGTGTGAACGCAGGTGCGGTGGCGGAGCTTGTTGCGAGCCTTGATGAGCCGAGGCCGATCAGCGGTCTCGTTCGCCTACTTGGATCAGGCTGCGGCTGACCTCGGCACCCGGGTTCGCCTTCGTTCGTCGGATGCCGAATGTGCAGCGGACATCGCGGCTATGGCGAAAGTCAGATACATTTAATAGGATGATTAATAGGATGATCAAAACTGTCGGACAAGGGGCGTCCATGTGTCATGGAATCCGAAGTCGCCTGATTTGGTAAAAATCACAAATGTATGTTACCCAGTAGTCGCACCCGCCATATTGCCCGACTCGGCGCCCATATAGAGTTTCATTAACGCTTCTTCCTTCCTAGCGGCGGCTGATCAGACCGCGGTCAGGCCGCCGTCGATGATAATGGTTTGTCCTGTAATGGATCGCGCGGCGGGACTGACAAGATACGCGACGGCTGCCGCCACCTCTTCGGCAGTGGCAAGACGGTGCAGCGGAATGCGCTTGAGCATCGCCTCCATATAGGCGGGGTCGGATCCCGTTTTCGCGCGCGACGGAGACGCGGTCATCATCCGTCCCGGTGCGACCGCATTCACTGTAATCCCGTGCTTCGCCCATTCGATCGCAAGCATCCGCGTCATCTGCACGAGGCCCGCTTTGCTGATCCCGTAAACGGAGCGCTCATCAGCGCCGACAAAGGCGTGCGCCGAAGCGACCGTGACGATCTGTCCGGGTGCGTGGCGACCGATGAGGTGACGCCCGACCTGCTGGGTGAGAAAATACGTGCCGGTCAGATTGGCGGCGATGACGTTGTCCCACTCGGCCCGCGTGATTTCGACCGCCTTTCGACGCAGGTTGACCGCCGCATTGTTCACCAGCGCGTCGATCCGGCCGAAACGGCCGATGACGTCGCCGACACAACGCTCGATAGACTCTTGCGAGCGGAGATCGAGCGCGACCGACATTGCGTCGGCTCCGCTTTCGCGCAAACGCTCGATCGATGCCGCAAGATTCGTCGGTGCCGTCGCGGTGACCGCCAAACGAAATCCCACCTTCGCCAGCGCGACGGCGCATTCCGCCCCGACGCCGTACGAGGCGCCGGTGATCAGCGCGACTCTTCTGTCGCTGTCACGCTCGACCATATCCTGTCCGATTTGTGTCAGCTCCAGCCTCGCGGCTCTTTGTTGAACGTCTTCGCTTCCGACATCGACCTGTATAGTCCATCTTTATCATGCAAGGCGACGAGGGGAGGGCGCGGATCGCCGCACGGCCTGTTGACGAGAGCGGCGGCCGCCTTGAGGGCCGACACACCTCCATCGCGCATCAATCGGAAGAGGCTCGCCGCGTCTTCCTGCAGAGGACGCGCGGCTGCGTAACGTTCGGCACGACAAAGGTCGTAAAGTTCGCGAACGAGCTCCGGCGCAACGGAAGAGAGGGACGACACGAGACCGGTGGCGCCGACGGCCGAAGCGGAGATCATGTACTCCGTGCCGGAGACGAATTGAAAATCGGCTCTCTCGGCGCGCGCTACGGTCACGACCTCGATCATGTACTGCCAGTCGAGGCTGGTATCGATGAGCCCCGCAAAGTTGGGCAGCTTGTGGATGAGCTCAACGATCGATTTCGGCGGAAATTCGACGCCCGCCATGTCTCCCGGCGTGTTCAGCACGAAGAACGGCAGTGCGCCCGCCTTGCCGATCGCTTCGAAGTGCTCGACGAGCATGTGCTGCGGTGGCGTCCAGTAGTATGGGACGGTGGCGATCAGTGCGCTGGCGCCGGCTTTTTTCGCGTGCGCGGCCAGCGAGGCTGCGATTTCCGTGCCCGCCTCGCTCACATGCGCGACGATCGGGATGCGCCCGGCGACGTGCTGAATGGCGAAGTCGAGGAGTTGCTGGCGTTCGCCGGCCGTCAGGCTGACGGATTCGCCGGCATGCATGGGCAGCGCGAGTGCTTCGGCGCCGTGCCGGGTATGGAAGTCGAGAATTTTTGCGTAGGCCGCATAGTCGATGCGGCCGTTCTCGAACGGCGTCAACGGCGCGTGTGCGAGACCGAATTTGAACGTCACTGTCTTCTCCTCCGGTCACCAGCCATGCGGCTCGGTATCGAGGATGCCGAGCTCTGCTAGCCGTTTCTCGATGAATTTGATTCGTTCGTTTGACGCCGTCGGCAAAGGCGGCCGCGTAGGCCCGACCGGCCTGCCCATGATGACGCACCCCCCCTTCAGCGATGACGGATACTGGTCGCGAAACAGCATCCAGAGCTGCGACAGCTTGTATTGCGCTGACCGTGCGCGCTCCCACTGGCCGGAGGCGCAGGATTCGTACAGTTCGATGCACAAGTTCGGACAGATCGCGCCGGCCGACGAATAGGAGCCGGCCCCCCCGAGGGACACCGACGGCAGCAGGTATTCGACGCCGGCGATCATTGCGAAATTCGGCCGCAGCGGCAGCGCCGCGCGCAGGATTTCGAAGAATTTCTCGCTATTGAAGCTGGCCTCTTTCATTCCGATGAAGTTCGGCAACTTGTCGATCAGCCGCTTCGTCAGTTCGCCGGTGAATTCGACGCCGTCCAGATAACTCGGCGAATTGTACGCGATCAGCGGCAGATCGAACGTGGTGCCGAGCTTGACGAAGTAGTCGTAGATGGCTTCGGACGGATATTTCCAAAAGTAAGGCGTGATCGCGATGATTGCGTCGGCGCCCGACGCCTGTGCGTGCCGGGCGAGTTCGAACGTGTCCTCCAGCGCAAGCGCGCTGACGTGAATTGAGATAGGCACGCGCTTGGCGACCGCTTTGATCGCGACTTCTCCCAGGGCCTTGCGTTCGGCAATGGTGAGATTGTGCGATTCCGCCTTGTGATGCGGCCATGAGATCGCAGTGGCGCCGGTGCGCACGTGGAAATCAACCAGCCGTTCGAACGTGTCGTAGTCCGGACTGAAGTCGGCCTTCAGCGGCGTCACCGGACTTTGCATCACACCCTTGAGGACAAGCGTCATTCTCTATCCCTGATTTTGGTTGTCACGCGCAGGCGTTCACTGCGCCTCGATGTGTGCGTCTTTCACGACCTTCGCCCACCGCACGCCTTCGTCGTGGACGAACTTCGTGTATTCCTCCGGCGAGGTGCTCGGATCCGGCGTCATTGCGAGTTTGATGTAGCGCGTCTTCACGTCCGGGTCGTTCAATGCCTTGACGGTCGCGTCGAACAACTTGCGCACGATCGCCGGAGGCGTCCCGGTCGGCGCGGCGAGCCCAAACCACTGCACCGCGTTGAAGCCCGGCAGGCCTGCTTCGGAAAGCGTCGGGATATCCGGCGAGGTCTCTACGCGCCGATTGCTGGTTACACCGAATGCGCGCAACTGGCCTGCCTCGATCTGTCCAAGCGCAATGGTCAGGTCTGGCACCATCAGCTTCACTTGGCCGGAGAGCACATCATTGAGCGCCGGTCGGGTTCCGCGATAGGGGACGTGCAGCAGCTTCACGCGGGCATCCTGCTCGAAAAACTCGACAATGAGGTGCGACAGGCTGCCGACCCCCGCCGAGCCGTAGCTTGTCTTGCCGGGATTTTCGTTGAGGTAGGCCAGCAGTTCTTTCAAATTCTTCGCGGGCAGCGAGGGATTGCCAACCAGTACGCCGGGAGCTGAGACGGTCCGCGAAATCATTGTGAAATCGCGATCGAGATCGTAGGGCACGCTTTTCAGTACGAACGGGTTCATGACGTGCGACGAGATCATCGCCAGCAGCGTGTACCCGTCGGGCGCGGCCTTCGCGACCGCTTGCGCGCCGATGTTGCCGCTTGCGCCGCCGCGATTCTCGATGACGACGGTCTGACCGAGGATTTCGGAGAGTTTGGGCGCGAGGATGCGCGCCTGGGTGTCGGTTCCGCCGCCCGGAGGTGAGGGCACGATCAAGGTAATCGGGCGGCTCGGATAATCGTCAGCTTGGACCGGCAAAGACGAGGTCAGTAGAGGCGCGGCGCAGCATAGGGCCGCAGCAAAAGCTTTCGACAGCCAGGGTCGCAAGTCTGCCTCCTCTTAAATCGCGCGGCTTGTTGTTTGTGTGAAGCGCCAGGCGTTTTCCTCACCGGCACTGTAGTGGATTTTTCGCCAGCAGCGTGGTTGATTGAGTTTCAACGTTAGCATTGACAATCGGGGCCCGAATGGACCGGCTGCACGGTGTTCTGGTGTTTCTGAGCGTTGTCGAAACGCGGAATTTCAGCGAGACCGCGCGCGGTCTCGGGGTGAGCACATCGGCGGTCAGCGCGGCCGTGTTGCGGCTGGAGCAGAAGCTCGCCGTTCGCCTCCTGAATCGCACGACACGCAGGGTGGTTCCGACCCCGGAAGGGCTCGAATTTTATCAGCGATGCAAGCAGATCGTCGCGGATCTCGAGCAGGCCGAGATCGCCGTTGGACGAAGCGGTCAACAACCGAGCGGCCGCCTGCGCATCGGTATGCCCGCCGCGCTCGGCCGTATGTGGGTCATTCCTCACCTTCCTGACTTCGTGCAAGCATTTCCATCGGTGTCATTGGAAATCGTGATCGGCGACTTTTTGACTGCATCGGACCGAGAAGGACTGGATGCGGCCATTCAGGTCGGGGAGCTTCCGTCATCGCGGATGATCGTCCGCAAACTCGCATCCGCCGATTACGTTGTCTGCGGGGCACCGGGTTACATCGCGCTGCACGGCCGGCCGCAAAAGCCGTCGGATTTGAAGGATCATATTTGCATTGCGTACAGGCGGCCGAGAAACGGGCAGATCCGTAACTGGCGGTTCGCACGAGGCGAATCGCCGGTTACGCCCGGCGGATCTCTGATCTTCAACAGCGGCGAAGCATTGATTGCGGCGGCATCGGCCGGTCTGGGCCTCATTCAGGTTGCTGAGTACTACGCTCGTCCGGAGCTGGAGTCCGGTGCGCTTGTTCAAGTATTGCCGGGGTACAAGGCGAAAGCTTACGATATCTCGGTTGTATTCCAGCAGCGCAAATCCATTGCTCCGCGCTTGCGCGTATTTATCGATTTTCTAGCCGAGCTCTTTTCGTCACCGCCTTGGCGAGTGCACGGCTGACGAGGATTTGTGCCCGAGCATAGGTCAGCGTCTGATCCATGCCCGTTACGAAGCTGGACACGGAACGACAGACGGTAGAAGCTGGTCGTCGAATGCCGGACGCTCGTGCGTACGCTCGCAAAAACGGCGTTCCATAGGGGTCGATGAGCCTGATGCGTCGCTTGCCTATCGTTTTCGCGGTCGGATCGCTGGTCGTGGGAGCGGGCATAATCGGGGCTGCCCCCGTCAATGATTTGCAAACGGCCCCTTTAGATACAGTTGCTGCGCATCCTGCCACAGAAGAAGACTATTCCATAACTGCCCCGCCACAAGTGGCAGGCGGCGGCCCACCGCAAATCCAGTCGAAAGAGTCGACGCAACATTCGCCTTCGATCGATTCAAACGAACTCTCGGCGGGCGTGTCTGCCTCGCCTGAACATGCCGAACCGCCTGCATCGAATGGTTCGCCGAAAGGGCAGGCCGCGCTGGAGCCGCCTGCGCCACGCTCTCTTACTAAATCCATCGATGAGCATCCTGCCGCCTCGGACGAATCTGAGTTTGCAATGTTGCCGCACGTTGCAGTGCCGCTACCGCCGGAACGTCCGTCGCCGGAAATCACCCGGGAGCAGAACCTACTGGCGGCCCCTCTCTTCGCCGAAGTCAAACTGCCGAGCGCCGGCGCGACACGCCTGGTCGGGTTCTATTCGGCCGGCTGCATGGCCGGCGGTCAATCGCTCGCTTTGCAAGGCCCGCATTGGCAAGTGATGCGTCCGTCACGCAATCGCTATTGGGGCCATTCGAACCTGATCAATTTCATCGAGCGGCTGGCCGAGAACGTTTCCAAGCACACGGACTGGCCCGGTATTTTGGTCGGCGACATGGCGCAGCCGCGCGGTGGGCCGCTGCCGTCCGGACACGCGAGTCATCAGATCGGCCTCGACGTCGACATCTGGCTGCATCCAATGCCGGCAAAACCTTATACCCAGGCCGAAGCTGATAGCGTGCCAATGCTTGGTGTCGTCGCTTCCGATAACAAGATGTTAGACTCCAAGTTCTGGCAGCCCGCCGACGCAGCGATGATCAAAATGGCCGCGCAGGACCCGAATGTGGAACGTGTCTTCGTCAATGCCGTGATCAAGAAAGAGTTGTGTCGTAGGAAAGCTGCGAGTGACGACACCTGGCTGCCGAAGGTGAGACCCTGGTATGGCCACGACGATCACATGCACGTGCGCCTGAAGTGTCCGGCCGACGCTCCCGAGTGTCGCGAGCAAGACCCTATCCCGGACGCCGAGGGTTGCGACGAGTCGCTCGATCAGTGGCTCTCGAAGGCGCACCTCGCAATAGAGGAGCGCTTAAGAACGCAACCGCCTAGCAAGCGTCACGTGCTTATGCGCGATCTACCTATTGCCTGCAGCGCTGTGCTGCATGACGTCGCGACATCCCGCGTCGCGACCGGCGGCCACTGAGCTTCGCGTCGCCGTTTCGTATGGCCTGTCTGCTAGTCATGCCGGGTGGACGTGTTTGGGAGGACGTTGGGGCGACTTCTCCGACGATAGGCTTCGTCTCGGTTCATCCAGTCGCCGGCGGCAGCCTCGTGCGCGAATTTGTCCCATTCCTCTTCCCAATCGCCAAGCGAGTAGCCGTACCACGGACTCTCGGGCCGCAGGGAAGGAAGGCCGAGGGTCTCCCATAGCCGCTTCGCGTTTTCCATGTAGTCCCGTTTGGGCAGTGCGAGGGGCGGCATCCGGTACTTCATCGTGGCGTCGATCAGCATGGCGGAATCGGGCGAATTGCCGGGGGCCCGCGGCCCATGGCCGCGCTCTCGGTAACGCACGATTTGCACGTCCTCAGCGGGATTGCACCGGTATGACATCGCCCACCACACCGAATCCGGGCTCGTCGGGTCGATGTCTTCGTCGACTGCGATGACGAACTTGCCGACCGAGCTTTGCAATGCGAGCGTCCCATTGAGCGCGCGCCAGATCTCGGTGCGCGGCGTCCCGCTCGCGAACTGGATCACCACGAACCGGCGCAAATTCGTCAGCGGCTCGTGCATGGCGACCCGCACTACGCCTTTGATCGAGAGTTGGTCGCGCAAATGCGCGAGGTACAGCGGCTCGTATGCGAGACGCTTGACCACGCTCGATTCGCTCGGCGTGACCTGCGAGATTATCGAGGTCAGCACCGCATTTTTGCGCATCGTGATGGCGGTTACGTCGATGCGGAAATTGTATTCCTCGAGCGCGATGTAGCCGTGCGACTCCCCGAACGGACCCTCCGGCTCGAGGCGTTCGGTATCGACGAAGCCCTCGACGACGAGCTCGGCCTCGGCCGGGACGAGCAGATCGACCGTGCGTCCGCGCGCGACGTTGATCGGTCCGCCGGCCAATCCACCGGCGACCGCCAGCTCATCCACACCGAGCGGCAACTTCTGAGGGCCGACGAAAGCCACCACCGGGGGGCAGCCGATCGCGATCGCGACCGGCATCTTCTCACCTTTGGCTTGATACTTCCGGCAGTGCTCGAGGCCGCCCTGGCGCATGCCGGAGAACATCATCAGGCCCATCCGGTCGGACGACTTCAGTTGCGCGCGGTAGGTGCCGACGTTCTGCACGCCCGTATCGGGATCGCGCGTGATCACCGACGTCGCCGTCAAATACGGCGCCGCGTCGAATCCCGGCGTGGATATCGGGATCGGCAGCGACTCGAGGCCGCGGCCCCGTCCGCGCAGCGCCTCTCCCTGCAGCACGATCTCATGACATGCGGCCGTGTCCACGACGCGGGGCGGGATCGGCTGCGCGATGGCCCGCGCCCATGCTGGCCCGATGTCGTCCAGCCGGTCGACGTTCATACCGATCCGGTAGATCTCGGGATTGGCGGCAATCGCACCGATGACGACGGGGAGTTCGTACCGACGCCCTTTGGAATCGACGATGTTGCTAAACAGAAAAGCCTTGCGCTGCTGCTCGGGAATTCCGCCGCGGAATTGCCAACGCACCAAAGGATGCATCTCGGTGTCTTTGTTCACGGGCGCATCGACCCGATACAAGAGCCCTGCTTTTTCGAGGCGTTCAATGTGCTCGCGCAGATCGGCGTAGCAGCGATCTCCGGGCCGCGTCATGGCAGCCTCCCTATTCAGCTCTTGCGCAGGCCCGCGATGAAATTCTTGAGCAATGCGGCTGTCTCGCGCGGATGCTCGACGAACAAAATGTGCCCGTAGCCGCGCATGACCTTGAATTCGGCGCCCGGTATGTTGTCGGCGACGATCTTGCTCAGCTCCGGCGGAATAAGGTGGTCGTCGTCCGACGTCACGACCAGGGTCGGGGCCTTAATCTTGGAGAGACGCGTCGTGAATTTCGGTTCGTTCTCTTGACCGGGCAGGCAACGTCCCCAGGCGAGCAGCGCTTCGACAAAAGCGAGATAAAGCTCACTGGAGTTCCGCCGGATGTTCTGCTGGTTTGCCTTCATCTGCGCGTAACCCTCCTCGGAATTGATAAAATCCCGGGTGAGGGTCCAGAGGGCCATGTAATCGGCGACTTCGTTGCCAAGCCCGAGCTTTTGAATGAGCCGCGCGCGCAGGCCAAAGTTCAATGCGGCCGCGCGGTCCAACTCGCTGAAGCCGCCGACCACAATGAGTGAGCGCACGAGTTCGGGCCGGCTCTCCGCAAGCGCAAGCGCCATTCCGCCACCGAGGGAGGAGCCTACGATATGCATGGGCCCGTGCCCGATGTTTTCGATCACATCACCGAAATCGGAGGCCCAGGATTCGACGCTGTAAGGCGCCTTCTTGTCGGACTGTCCGATGCCGCGCGGATCGACCGTATGCACTTCGAACGTGTCGCCGAGAAGGGGCGCCGTCAGACGGTAATATGTGTGGTCCATACCGAGCCCGGGGATGAGCAGCATCGGCTCGCCTTTGCCCGAACTCTCGACGAAGATGCCGCCGGACCGCGACTGGACGTGCGTCATTGTGTCACCCGACAGTTGCGTTCGTCAAAGTCGCGAGCGCCGTATTGTAATAGGTTTCGTCGACGTAGTGCGCCGTGGATCGCATCGCGCCGCCGGCTTTCGGCGAGAACTCGTTGCGCAATTTTACGACACAATCCATTCCGCGCGAATCGACTTTTGCATCGCGTGCAAACCCGCTCTCCGGATGGGTGACCCGGTCGTAGCAGCTTTCCGCGACTCGCGATGAGATCTGTATGCGCTCGGCGAGCAGAGCGATGGCTTCAGTGCGATTGGCGGGGTCGGTCGCCCAGCGCAGCCCCTCGATGTAGGCGGCGATGTATGCCGCCAGCTGTTCGCGGTGCGCCGCCGCCCAATCGCGTCGCACGAAGCCGGCTGTCGATTGATAAGGTCCGACGACGTCGATCGGGTCGTCCAGAATCTTCAAGCCCGCCTCCTGGGCCAAAAGATTGAAAGGCAGGTTCAAGACCGCAAAATCGATGTTCCCGTTTTTCAGAGCATCTAGACGAAAACGCGTCGCGCCAACGGTCTGAACTTTATAGTCCTTGTCCTTGGCGAGCCCATTGCGGCGCAGGATCTCATAGGTGAGCAGCGCAAACGCGGTATCAAATGCATCGACGCCGAAGATCCGGCCGCGAAGATCGTCGTACGACTTGACGTCCGGCTGAACGACGATTTTGTTAAAACCGTGATCCAGCCCGACGACAACGGCGGTATCTATGCCCGCGTCAACCAAAGCGAGTGCGTTGTCCGCGGCCGAATGCGCGATGTCGCAAGCGCCGGTCGTAAGTGCGCTTCGCTGCTCTTCCGAGCTTTTTGTAAAAGTTGTTTCAACCGAAAGACCGCGCCGTTCGAAGAAGGCCTTATGTTCTGCAGCGAAATTCGGAAGGTTCTGGACACCGGGGAAGACGTTGATACGAATGCGGTCCACTTCTGTGCTCTCAATCCTTTTTCCTGACCGATGCCGCGCAACCTACGATGCCGCCTACGGCGGTTCAAGGCCGCCGGTTATCTTGTTGCTCGTCGATGAAGCAGGATTTACGCGTTCGCCGACGAATGTTAGGACAACAAAAAAAGAACTTCGGAGGACACAATGCTGCGTCGCGCACTCGCGGCAATACCGCTTCTTATAGGCGCTCTCTTTGCCGTGCCGCAGAGTCGTGCCGCCGAACCGTACCCGAGCAGGCCGGTGCATATGATCGTCGCGTTTCCAGCCGGTGGGACGCTGGACACGCTGGCGCGCATTGTCTCGCAGAAGCTGTCGGATAAATGGGGGCAAGCCGTGCCCGTCGAAAACCGTCCGGGCGCGGGTGGAAACATCGGGGCGGTGACGGCCGCGCGTGCTGCGCCCGACGGCTACACGCTGCATTTTGGCGCGCAGTCGCTCGCCGTCAACGTGACGATCGCACCTCAGCGTGATTTCGACCCGATCAAGGATTTCGAGCCGATCGTGCTGGTCGCGACGGCGCAGGACGTATTGATGGTGCCTCCGGATTCGCCGTTTCATTCCGTGAAGGAGCTGATCACCCATGCGAAAGCACACCCGGGCGAGTTGAACTACGCGTCGCTGGGGCCGGGTACGAGCGCTTATCTCGCGACCGGCCTGTTCTCTGCTTTGGCCGGCATCAAGATGCAGAACGTGTCCTACACGTCGCTGTCGCAAGCGGCGACAGACCTGATGGCGGGTCGCGTTGCTTTATTCATTCCCACACTCGGCGGGCATCTGGGCCGGATAAAAGCGGGGAGTGCCCGTGCCCTCGCTGTCTCGGGTAGCGAGCGAGCCGATGAACTGCCTGATGTGCCGACGTTCAAAGAGCTCGGGGTGCCGTTCGTGGCAGAAACCAGTTGGTACGGTATCTATGCGCCGAAGGGTACGCCGGGCGAGATCATCGAGAAGATCAATAAAGACGTGAACGAGGTGCTCGTTTTGCCGGACGTTCGGGAAAAGATCGTCCCACTCGGGTTTCGCCTGCTCGGCGGCCGCCCGTCTGCATTAAAGGCCAAGCTTGCGGAGGAGACTGCGCGCTGGACAGACGCGGCAAAAGCCGGGGCGCTGCAATAGCCGATACGCCCGGGTGATAACGCCTAAGATATCAACTGTCCCGCTAGCTGCCTTGGCTTCCAAGCGAAGCCGGCGTTGATGCCGGCTTCCGGCTCAAGCCGAATCCTGCGCGTTCGCCGCGAGCCGTCCGCCAGCTCCGGAGTCTCGCACTTGCATTTGCAATCGCCATCAGCGCGGCGGGAGTAACGATCAGCGTCAGAACGGTGGCAAAGCCCAGCCCGAACACGATCGCCGTGGACAGACTGATCCACCATTGCGTCGCGGGCGCGCCGTGGGTGATCTCGCGGTCGATGAAGTCGAGATTGATGCCGAACGCGATCGGCAGCACGCCGAGGATTGCCGTTACCGCCGTGAGCACCACGGGACGCGCGCGCTCGCGGCAGGTCTCGATGATCGCGTCGTAAGCGGCCACGCCTTCGCGCCGCAGGCGATCGTAGGTATCGATCAGCACGATGTTGTTGTTCACGATCACGCCTGCGTTCGCGATGATCCCGATGCCTGTCATCACCACACCGAACGGTTGCCCCATGATCATCAACCCGAGCAGGACGCCGATCGTCGATAAGACCACAGCGGTGAGCACGAGCCCGACGGACGTGAATTTATTGAACTGCGCGAGCAGGATCGCGAAGATCAGAAAAAGCGCCGTGCCGAAAGCCTTACCCAGGAAGGCGCCCGCCTTGGCGCGCTCCTCATCCTCGCCCTTGAGCTTAAAAGTAACGCCCGAACCGAGATCTGTTGCCTGCAGTTTCTCCGCGATCTCTTTTTGAACTTCCGCGCTCTGGACACCGTCGGCGACGTTCGCCGCCACGGTCATGATCCGGTTTCCTCCCGAGCGATAAATGTAACCGACGCGCTGCGCCGGGACGCGCGTGACGAAATTGCCGATGGGCACATAGCCAGATGGCGTCTGTACCCGCAGTTCGTCGATCTGGCCGAGGCTGCGCCGGTCGCGCGGGAAGCGGACAATGATGTCGACCGCCTTGTCGGTATCGGAAGGGCGATATTCCGTGACCTTCACCCCGTTGGTGACGAGTTGAACGGCGGTGCCCACCGAATTCAGATTGGCGCCGTATTTGGCGGCCTCGGCCTTGTCCACATCCAGCTTCCAATCGATGCCGGGGAGCGGCAACCCGTCATCGAGATCCTGAATAGCGGGCATTTGTGAGAGAATCCCCGCAACCTTTTTAGCGGCGGCAGGCAGCTTGTCGGGATCGAGAGCGGAGATCTGTACCTGCACGGCCTTGCCGGTCGGCGGACCCGCTCGCGGCGCAGTCACTTCGGTGAGAATGCCCGGTATGCCCGCGGTTGCCTTGCGAATGCGGTCCATCAAGACATGCGCCGGCGGCCGCGTCTGCCAATCGGCGAACTCAAACTGAATGACGCCGATCGCGTCTTCCGAAATATCGGTAGAGCCCTGCGGCTGCTCGCCAACGCGGGTGTAGACTGTTTTGATCCCTTCGCTTGCGAGCACCTTCTCCTCAATGAGCCGTACCGCGGCATCCTTCTCGGCGAGGGATAGATTGCCGCGCGCGTGCACGATCACCTGACCGTAGTCCGGCTCGACCTCGGGAAAGAATTCGACGCCCTTGCCGAATTTGGAATAAGCACCGATCACCGCGAAAAGCAGCACGACGGCCGCTGTGATGGTGAGGCCAGGCTGCCGCAACGCGGCCTTGACGGCCCGCATATAAAGCCCGCTTTCGCGCGCGCGTTCGTCATGGGTGACGGGGGAAGCCTTCCCGAGCAGCGCGCCAAGCGTCGGCGTAAAGAAAAGGGCCACAACAAGAGACGCTGAGAGCGTCGCGATCAAGGTGATCGGCATGTACTTCATGAACTCGCCGACCATGCCGGGCCAGAACAGAAGGGGCGAGAACGCCGCGATGCGGGTCAACGTCGCGGCGATGACCGGGCCCGCCATCCGCGTAGCGGCGGCTTTGAACGCTTCCTTCGGCGGCACGCCTTCCGCCATTCGCCGCTCGGCATATTCCGAGACGATGATCGCGTCGTCGACCAGCATGCCCACGGCCAGGATGAGCGAGAACAGAACGACGATGTTCACTGTCAGGCCTGCAAGCTGCAGCCCAAGCACGCCGGCGAGGAACGATGCCGGGATTGCGATGCCGATGAACAGCGAGGCGCGGAAGCCCAGCGCGAACAAGATGATCACCGCAACGAGCAGTACGCCCGTCGCCACCGAGTTCTGCAGGTCCGACAGCATCTGCCGGATCAGCTTCGATTTGTCTTGCGTGTAGCCGACCTGCACGCCTTGCGGCCAAGTCTTCTCCAGCTTGGACACGAGTTGCTTCACGCCGTCGACCGTCTCGATCAGGTTGGCGCCCGTTCGTTTGGACACCTCGATCGTCATCGCGGATTTCCCGTTCACGCGCGTGATCGACGTCGCGTCCTTGAAGGTCGGGCGAACGGTCGCGACATCGCCGAGGGTCACGGTAGCGCCGGCAGAGGAGGCGACCGGAATCTTCAGTATGTCCTCCGGCTTTTCGATCAGGCCCGGCACCTTCACAGCAAAGCGGCCGCTCTGACCCTCCAGAGCGCCTGCGGCAATCAGGCTGTTGGAGGCCTGGGTCACCGCCATGAGTTGATCGAGCGAGATGCCATAGCTCTTCATCAACATGGGCTCGGCGGTGATCTCGACCGCTTCGTCACGCGAGCCGCGCAGATCGGCCGAGAGCACGCCGGGCGACTGCTCGATCTGGTTCTTCGCTTCGCGCGCAATGTGCAGCAGCGTCCGCTCAGGGATGTCGCCGGAAAGGGTGACGACGAGCACCGGATAAAGCGAAAGGTTGACCTCCCGCACCATCGGTTCATCTGCATCCTTGGGCAGATCGTGCTTGGCCTGATCGACCTTCGCGCGGACATCGGCCAGTGCGGCGTTCGAATTGAAGCCAGCCTCGAATTCGAGGACGACATAGCCACCGCCTTCATACGCGGTGGAGCGCATTTCCTTGACGTTGGCGACCTGCTTCAACTGCGTCTCGACAGGACGCAACAGCAGCCGCTCGGCATCTTCCGGACTGATCCCGCGCTGGCTGAGCTGGGTATAGATGATCGGGACTTTGACGTCCGGCTCGGCCTCCTTCGGGATCGTGCGATAGGCGACAAGGCCCGCCACGAGCAGGAAGACGAGCAGCGCAAGCGTCAGCCGGGCATGCTCGATCGCATAGGCAATGAAACGGGACATGGCGATGTCGCTTTCGGGTTAACGTGCGCTCAGCGCGACGCGCTCTGGTCGTTCACATCGCTTGTGGCAACGAGTTGACCTTCGCGCACGAAATCCTGGCCGCGCACGATCACGCGGGCGCCGTCGTTCAGACCGGACACCCACATTGTGTCCTGACCATCGTCGACGATGTGCACGGGTACGAACGCGACTCTTTCCGTGTCGTTGACGAGACGCAGGCCGATCTCGCCGTTGGACGCGATCGTGAGGGCGGACCGCGGGATCTGCGCAGCCGCAACCGGGGCCAGCGTGAGCACCACCTCGGACGTGATGCCGTCCGGAATCTTGCCGTCGGCATTCGCCATCTCGACCTCGACCCGATAGGTGCGGGTGGTTGGGCTTGCCGATTTGGCGACATAGCGGACGCGGCCGGCAACGGTCTGTCCCGTGATCAAGCGGACCTCTGCCCACTCACCAACCTTGATGCCAGCGAGCTTGCGTTCGGAGATCTCGACCACCGCGAGCATCGGGTCGAGTGCAACGAGCGTCGCGATTTCCTTTCCGGCCATCGAGAAGGCGGCGCCGCCGACCTCCGCAGGCACATCGGTGATCACGCCGTCCCATGGCGCGCGCACAACGCCGCGGTCCCGCTCAGCCTGTGCAGACGCAAGCACCGCTTCAGATGCCTTATATTGGGCTTCGAGGTTCGCGAGGTCGAGCTTTGGCAGCGTGCCCGTTTCGATCAGCGAGCGCTTTGCATCGAGTTCGGCCTTGCGCTGGTCGAACAGTGCCTGCGCCTGCGTAACCTGCGCCTCGCGCGCCTCGTCCGAGAGCACTGCGACGATCTCGCCCTTCTTCACATGCTGACCACGGTGCACATGCAACTGCGTCAGCACACCGCCCGTGCGCGCCGTGATAATCACTTTGTGATCGGCCTCGGTGCGGCCGGAGAGTATGAGCGTGGGGCTATGCTGCGAGACGTTTGCAGTCGCGACCGAGACACGAAAGCGCGGCTGCTCCTTGATCTCGGCCGGACGGATGGCGGCCTGACCTTCGGCGCTGTCGCGCGGCAACAGGTGTCCGGAGGCAATCCAAAGCCCAGCGCCTGCGACGAGGGCGACGGCGGTGACGCGACTTGCTCTCATCGCAGAACCTCCGAGTTTGTCTTCATTGCCCCGGGCGGCGAGAGCAGCGACCGCACCATTTGCAGGATCATCGGCAGCACGCGATCCACATCGAACCCTTTCTCGACCGCGCGGCGCCAGGACATTCCGTCCACGAGCACCATGAGCACGAGCGCAGCGCTTTCGACGTCGAGATCGGCCCGCACTTCGCCCCGCTCGATGGCGGATCGAAGCATTGCGGCGAGACGGTTCTTGATATCGCGTTCGATCTCTTCGCACAGCCGCGCGACCTCCGGGTTGCGGCGGCTCTCAGACATGATCTCGGCACAGAGGCCGACCTCATCGGCGCTGCGCTCGATGAGGTGGTGCCGCGCGTGCTCGGCTAAGGCGGCGAAGAAGTCGGGGGCTTTCCCGATGTCGCCGAGCGCGGCGGCTGCCTGCGCGCGATTGCGCTCGGAAATGCCGGCGATCAGCGCTTCTTTTGATCGGAAGTAGCGGTAGAGATTGCCCGGACTCATGCCGGCTTCCGCGCAGATGTCCTGCATTGACGCTTGGTGAAAGCCCGAGCGTGCAAAGCACCGTTCAGCCGCTTCTAGAATCTCCGCCTGCCGGTCGGATTGGAGTTGTGCGTTCGCTCGCCTCATAACGGCTCCGTCCGTCACGCCGCACCGCGGCATAAAGAGAATGAGCGTTCATTCTATGTAATTCGCCTAGTGTCAATAGGTAAATATTCCATGTTCAATGCTTAACCGAGCGAGTCCGGCAGTGTGCTTAAGCCATAAAGTGGGGCTGGCAACGCCGTCGACGAGTGTGTGCCGGAAGTGCGTGAAGCGAACTTGTTAACGACGCGCGATGTCGCTGGCGCTCGGGTAGGCGGCTCGGCGGGAGTCGAGCATAAGTCTGCGCAAAATGAGACAATTCAAGCCTACCACGTTTGCCCCAAGGCGGAATAGACTGCGCCGAGAGGTTACGTCGGTTTAAGTCGGCGGGAGACGCGTGCCCCCAATGTTTGTAAAATTCGAAGAGCCTTACCGATCTCTGCTTCTTCAATTTGCTACGGCAGCCGTTGCCGTAGCGATCTTCACGTGGGTAAGATTGTCGCCCCCAGCTCGCGTGATCCGGTAAACCACCGGATGGTAGATGCATTTCGCGTCTCGAAAAAAGTTATATAGAGCAGTTCTATGGCGTGGACCTAAATCATAGGCTGCAATATCAGTTGGCTCCTTGCGTTATGGAGGCGCAGACGGTGGAGAAGGAGAGTGAGGGGCAGCTCAGACGCGAGCCGCTCGATCGAGATGCAATCCTTCGGGTGCATCCATTTTTTCGAGGCCTCGATCCTTCAATTGTGAATGAACTCGGTCCGCGGGCGGTGACCCGCACCCTTCGCAAGGGGGCCGTTTTATTCCGCAAGGGGGACCAGGGCTCCAGCCTTTATGTGCTGGTCTCCGGTGCTATGCGGGTCGACGCTCCGTCGGAAGCCGGTCGAAGCGCCGTTTTCAACCTCATCCTTCCGGGCGAAATCTTTGGTGAAATCGCCGCGCTGGATGGTGGGATCCGGACGGCCGACGCGGTCGCATTAGAGAGAAGCGAGGTGATGGTGATCGACAGGCGGGAGGTCGTGCCCGTGCTTCGCCGATATCCCGACCTCGCGCTCCGCTTCATCGAGATCCTGTGCGGCCGGGTCAGGCGGACGAGCGAGCAGGTGGAAGATATTGTTTTTCTCAATCTTGCCGGTCGCTTAGCGAAGGCGCTGCTCTTTCTCCATGAAAAAGCTGCTGCGGAATCGTCACAGGCCAAAATTCGGGTGACGCAACGCGAAATCAGCCAAATGGTTGGCGCGTCCCGCGAGAGTACGAACAAGCAACTGCGTCAGTGGGAGCGGGCAAAGCTTGTTCGGATCGAGCGCGGCGCGATCGTCCTGCTGCAACGTGACAAGCTGGCCGACCAAATCAGTGAAGATTAAAAGCGCGGATTCGCGGTCGCTGTTAGCCTGTTCACGCGTTCTCAGATCCTCGATGGTAGCCGCGATTTGCGCGGTCCGGACACCCCGTGCGAAAAAGCAGGTCGGGCGGCGGTATCCGGCGCTAGACGAAAGTCGAACGTCCCACAGTCCGGGCCATAAACATCAAGACTCGCGGGCGACCGCCAGCACCGCCTTGCCTGTCGCCTTGGCCGCCCTTACTGTCGCCGGCCATCAACGGGCGCATGCACCGCCGGCGTCCGAAATAAGCGCACGGGAGGGATACTATGGACAAGATCGGACAATTGAACCGCCGCACCGTTCTGAAGACGGCGTTGGCGGCGAGCGTGGCGCAGGTCGCATCGCCCTTCGTCATCAGGGCCCGCGCGGCCGACGCGATCAGGATCGGCATGGTCGATCCGCTGACCGGCGTCTATGCCGCCGTCGCGCAGAACGAGGTGATCGGCGCGAAATTCGCGGTCGAGCAGATCAACGCCAAAGGCGGCGTCATGGGCCGTCCGCTCGAACTCCTGGTCGAGGATTCGGCGAACGACGTCGGCACCGGCGTGCAGAAGACGCGCAAGCTGATCGAACGCGACAACGTGCAGTTCATCATCGGCGACGTAAATTCCGGCGTCGCGCAGGCGATGGCGCAGGTCACCAACGAAAAGAAGGTGCTGCACGTCGTCTCCGGCGGCCACACCGACGGCATCACTGGCAAGGACTGCAAGTGGAACGTCTACCGCGTCTGCAATACGACGCGCGCGGAAGCGAACTCGGTCTCCGAGCTGCTGTTCAAGAACTACGGCAAGAAGTGGCACTTCATTACGCCCGATTACGCGTTCGGCCACACCTTGCAGCAGGCGGCAGCCGCCAACCTGCAAAAGCTCGGCGGCACCATCACCGGTAATGAACTCGCCCCGCTCGGCACTGCCGACTTCTCGGCCTATCTCATCAAGGCGCGCGCGGCGAACCCGGACGTGTTGCTCGTCCTGCCACAGGGCTCGGACATGGTGAACTGCCTTAAGCAGATCGCGCAATTCGGAATCGACAAACAGATCCACGTCGCCGGCCTGCAGCAGGAATTGGAATCGCTCGAGGCCATGCCGCCGGAAGCGCGCGTCGGCGTCTGGATGTTCGAATGGTACTGGAAGCAGCCGAATACGCCGGGTCTCGACCAGTTCGTCGCCGAGATCCGTAAACGGAGCGGCGGCAAGGTACCGACCGCACGCACTTGGTTCGGCTACACCTCGGTGTGGACCTATGCGCTGGCCGCGAACCACGAGAAATCTCTTGATGGCGTGAAGCTTGCCAAGGCGCTCGGCAATTTCGAACTGCCGCCGGAAGTGAAACTGCAGCCGAACAAGGTCTATTATCGCGAAGGCGATCATCAGCTGATGACCACCGCCTTTGTCGGCAAGGCCTTGCAGAAGGCGGCGGGCGATCCGGAGGATCTGTTCCAGGTCGACAGCATGGTTGCCGGCGATCAGGTCAATCCGCCCGTGAGCGAGACCGGCTGCACGCTGCAGTGGCCGGCCTAAGCTAATTCGAGACGTCCGCGCCCGGGAAGTTTACGCTTTCCGGGCGCGTATCTCTGAAGCGCCGCTCACGACGAGTTCTCCATGCTGCAACTGCTGCTGTTCAACGTCACCAATGGCGTGATCATTGGTGCCTTTTACGTGCTCATGGCCCTCGGCCTGTCGTTGATCCTCAACCTGAGCAACGTCATCAATTTCGCGCATGGAGGCTTTCTGGTCGTCGGCGGCTATATCGCCTACACCATCACGCCCTATGTCGGGTTCTGGGGCGCGCTGCTGATCGCCCCGCCGCTGACCGCCGTCATCGGGCTCGTCGTCGAGCGCATCTTGATCCGCCCGTTGTACGGGCGCGATCCTCTCTACAGCCTTCTGCTCACTTTCGGGCTCGCCTTCATCCTGGAAGACGGAACGCGCTTCATCTGGGGGGCGCAGGGCAAGCCGGTTTCCGTCCCGCCGCTGTTGTCGCAGCCGTTGAGCTACGACTTCTTCTTCATCACGGGCTACCGGCTGTTCATGGTGGTTATGGTGATCGTTGCCGTCGGCGTGCTGTTCGCATTGCTACGCTACAGCCGGCTCGGTATCCGCATCCGCGCGGGCACGCTCGACCTCGAAACCGTGTCGGCGCTGGGCGTGAACGTGCGCACATTGCGTTCGCTGAACTTCGCGGCCGGCATTTTCCTCGCGGGCTTGAGCGGCGTGCTCGCCGCGGGTCAGCTTGGGCTTGAGCCCACGATGGGCGCCGGCCTGCTGATGCCGAGCTTCATCGCGATCATCGTCGGCGGCGTCGGCAGCCTGACCGGTACGCTCTTGGGCGGGTTGCTGATCGGCGTCGCTTCGGGGGTGACCGCGGTGTTTCTGCCCGCCGCCAGTGAAGCGATCATGTATGTGCTGATGGCGGTGGTGCTGCTGGTCAGGCCGCGCGGTCTGCTCGGCGAAGAAGGCATGATGACATGACGCCGGCCAATTTTCGTAAGCTGGCGATCCTCGGCTGCGTCTGGGCTCTATTGATCCTCGCGCCGGTCTGGATGCCGCCGCTCGGCGGCTACACCGCACTCGGCACGCGCGTGCTCGTGCTTGGCCTGGCCGCAATGTCGGTGAATTTCCTGCTAGGCTTCACCGGCGTGCTCTCATTCGGCCACGCTGCCTATTTCGGCCTCGGCGCGTACGGCGCGGGCTTCGCACTCAAATTTCTCGCACCAAGCACGCCACTGTCTCTCATCGCCGGCACGCTGTTGGGAGGACTCGCTGGCGCGCTGCTCGGCACGCTGATCGTGCGCCGCCGCGGCGTCTATTTCGCCATGGTGACTATCGCGTTCGGGCAGGTGTTTTATTATATCGCCTTCCAATGGAGCTCGGTGACCGGCGGCGACGACGGCCTGCGCGGCTTCTCGCGTCAGCCGCTCGACCTCGGTGCGTTCAAGATCGACATCCTGTCGAACGCCGACAACTTCTACTACTTCGTGCTGTTCTGCTTCGCGATCGCGGTTGCCGTGATGGGCTTCATCCTGCGCTCGCCGTTTGGTCGCACGATGCTTGCCATCCGTGAAAACGAACGCCGTGCACGCTTCCTCGGCATTCCCATCGAGCGGCACATCTGGATCGTGTTCACGCTCTCATGTTTCTTCATGGGGTTTGCGGGCGCGCTCTATGCGCTACTCAACAATTTCGCCGACCCGCGCGGGCTGCACTACAGCCAGTCCGGCGACTTCGTGATGATGGCTGTGATGGGCGGCATGCGCAGCTTCTGGGGGCCGCTGTTGGGAGCGGCGGTGTTCGTCGTGCTGCAGGACTATCTGTCCAGCGTGACGGTAAACTGGATGTCGTTCGTCGGGCTGCTGTTCGTGCTTGTGGTCTTGTTCTTCCCGCGCGGACTGCTCGGGTTCATCCGGGGGAAGGCGGCGTCATGAGTCTGCTCAAAGTCGAAAACGTCTCCAAACGCTTCGGCAGCCTCGTTGCCGTGAGCGATGTCTCGATGGCGCTCCAGCCCGGCGAGCTGCGCGCGGTGATCGGGCCGAACGGCGCCGGCAAGACGACGTTCTTCAATACGATCAGCGGTTTCCTCATGCCAACCTCGGGCCGCATCGTCTTCGACGGCGAGGACGTCACCACATTGCCGCCGGCGCGCCGCGTCTGGCGCGGTATGGCGCGCACGTTCCAGATCACAGAGGTCTTCCCGGAACTGACCGTGCGCGAAAACCTGCGCATCGCCGTCGAATCGGCGAGCGGCTTCCGGCTACGGCTGTGGCAGTCGCGCGAGGAGAGCCACACGGTCGGCGCGCGCGTTGCCGAGCTATTGCAGATGAGCGGGTTGACGCACAAAGCGGACCGCCTTGTCGGCGAACTCGCGCACGGCGATCAGCGCGCCAACGAGATCATGATGGCGCTGGCGCTGCGGCCGCGGCTCCTGCTGCTCGATGAGCCGACCGCAGGCATGGGCGATCAGGAAACCTATGACATCACTCGGCTCATCCGGAAGCTGCACCGCGACCAGAAACTGACGATCGTGCTGATCGAGCACGACATGCGCGTCGTCTTCCATCTCGCGGACCGCATCATGGTGCTGGCGGAAGGCAAGATGCTGGCGGAAGGCACGCCGCAGGAAATTGCTGCGAACGAGGCGGTGCAGGCCGCCTATCTCGGAAAGGCTGCGGCATGAGCGGCATCGCGCTTCAGGCGGATGGCCTGCATACGTTCTACGGCAAGAGCCACATTTTGCATGGCGTCGGCCTGGAGGTGCGTGAGGGCGAGATCGTCACGCTCCTCGGCCGCAACGGCGCGGGCAAGACCACGACGCTGCGCAGTCTCGTCGGACTGACGCACGCGCGCGAAGGTAGCGTGACCATTTTCGGCCGCTCGACGCGCGACTGGCCGCCGTTTCGGATCGCGGCGCTCGGGGTTGGTTACGTGCCGGAAGGCCGGCGGATTTTTTCAAATCTCACAGTCGAAGAGAATTTGAAGGTCCCGCTGGAACGTCCGGGCCCGTGGACCGTCGCGCGCATCTACGAGCTGTTTCCGCGTCTCGCGCAGCGGAAAACCAACAAAGGACGGCAATTGTCCGGCGGCGAGCAGGAGATGCTGGCGATCGCGCGCGCGCTGCTGCTGAATCCGAAGCTGCTGATGCTGGACGAGCCGAGCCAGGGCCTTGCGCCGCTGATCGTGCAGGAGGTGTTCAGGGTCGTGACCTCCGCGCGCGAGCAGGGCATCTCCGTATTGCTGGTCGAGCAAAATGTCCGCGCAGCGGTCGAGATCGCCGATCGCGCCTATGTGCTCGACGATGGCAAGGTGGTGTGGAGCGGTCCCGCGCCGGAGTTCGCGAAAGACGAAGAACGCGTCCGTGCGCTGGCCGGCGCGAGCGCGGAAGAGTGGGAGCCGCACGAGGCGTCCGCCTAGTCGTTCGAGCGCTGACTCCTTTGGTAAGGCTTAAGCTCAGCGAGTACACGCCGCGCCGAGTGCCATCCTTTTCATTTGGGCGACCGACCGGCTTTTTTTGTCTTGGGGCGCCGAACGAGCGGGAACCCTTCCGGTGATTCATGGATTCTGCTTCTGAAAGCTGGAGAGCGTAGTTGGGCGCGCGGTCAAGAAAGGGGCTTCGCGACCATGCTCGTCACGCGCCGGAAGAGTGGTGCGTCGATGCAGCGAGCTGGAACGAGTCAGCAATGTTGCTTATGGCGGGGCGGAAGCATCGCTGCCATCTGGGCGAGGTTTTTGGAATTGAATGACGAGTGCCTCGCGATCGGTCAGGACCGTCAATGCCGCGTCTCAGTGGAATACTCGAAACGTCGCTTTATACCGACGACATGGCTCGTGCCCGGACCTTCTATGAAGGCGTGCTCGGACTAGAGCCGATGTTCTGCGACGATCGTCTGACCGCCTATGCGGTTGGACGGGACGTGTTGTTGCTTTTTCGCAAGGGGACGACGGAAGCACCCGTCAAGCTGAAGGACGGCAGCATTCCGGGACACGGGGGCGCGGGCGAATTGCACGTCGCATTCGCAATCGGCAAAGACGAGCTTGAAAGTTGGACAGCGCATCTCACATCGCACGCCGTTGCTATCGAAGGCCAGAACGGTTGGCCGCGCGGGGGCAACAGCATCTATTTCCGCGACCCTGATGGCAATCTTCTGGAGCTTGCTACACCCGGACTCTGGCTGGTGTACTAAAGGCAGTGCGCTGGCGCTCCAAGAGCATGCCAGCTTGCCAACGATTCACATCCGGTGATGAACTGGAGAACGGAACATAGCTGTCTCATGACCGCTGGAGTCCATCATGTTGAGAGATGACAGGACCGACGGGCCGCGCGGCGAGAAGCCGGCGCTCAACGTCCTCGGCGAATGCCTCGAACTCTGCTCGCTCAAGCCCATGACTGGTTTCTATCGAGACGGCTGCTGCAATACCGGCGCAGAGGACGTCGGCAGCCATACGGTTTGCGTGGTGATGACGACCGAGTTTCTCGCGTTTTCTCAAGCCGCCGGAAACGATCTCTCCACACCTGTACCCGCGTTCGGTTTTCCTGGTCTGAAGCCGGGAGACCGTTGGTGTCTCTGCGCAGCACGTTGGCAGGAGGCGTTCGAGGCAGGACATGCACCGCGCGTTGTTTTGCGCGCGACTCATCAAGAAGCCTTAGACTACTGCTCGCTCGGCGATCTCAAGCGGTTTGCTGTCGATCTGGCGTGAACACCGAGAAACAGGGAAGAGGAGTTTAATGAAGGCCGCGGTCGCGACGGAGAATGGGCTGGAGATTCGGGACATTCCTCAGCTCAGGCCCAAACCATTCGAGCTTCTGGTGAAGGTGAAGGCGGCCGGTCTGAACCGGGCCGATCTCGCCGCGGCGCGAGGGACAGGCGGGCACGGAGCGGTTGGCGCGACGATCGGGCTCGATTGGGCTGGCGAGGTTGTCGAAGTAGGCGCCGAGGCCAAGGGCGGGTTCAAACCGGGCGATCGCGTCATGTGTGCCGGCGCGGGAGGATACGCCGAATTCGCGGTGTGCGATTGGGGCCGGGTCGTCTCTATTCCAGGCGACATGACGTTCCAGCACGCGGCGACCTTGCCGGTGGCCCTTGGTACCATGCATGACGCCCTTGTGACCAACGGGCAGCTGAAGGCCGGCGAAAGCGTTCTGATCCAGGGAGCGAGTTCGGGCGTCGGGCTCATGGCTTTGCAGATTGCCAGCCTTCTCGGTGCAAAGCTTGTGATTGGAACCTCGACCAATGCCGACCGGGGGACGCGTCTGAAAGATTTTGGCGCCGATCTCGCGATCGATACCAAAGATCCAAATTGGCCTGACCTTGTGCTGAATGCCACGAATGGCCACGGGGTGAACCTGATCGTCGACCAGGTCTCCGGCAGTCTGATGAATGGCAACCTGCGCGCGACCGCTATTCTGGGCCGGATTGTCAATGTGGGCCGACTTGGCGGCGGCAAGGCCGAGTTCGACTTCGATCTGCATGCCAATCGGCGGATCACCTACATCGGCGTGACACATCGCACGCGTTCGGTGGATGAGTTACGCGAAGAAACGCGGGCAATGTGGGCGGACCTCGCCGAGGCCGTCAGGAGCAAGAAGCTGAGCCTGCCCATCGACAGGACTTTTCCGCTCGGGGAAGCGAAGGCTGCGCAAGAATACATGCGCGCCAACCAGCACTTCGGGAAGATACTGCTGATTCCATAGAAGCGTGCCGTGATGCGCTCGAACTCATTCAGCGGTTGTACAGGCGGAATGCGTCCTCGCGAACTGCAAAGCCGATCTGCTCAGGGCATCGACTGCACGAAGGATTGCGGGTTCTGGCTTTTCGCAACCGCCGCCCGATATAAATTTGGCTCACCCGCTGCAATCGACTTATCAAAAATGACGCGGTAGATTTGCAGGCTCTCCATGACGCGTTGGACGTAATTACGCGTCTCCGCGATAGGAATGCGCTCCACCCAGTCGACCGCATCGATCCGCGGATCGCGCGGATCGCCGTGTTTGGCGACCCATTCCTTCACGCGGCCGCGTCCCGCGTTGTAGCCTGCGAAAGTCAGAATGTACGAACCCGTATATTCCTTCAGCAGTGCGCTGATCTCTGCGGCGCCCATCTGCATATTGTAGGCCGGATCGTTGACGAGACGCTTCCAGTCGTACGACACGCCAAATCGTTTGGCCGTGTCGCGCCCGGCCTCCGGCGTCACCTGCATCAGGCCGACTGCCTTCGCCGGCGACATATCGCGCTGGTCGAACCCGCTCTCGGTGCGCACGATGGAATAAGCGATGCTCTGATCGAGCGCGGGTGCGATCTGCCGATAGTCTGGAATGCCGATTGTCGGAAAAGCGTAGATCTCCATCGGTAGCCCTCTGGCGAGGGACGTCTTGCCGAGGATCAGCATCGCTTGCGCGTCGTGATAGCGGGCGGTTACGCGCGCGACTCCGTCGAGTGCCGCAACATCGGTGCTTGTCTCGGCCAGATCGTTGACGAATGAAAGCGCGAGATCGTAGTCGCCGATGGCATAGAGAATCTCCGCAGCGCGGGGCAACTCGGTGTTCGCCGGCCGTTCCGACTGCGGGCGCAGGACGGCGGAGGATTTCTCGAGCCCAAGCCGGGCGCGTGCGAGTTGGCCGTAATAAGCAGTCGGATGCCCGGCGGCCGCATCGTAGTAATTCAGCATCTCATCCTTGCGCCCGGCCGCCTCCGCTGCGCGTCCGCGCCAATAAGCGCCACGCGCTAGCACAATCGGATCGGTTGTCCCTTCGTCGATATGCGCAAAATGCTCGGACGCGGCGGCCGGATCGTTCAGGAATCGAAGCGCAATCCAACCGGCGATGAAGTGGTATTCGGCGCGGTAATAGGAATTGGCGGGGATGGGCGAATGCCGAACGACTCGATACGCGGTTTTCGTATCGCCGCGGTCGATGAGCCTGCGCGCAAGCAGGCGGCATTCGCGCCACCATTCGTTCGTGTCCTGCTGCTGCAGTCCTTCGGCCGGAGCCCCCATCACAATATCGGCCGCAGCGGACAAGTCATCGCGCGCCACCAACAAGTGCAGACGGCACAGCGCATAACCCAGGTCGTTGCGCACTTCCACCGGCACCGATTGCAGAAGCTCAGCGCCGCGGCGCATGTTTGATTGGGCCGCCTGGCAACCCTTGACGATGGCGATTTCCGCATCGCCAAGCCGCTTTGCAGCCCGCATCGCGCCGCCGAAGTCCTTGGCGCCGATACGCCGGTCCATTCTTATGACGTGATCGGATCGCGTCAGTTCATTGTGGAACATGTCGACCAGCATGGTCTCCATTTCCGCCGACATTTCCGCCGAGCGCCATATCGCTCGAGCCTCGCGCTCCGCGCTTGCCCGATCGCCCTCTTTCAATTGCACGCGCGCGAGCGCGAGCCGGCCGACTACGCCGGCCGGCTGAGATTCGACAAAACGGCGCATAGTCCTCGCATCGAGGGACTTCTGCCAGAGTTGCCTTTCTGCGTGGCGGCGCAACTGCGGGATGCTCGGCCAATCGGGATTGGATCGGATAAACGACGCGTAGCGCTCGAATCCAAGCGCACTGTCAGAATTGCGCAGCAGTACCCATTCGACGAGCTTCTGCGCGACGGGATCGGCGATCGAGGATGCGAGCGACTTTGCGTCGGCGAACTTGCCCTTGCGAATTAGGACGATGGCTT